>JADMIO011053141.1_pt1 | contig 20056 bp, 12 predicted proteins | sample 8958161 | NCBI WGS metagenome assembly JADMIO01 (sample SAMN16585339, study PRJNA669376) | soil metagenome | isolation source: Crop rotation soil | place: USA: Cullars Rotation, Alabama | collected 2011 | reverse complement strand
GGGCGCGCGGCGGCGCTCGCCGGCGGCGCCTTCGCCTCGCACCTGGTGCTCGACCTCCTTTGCCGCGACGACCTCCCGCCGGTCGGCGTCCAGCTCGGCTGGCCAGTCTGGGCGCGGTTCGTGCCGCCCCTGCCGTTGATGCCGTCGATCGACCCCGACGGCGTCGTCCACGGCGACCTGCTGCCGACCGCGCTCGTCGGCGCCACCGAGGCGCTGGTCCTGGGCGCCGTGCTGGCCGGCACCGTCCTCCTCCGTGGCCGGCACGGAGCTCATTCCCGGCATGACGGTCATGCCTGCGGCCGGCAGGGGCCGGAAATGGCTCCGTCCAGCGGCTCGTTTACATCCAGCGGGGGCGCTCCTTAGAATGAAGGCGGCGGCTACCGGCCCGGCGGCACTGCCGTCCGGGGTGGGGCCGCGCTCGCCCTCGCTCCCCGCGCCGCCGCCGGCGGCGCCGAAACGGACGCGTGGAGGCTCACAGCGGCGGTGCCGCGATGCGGCGCCCCGAGACGACGGCCAAGGCACGGGCCACGGAAGAGGAATGACACCGGTCATCCTGCCACGCTCCGACCACCCGATCTCGCGCAAGGACATCGACCCGGACGCGCTGAAGGTGCTGTACCGGCTGAAGCAGGCCGGGCACACCGCCTACCTGGTCGGTGGGGGCGTCCGCGACCTCCTGCTCGGACGCAAGCCCAAGGACTTCGACATCTCCACGTCGGCGCATCCGAACGACGTCCGGAGGCTGTTCCGCAACTGCCGGCTGATCGGTCGCCGCTTCCGCCTCGCCCACATCCTGTTCGGCGGCGGCAAGGTCATCGAGGTCGCCACCTTCCGGCGCAAGTCGGAGGAGGAGGGCGGCGAGGCCGGCGACCTCCTGGTCCGCCGCGAGAACACCTTCGGGACCCCGGAAGAGGACGCCGAGCGCCGCGACTACACCGTGAACGGCCTGTTCTACGACATCGCGACGTTCTCGGTCATCGACTACGTCGGCGGTCTCCGCGACCTCGAGGAGCGCACCATCCGGACCATCGGCGAGCCCGCCGTGCGCCTGCGCGAGGACCCGGTCCGCATGCTGCGCGCCGTGAAGTTCGCGGCCCGGCTCGACTTCCGCATCGCCCCCGAGGACGAGGAAGCCATCCGCCGCTTCGGCGGCGACGTCCTCCGCGCCGCCCCCGAGCGGCTCCTGCTCGAGTTCGGGCGGCTGCTCGGCGGCGGCCACGCCGAGAAGAGCTTCCGCCTGCTCGAGGAGTGTGGCCTGCTCGAGACCCTGGTCCCCGAGGTCGCGCGCTTCCTGCAGCAGGGACGCGAGCGCGACGGAGACCCGGCGACGAGCCCGTCGCCCCTCGCAGCCGCCGCCGCGTTGTGGCGCGAGCTCGGCGGCCTCGATCGCGTGGTCGCCGAGCGCAAGGCGCAGGGCCGGCCGGAGCTCTCCCAGCCGGTGCTGCTGGGCGCCGTCCTGACGCCGGTCGTGGCGCCGATCATCGGCCTGCCCGCGCTCGGCCCGGGCCGGCCGCCCGTGCCGGTGGCGCTGAACCGGCGCGGGATCGGCTTCGCCGCCGGCCTCGAGCTGTCGCAGCTCCCGGGGGTCACCGCGCCGCCGCCGAGCGAGACGTTCGAGGGTGAGGACGAGGCCATTCCGGGCGAGCCGATCGGGCTCAGCAGCGCCGCCTCCGCGCCGCTGGCGGAAGTCGAGACGGCCGCCGTCGAGCGGGTCCGCGAGACGCTCGTCGAGCCGGAAGAAGCCGTGCCTCCGGATGAGGCACCGGCCGACGTCGCCGGAACCGCGCGCGCCGATCACGACCGCCCGGACGTGGTCCTGGAGCCGGTCTCGACGACGGCCGAGACGGTGGGCGAGAGAGCGCTCCGGGGCGACGACACGGACGCGAGCCTCGACTCCGGTGACGAGGGCGATGAAGCCGACGCCGACGAGCTGGCGGCGAGCGCGGCCGCCGCCGCCCCGCGCGGACGCCGGCAGCTGCCGGTCTTCGGGGGGGGCGACCCGGCGTCGCGGGTCGGCGAGCTCCTGGCGGCGTTCGTGCTGCGGCTCTCGGTGCCGCGCCGCGACACCGAGCGGTTGCTGCAGATCGTGGCCGCGCAGCGCAAGATGAGGTCGCCCGGCCGGCGCGCCGCCTCGCAGCGCGCCTTCGCCCGCAAGCAGTACTTTCCCGAGGCGCTCGACCTGTTCGAGATCCACGTCCGCGGCAGCGGCGCCGGGGAGGGCCACCTGCGTCTCTGGCGGTCCCTGGCCGGGAGAGAGAGTCCCCGCCCGGAGGCGCGCCGCGACGGCCGCGGCGGACGCGACCACGATCGCCGCCGTCCTGATCAGGGCCGGCGCGATCCGGGCCGGCCCGACCCGGGCCGGACCGACCCGGGCCGGCATGACCAGGCCCGGCACGACCAGGGCCGGCACGACCAGGGCCGGCATGACCCGGGCCGTCATGACCAGGGCCGGCATGCCGGCCGCCACGGCGGCGGGCGGCACGACCCGCGCTCCCCACGCACCGTCGCCTCCGATCCCGGACGCGAGCCGGTGGCCGCGATCAGCGAGGAGATCAGCGAGGCGGAGGAGGCGGCGCTACGTCGCCGGGCCGAAGCCGACCAGATGCTGCGGGAGGCCGCCTTCCAGCACGGTGGGCGCCACCTCCACGGCCGCGCCGGCCTGTCGTACGTCGCCGGCGGCGTCCTCGCCCGGCCCGCCGGCCGGTCGGAAGGTGACCGCGAGCCCGAGGCCGACCCGCGCCGGAGGCGCCGCCGCCGGCGCGGCGGCTCGGGTCGCGGCGGAAATCGTCCGCAGGAGTCCTGATCGGCCAGGCGGATCTCACGGCATTCGCCCTGTCAAATACTTGACAGGGGGCCGTGGTATCATTGAGACCTCGCCCCAGCGTCGTGCGACCCCGGTTGCGCCGCGCCGCCTCCGCCGGATTGCCGGGTCCCCACGCGCGTCCTGCGCGCGGGGTGGAAGCCGGGTCTGGCGCGTGGGGTGGAAGGAGAGCCCGATGCTCCAGGAAAGCCTCTACAGCAACGTCCTCGTCCAGAGGACGGAGCTGCCCACCGGGCTCACCATCCTCACCGAGAAGATCCCGACGCTGCGTAGCCTGTCGGCCGGGCTGTGGGTGCGGCGCGGCTCGCGCCACGAGCCGAAGGAGAAGTCGGGCATCTTCCACTTCCTCGAGCACATGGTGTTCAAGGGGACGGAGTCGAAGGATACGCAGCAGATCGCGCGCATCATCGACTCCTTCGGCGGCCAGATGAACGCCTTCACCGGCAAGGAGCAGACCTGCTTCTACGCGCGGATCATGGACGAGCACCTCGAGGTCGCGGTCGACCTGCTGTCCGACATCATCCTCCGCCCCGCCTTTCGCGAGGTCGACATCGAGCGCGAGCGCAAGGTCGTGCTGGAGGAGATCAAGATGGTCGACGACACGCCCGACGACCTCGTCCAGGAGCTCCACCTGCGCAGCTTCTGGAAGGGCAACCCGCTCGCCCGTCCCATCCTGGGGACGCGGCGCACCGTCGGATCGCTGACACCCGACCTGCTGCGCGAGTTCTTCTTCGAGAACGTGCGCCCCAACAACCTCCTCGTCACCGCCGCCGGCAACGTCGACCACGAGCCGTTCGTCGAGCTCATGTGGAAGGCCTTCCGCGACCTCAAGGGGCGCGCTCCCGATGCGCCGGTCAAGCCACCGCGCATCAATCCTTCGGTCACGGTCAAGACCCGCAAGGGGCTCAAGCAGACCTACCTCTGCCTCGGCACCTCTTGCTACCGCCGCGACCATCCCGACCAGTACGGGCTGTCGGTGCTCAACACCATCCTCGGCTCCGGGATGAGCTCGCGCCTGTTCCAGAAGATCCGCGAGGAGAAGTCGCTGGCCTACGACGTCTTCTCCGACACCGCGTCGTACGAGGACGCCGGCTGCCTCACGGTCTACGTCGGGACCGCGGCCGAGTCGGTCCAGCAGGTCCTCGATCTGGTGGTGGACGAGTTCCGCATCCTGCGCGCCGAGCCGGTGCCGGCCGACGAGCTGGCCCGCGCCAAGGACCACCTCAAGGGCAGCCTGATGCTCGGGCTCGAGTCGACGTTCAACCGCATGTCGAACCTGGCGACCCAGGAAATCTACTTCGGAAAGCAGTACACTCTCGACGAGATCCTCGAGGGGATCGACGCGGTCACGCCGGACGACGTCAAGCGGGTCGCCGCCGACGTGCTCGACGAGCGCACGCTGTCGCTGGCCGTGCTCGGCCGCGTCCCCGAGGGGTTCACGATCGCGCGCACGAGCCTCGCCCCCTAGTCCGCGGCGGGTCCGCGGCGGCGCGGCCGTCGGGGAGCACGCTCATCCTTCGCTTCGCCATCCTCGGCAGCGGCAGCTCCGGGAACGCGACCTACGTCGAGACCGAGCGCGTCCGCCTGCTCGTCGAGGCGGGGCTTTCGGCACGCGAGACCGAGTCGCGGCTCGCCGCCATCGGACGCAGCCTCGACGACGTGGAGGCGGTGGTCGTGTCGCACGAGCATCAGGACCACGCCCGCGGCCTGCAGACGATCACCGCCGCCCGCCGGCGCACGGTGATCGCCACGCGCGGCACGCTGCGCGCGCTGCGCGGCATCGGCGCGCTCGCCGACGGCACCGACCGGGTCGAGGTCGGGCGTGGCGCCTCGGTCCGCTTCGCCGACCTCTGCGTCGAGCCGTTCGCGGTCCCGCACGACGCCTGCGAGCCGGCCGGCTTCCGGCTCGGCTGCGGCGACCGCGCCCTCGGCTACGTGACCGACTTCGGGAGCCCCGCCCCCTCGATCCGCGAGGCCCTCGCCGGCCTCACGGCGCTGGTCGTCGAGGCCAACCACGACGTCGAGATGCTGAAGGCCGGGAGCTACCCGGCACGGCTCAAGAAGCGGATCCTGAGCCCCTACGGCCACCTCTCCAACGACGGCCTCGCCGAGCTCATCGCCGGCTCCGACCTGGGTGCGCTGGCGCTCCTCTGCCTGGCCCACCTGTCGCGCTCGAGCAACCGGCCGGAGCTGGCCGAGGCGGTCGCCGGCATGGCCCTCGCCGAGGGCGGGCGGACGGTCGACCTGCGCATCGCCAGCCACGACACCCCGATGGCGATTGCCGAGGTCCCGTCCGGCGCGGTCGCCAGGCCAGAGAAGAGCACGCTGGCGTCGGCCGCCCTGGAGGCGCTGCGCGCCGGCTGGGCACGCGTGCGCGGAGCGTCCACCGTGGGGACCCGTCCGCGTCCGGTTCAGCTCACGATCCCGTTCGAGCCCGTCGTCTCCCGTGCGACCGGCGCCCCCGCCGCCGCCCCCCCATCCCAGGAGGTCGTCGAGTGAAGGCACACGTCTACGTCACGCTCAAGCGCGAGGTGCTGGACCCGCAGGGGAAGGCGGTGGGCAACGCCCTCCGCTCCCTCGGCTTCGGCGAGGTCGCCGGCGTCCGTATCGGCAAGTACATGGAGATCGAGCTCGAGGGCGAGCCGGCGGCGGCCGAGGCGCGGCTGCGCAGCATGTGCGAGAAGCTGCTCGCGAACCCGGTCATCGAGAACTACCGCTACGAGCTCCAGGAGGGCAACCGATCGTGACGGTCGGCATCGTCCGCTTCCCCGGCTCGAACTGCGACGCCGACTGCCTGTGGGCGTTTCGTGACGTCCTCGGGCTCGAGGCGAGCTACGTCTGGCACCGCGAGGAGCGCTTCGCGCAGCCCTTCGACCTGGTCGTCATCCCCGGCGGCTTCTCCTACGGGGACTACCTGCGTTCGGGCGCGATCGCGCGCTTCTCGCCGGTGATGGCCGCCGTCGACGCGCACGCCCGCGCCGGCGGCCTCACCCTCGGCATCTGCAACGGCTTCCAGATCCTGACCGAGGCCGGGCTCCTCCCCGGCGTCCTGGCCTCGAACCGCGGGCTAAAGTTCGTGTCACGCGAGGTCCACGTTCGCGTCGAGGCGGCCGTGACCCCGTGGACGGAGGGGCTGCGGACGGGGCAGGTGCTGCGCATGCCGATCGCGCACCACGACGGCGCCTGGACCGCCGACCCCGCGACCGTGCGCGAGGTCGAGGAGGGCGGCCGGGTGCTGCTCCGCTACGTCTCTCCGGCGGGCGAGGTCGACCCGGACAGCGAGCCGAACGGCGCGGTGAACGCCATCGCCGGGATCCGCAACGCCGCCGGCAACGTGTTCGGGCTCATGCCGCACCCGGAGAGGGCCATGGAGGACCTGCTCGGCAGCAGCGATGGCCGCCGGCTGCTCGAGTGCGTCCTGCGCGCCGGCGAGGTGGCGGCGTGAGCCCGCAGGTCGAGCCGGAGGTCACCGCCGAGGTCGTCCGGGCCCACGGCCTCACCGAGGACGAGTTCCTGCGCATCTGCGAGGCGCTGGGACGGCCGCCCGGCTTCACCGAGCTCGGCATGTTCACGGTGATGTGGAGCGAGCACTGCTCGTACAAGTCGAGCCGCCGCCACCTGCGCAAGCTGCCGACCACGGCGCCGTGGGTGCTGCAGGGGCCGGGCGAGAACGCCGGCATCGTCGACCTCGGCGACGGCTGGGCGGCGGCGTTCAAGATGGAGTCGCACAACCATCCCTCGTTCGTCGAGCCGCGGCAGGGGGCGGCGACCGGCGTCGGCGGCATCCTGCGCGACATCTTCACCATGGGGGCGCGGCCGATCGCGTCGCTCAACTCGCTCCGCTTCGGCGACGTCCGTCACCCGCGCACGCCCTACCTGGTCGACGGCGTGGTCGCCGGCATCGGCGGCTACGGCAACTGCTTCGGCTGCCCGACGGTGGGCGGCGAGGTCCAGTTCCACCCGTCGTACAACGGCAACAACCTGGTCAACGCGTTCAACCTCGGCCTGGTGCGCACCGACCGCATCTTCCGCGGCATCGCCGCCGGGGTCGGCAACCCGGTCATCTACGTCGGCTCCAAGACCGGCCGCGACGGCATCCACGGCGCGAGCCTGCTCGCCTCGGCCGAGTTCGGGGAGGACTCCGACCAGAAGCGCCCGACGGTGCAGGTCGGCGACCCGTTCACCGAGAAGCTGCTGCTCGAGGCCTGCCTCGAGGTGATGGCGACCGACGCCGTCATCGGGATCCAGGACATGGGCGCGGCCGGCCTCACCTGCGCGACCTCGGAGATGGCCGGGCGCGGGGGCCTCGGCGTGGCCATCGACCTCGACCGCGTCCCGCGGCGAGAGCCCGGCATGACGCCGTACGAGGTCATGCTGTCGGAGAGCCAGGAGCGGATGCTGCTGGTGGCCCGCGCCGGGCGCGAGGCCGAGGTCGAGGCGATCTTCCGCAAGTGGGAGCTCGACGTGGCCACGGTCGGCGTCGTGACCGACGACGGCATGGTGACGGTGCGCGAGGGCGGTGAGCTGGTGGCCCGGGTTCCGGTGGCGGCGCTCACCGACGCGGCGCCGCTCTACGACCGGCCGACGGCGCGGCCGCGCTGGCAGGATGAGGTCCAGACGCTCGACCTGGCGACCGTCGAGGTCCCCGGCGACCTCGGCGATGTGCTCGAACGTCTGCTCACCGGCGAGAACCACGCCTCGCGCCAGTGGATCACGGGCCAGTATGACCACACCATCGGCGCCGCCACCCTGGCCGGGCCGGGGGCCGACGCGGCGGTCGTGCGGGTGCGCGGCAGCGACCTGGCGGTGGCGATGAGCGTCGACTGCAACTCGCGCCACGTCTACCTCGATCCCCGCGCCGGCGCCCGCCTCGCGGTCGCCGAGGCGACCCGCAACGTATCGGCGTCGGGCGCGGAGCCGCTGGCGATCACCGACTGCCTCAACTTCGGCAACCCCGAGCGGCCGGAGATCATGTGGCAGCTGGTCGAGGCCATCGAGGGCATCGCCGAGGCCTGCCGGGCGCTCGAGGTGCCGGTCATCTCCGGGAACGTCTCGCTGTACAACGAGACCGACGGCAAGGCCATCTACCCGACCCCGACCATCGGCGCGGTGGGGCGCCTCGAGCGGATTCACAAGCTGCGGCCGGCGACGTTCCGGCGCGGCGGCGACCGCGTGGTGCTGATCGGGCGCACCGCTCTCGACCTCGGCGGGACCGAGTACCTGGCGCGGATCCATGGCCTCGAGCGCGGTCTCCCGCCGGCGCTCGACCTCGACCGCGAGCGGCGCGTGCAGCGGGTGGTGCGAGAGGCGCTCAAGGCCGAGTTCCTGTCGTCGGTCCACGACGTCGCCGACGGCGGCCTGGCAGTGGCGCTCGCCGAGTGCACGTTCGGGACGCCGATCGTCGGCGCCCGAATCGAGCTCACTTCGGACGGGCTCCGCCGCGACGCTCTGCTGTTCGGAGAGTCCCCCTCGCGCTACGTCGCCGCCCTCGGCGACGAGTGCCTCGACGGGCTGCGCGGCATCGCCGACGAGTTCGCCATCGAGGTGACCGAGATCGGCGAGACCGGCGGCGCCGCGCTGGCCATCAAGGTCGACGGGGCGGCAATCATCGAGACCGATGTCGCGGGACTTCGCCAGCGCTGGCGCAACGCGCTCCGGGACGCGCTTTTCCCGGCTCTGTCCGGCCCGGGCGAGCGCGCTCCCGGCGACGCGATATAATCGCCGCGGGACGGTGTCCACGGTGGATCGCAAGGAGTTCTGCGGCGTCTTCGGCGTCTACAACCATGCCGAGGCGGCACGCATGGCCTACCTCGGCCTCTACGGCCTCCAGCACCGGGGTCAGGAGTCGGCCGGGATCGCGACCTCGGACGGCGACGAGGTCTACCTCGAGAAGGGGATGGGCCACGTCGCCGACGTGTTCACCGAGGAGCGGCTCGGCAACCTGCCCGGCACCATCGCCATCGGGCACAACCGCTACTCGACCGCCGGCGACTCCGACGTCGCCAACGCCCAGCCGATCCTCATCCGCTCGCATCGCGGCAAGATCGCGCTCGGCCACAACGGCAACCTGATCAACGCCTACCGCATCCGGCGCGAGCTCGAGAAGCAGGGCTCGATCTTCCTCACCACCTCCGACACCGAGGTGGTGCTGCACCTCATCGCCCGCTCGGCCCAGCGCACCATCGAGGACGCCATCTTCGACGCCGTGCGCGAGGTCAAGGGCGCCTACTGCTTCCTGTTCCTGCTCAAGAACAAGATCATCGCCATCCGCGACCCGCTCGGCTTCCGGCCGCTCTGCCTGGGGCAGATCGACGACAGCTGGGTGGTCTGCTCGGAGACCTGCTCGCTCGACCTCATCGGCGCCACCTACGTCCGTGACGTCCAGCCCGGCGAGATGGTGATCCTCGACGACTCCGGGCTCACCAGCCTGCGCCCGTTCAAGCGCGAGCCGACCCGGCAGTGCGTCTTCGAGCACGTCTACTTCGCCCGCCCCGACTCGATCGTGTTCGGGCGCAACGTCCACTCGTCGCGGCTCGCGATGGGCAAGCAGCTGGCGCGCGAGCACCCGGTCCAGGCCGACATCGTCGTGCCCGTCCCCGACTCCGGCAACTCGACCGCGCTCGGCTTCGCCCAGGAGGCCGCCCTCCCCTTCCAGCTCGGCCTCATCCGTAACCACTACGTGGGCCGGACGTTCATCGAGCCCAAGCAGTCGATCCGCGACTTCGGCGTCAAGGTGAAGCTCAACCCGGTACGCTCGGTGATCTCCGGCCAGCGCGTCGCGCTGATCGACGACTCCATCATCCGCGGCACCACCAGCCGCAAGATCGTGCGCATGCTCCGCGCCGCCGGCGCCAAGGAGGTCCACGTCCGGATCTCCAGCCCGCCGACCACCGGTCCCTGCTACTACGGCATCGACACGCCGACCCGCGAGGAGCTCATCGCCAATCGCTACGAGGTCGACAAGATCTGCAAGTTCATCGAGGCCGACTCGCTCGGCTACCTCACGCTCGAGGGCCTGCTCGACGCGGTGCAGGGCACGATGGACGAGTTCTGCACCGCCTGCTTCTCCGGCCAATATCCGGTCGAGGTGACCCCGGAGGACCGGCGGCAGCTCCGGCTGTTCGCGGAGCGGGCGGGCGACGGCCCGCCCGCCGACCGGAACCGGAGCTGAGCGGGCGAGCGATGGAGAGAAAGCCTCTCACCTACCGCGACGCCGGTGTCGACATCGAGCGCGCGACCGCCGCCAAGGACCGCATCCGCGACATCGCCCGCACCACCTTCAACCGCAACGTCCTCTCCGAGATCGGGCTCTTCGGCGGCCTCTACCGCCTCGACACCGCCGCCTTCGCCGAGCCGGTGCTGGTGGCGAGCACCGACGGCGTCGGCACCAAGCTGCGCATCGCCTTCAAGACCGGGCGCCACGACAGCATCGGCCAGGACCTGGTCAACCATTGCGTCAACGACATCCTCGTCCAGGGGGCGCGACCGCTGTTCTTCCTCGATTACTTCGCCTCGGCCGGCCTCCCGCCGGAGACGGTCGCGGCGGTCGTCTCGGGGATGGCCACCGCCTGCCGTGAGAACGCGACGGCGCTCATCGGCGGCGAGACCGCGGAGATGCCGGGCTTCTACGCCCCGGGCGAGTACGACCTGGCCGGGACCATCGTCGGGGTCGTCGATCGCAAGCATGTGATCGACGGCACCCGGGTCCGCGACGGCGATCTCCTGGTCGGCCTCGCCGCGACCGGCCTCCACACCAACGGCTACTCCCTCGCCCGCAAGGTGCTGTTCGAGCTCGCGAGCTTCGCGCCCGATACCCGGCTCGACGAGCTCGGCGACGAGAGCCTCGCCGACATCCTCCTTCGCGTCCACCGCAGCTACCTGCCGGTGCTATCGGACCTGCTCGACGACGACCTCCTCCATGGCCTCGTCCACGTGACCGGCGGCGGCCTCACCGGCAACCTGCCGCGGGTCCTCCCCGCGGGGCTCGAGGCGCGGGTGCGACGCGGATCGTGGCCGGTGCCGCCCATCTTCCGCCTCATCGCACGGCTCGGCGAGATCGAGGAGCGCGAGCTCCTGCGCACGTTCAACATGGGTGTCGGCATGGTGGCGCTGCTGGCGCCCGAGTCGCTGCCGCGCGTCCAGTCGCACCTCGCCGCGCGCGGCGAGGAGTGCTACGTCATCGGCCATGTCGGCCGCGGCGACCGCGGCGTCGCCTACGAGTGACGGCCGCCGCCCTGCCGGGCGCCGCCGACGACGCGCGCCTCCTGCTCCGCAAGACGGTCGAGCGGGTCCGCGAGGAAGAGCTCGTCGCCAAGCTCGGCCGCGGCGCGCCGCTGGTGGTCAAGGCCGGGTTCGACCCGTCGGCGCCCGACATCCACCTCGGGCACCTGGTGGTGCTGCGCAAGATGCGCGAGTTCCAGGAGCGCGGCCACCAGGTGGTGTTCGTCGTCGGCGACTTCACGGCCCGCATCGGCGATCCCTCGGGGCGGTCGAAGACCCGGCCCGCGCTCAGTGCCGACCAGGTACGGGCTAACGCCGAGACCTACCGTTCCCAGGCGGTGCGCATCCTCGACCCGGAGCGGACCCGGCTCGAGTACAACTCGACCTGGCTCGAGCCGCTCGGGTCCGACGGCTGGCTGCGGCTGGCCGGGAAGATGACGGTGGCGCGAATGCTCGAGCGCGACGACTTCGCCAAGCGCTACCGCGCCGGCCAGCCGATCTCGATCCACGAGTTCCTCTACCCGCTGGCCCAGGCCTACGACTCGGTCGCGCTCCGTGCCGACGTCGAGCTCGGCGGCACCGACCAGACCTTCAACCTCCTGGTCGGCCGCGACATCATGCGCGAGTTCGGGCTCGAACCGCAGGTGGTGCTCACCATGCCCCTCCTCGTCGGCCTCGACGGCAGCGAGAAGATGTCGAAGTCGCTCGGCAACTACGTCGGCATCGAGGAGCCGCCGGACGAGGTGTTCGGCAAGGTGATGAGCGTCGCCGACGACCTGATGTGGACCTGGTTCGAGCGCCTCACCGACCGCGAGCCGGAGGACGTCGTCCGCCTGCGCGCCGAGCGCCATCCGCGCGAAGCCAAGGAGCTGCTGGCGACGGAGATCGTCACCCAGCTCCACGGGCCTGACGCCGCAGCGCGCGCCCGCGAGCGCTTCAACAGCGTCTTCCGCGACCGCAACGCCGCCGAGGCGCCGCAGCAGGAGCACACCCGCGCTGCCGGCGCCGACGTCCGCCTGGTCCAGCTCCTCGTCGATCTCGGCGCCGCGCCGTCGCTGAGCGAAGCCCGGCGCCTGGTGCAGCAGGGCGGTATCCGTATCGGCGACGACCGGGTCGCCGACGCCGGCCTCGTCCTCCGTCCCGCCGCCGGCGAGACGGTCGATCTCCGCGTCGGACGCCACCGCTTCCTGCGCGTCCACTTCGTCTGAAGCGGTGGATGCCCCTGAGTTGCCTCCGGCGCCGGCCCATCTTATGAGGCGGTGAAGGGAGGACGACGGTGAAAGACCCCTACCAGGTCCTCGGCGTCCCGCGCGACGCGGACGACAAGCGGATCAAGGAGGAGTACCGCCGTCTGGCCCGCAAGCACCACCCGGACGTGAACCCCGGCGACAAGGCTGCCGAGGAGCGCTTCAAGGACATCCAGGCCGCCTACGACCTCCTCTCCGACGCCAAGAAGCGTCAGGCCTTCGACCAGTTCGGGAGCGCCGCCTTCGAGAGCGGCGGCGGCGCCCGCGGCCCGTCCGACGCCGGCGGCGCCGGCTTCGGCTTCCCCAGCTTCGAGGACATCTTCGGCGCCGGCTCGCTCAACGACATCCTCTCCGGCCTGTTCGGCGGCCGCGGCCGTGGCGGCCCCGGACCCGCGCCGGCACCCGAGCGTGGCGAGGACATCCAGGCGGTGCTCGAGGTCGCGTTCGAGGACGCGATGCGCGGCACCGAGCGCGAGCTGACGCTGCCCGGGCGAATCCCCTGTGCGACGTGTCACGGCAGCGGCGCTGATCCGAATGCGGCCCGAGGACCTTGTCCGGAGTGCAAGGGGACGGGCCAGAAGACGCTCGCCAAGGGGTCGCTCCGCTTCGGCACGACCTGCAGCGCCTGCGGCGGCACCGGTCAGCGCCGGTCGCCTTGTCCGACCTGCGGCGGCCAGGGATTTCGCTCCGAGCCGCGCCAGGTGCGGGTGCGCATCCCGGCCGGAGTCGAGGACGGAGCCCTGCTCCGCGTTCCCAACCAGGGGCTGGGCGCCTCCGGTGGCGCCGGCGACCTCTACCTCCGCGTGCAGGTCCTGCCGCACCCGGTCTTCCGTCGCGAGGGCGCCGACCTCCACGTCGAGCTTCCCGTCTCGCTGACCGAGGCGGCCCTGGGCGCCGAGCTCGAGGTGCCGACGCTCGACGGGGCGGTCCGCATCCGCGTGCCCGAGGGGACGCCGAGCGGACGCCGTATCCGCCTTGCCGGCAAGGGCGTGGCTCCGGCGCGGGGAGGGGGCGGGGACCTCTACGTCGCGATCCGGATCGTGCCACCGCCGGCGCCGAGCGGCGAGGAGCGCGAGCTCCTCGAGAAGCTGGCGCGGGCGAGCACGTTCAACCCGCGCACCGCCTGAGGCCGCCGCCGGCGGGCGTCACTCGCCGCGGATGGCGAAGTCGAGGACGTTGGTCGCGGCCAGGCTCAGGCGCCGCAGCTCCTGCATCGAGCGGACGCGAGCGAGCCAGCCGAACACGTACGACGGCCGCATGTAGAAGCGGCGGTAGGCGCGCTTCACATAGTCACCGAGCTCCTCGGGGCTGAGCGACGTGTAGTAGGCGTTCCAGCGCCCGTCGGTGTGGATGGTGCGCGCATCGATGGCCGAGCCGTCCCCGAGCTCGGGGTGCTCTTCGAGCAGCTCGTCGTAGAGGGGGGTGCCGGGATACGGCGTCGTGATCCCGTAGGTCACCGTGGTCGGCCGGATCTCGTCGATGAACTCGAGCGTCCGCTGGATGGTCTCCGGGGTCTCGCCGGGCATGCCCAGCATCATGTGGGCATGGGTGTCGATACCGACCTCGTGCGTCCAGGCGAAGGTCTCGCGCAGCTCCTCGACGCGGACGCCCTTCTTGACCCTGTCGAGCAGCTCCTGGCTGCCGCTCTCGACCCCGATGCGGATCATGTGACAGCCGGCCTCGCGCATGCGCTCCAGCATCTCCCGGTCGACGGTGCCGATCTTGACCGAGCAGATCCAGCTCATGTCGATGCCGCGCTCGCGGATGCCATCGCAGATCTCGCGCACCCGTCGCGGCAGGACCGTGAACAGCTCGTCGCGGTAGAAGACCTCGCGGTAGCCGAGCGACTGCAGGTACTCGAGCTCCTTGAGCACGTTCGCGGCCGAGCGCGCCCGGTACTTGGCGCCATAGTAGGCTGGCGCGGTGCAGAACGTGCACAGCGACGGACAACCGCGCGACGACAGCGCCGTCGTCACCGGCGTCCGCTTGACGATCGGGTTGTAGTACTCGACGTCGCGCGGGAGGAAGGCGCGGTCCGGGATCGGCAGCTCATCGAGGTCGCGGATGAACGGATAGGGCGGATTCACGACCGCCTGCCCCGCCTCGAGATAGCCGATACCGGGAACGCCCTTCCACGACTCTCCACCCGCCGCCCACGCCCGGACCAAATCGCGGATGACCAGCTCGGCCTCGTGGCGCACGATCACGTCCACGCCCGGCCGCTGCAGCGCCTCGGCGGGCTTGAACGTTGCGTGGGCGCCGAAGTCGATGGTGCGCAGCCGCGGGTTCGCCTGCTTGAGCTCGAGGAGGAGCGCCGCATCCTCGTTGAAGCTCATGGTCGCCGAGATGAGGAAGACGGCGTCGTAACCCGGGATGCGCCGAAGGACCTCGTCGAACGAGAGGCCCTCGCCGGGCGCGTCGAGGACATCGACGTCGTGGCCATCGTCGCGGAGAACCGTCGCCACGTAGAGCAGCGGCAGCGGCGGGAACTGGACGCCGGCGATCCGCTTCCCCTTGCACCAGCAACCCCAGAGAAGGTCGCGGGCGACGTTCTTCGAGTAGCGGCTGGGGGGGTTCAGGCCGAGCAGGCGCATCCGATGACCTCGCGAGGACGAAGCGTGAGGGACATCCGAGTATAGCCCGCACGTGCCGAACCGGCACGCCGGCGGAATCCCAGGAAAAGAAAAAGGGCCGCGACCCTCGCAGGTCGCGGCCCTCGTTGATGGATTTGACCTGGCAGCGTCCTACTCTCCCACACCGTCGCCAGCGCAGTACCATCGGCGCTGAGGGGCTTAACTGCCGTGTTCGGAATGGGAACGGGTGTTTCCCCCTCGCTATGGCCACCAGGAAACTGGAAAAGAGCAAAAACTTGACAACCGAGCATCGGGCTCAAGGAAACACCGAGACCTCATGGTCGCGGGTGAAGCTTTAGTGGTCAAGCCGGCCGGGCGATTAGTACGAGTCAGCTCCACGCATTACTGCGCTTCCACCCCTCGCCTATCAACCTGGTAGTCTACCAGGGCCCTTGTGCGCCTTGCGGCTGGGAGACCTTGTCTTGAGGCGTGCTTCGCGCTTATATGCTTTCAGCGCTTATCACAGCCGAACACAGCTACGGAGCGGTGCCACTGGCGTGACAGCTCCTATACTGGAGGTTCGTCCAACCCGGTCCTCTCGTACTAAGGTCAGCTCCTCTCAAGTCTCCTGCGCCCACCACAGATAGGGACCGAACTGTCTCGCGACGTTCTAAACCCAGCTCACGTACCGCTTTAATCGGCGAACAGCCGAACCCTTGGGACCTGCTTCAGCCCCAGGATGCGATGAGCCGACATCGAGGTGCCAAACCTTGCCGTCGATGTGAACTCTTGGGCAAGATAAGCCTGTTATCCCCGGCGTACCTTTTATCCGTTGAGCGATGGCCCTTCCATGCGGGACCACCGGATCACTAAGTCCTGCTTTCGCACCTGCTTGACTTGTAGGTCTCGCAGTCAAGCCCGCTTATGCCTTTGCACTCTACGGCTGATTTCCAAACAGCCTGAGCGGACCTTCGAGCGCCTCCGTTACCGTTTAGGAGGCGACCGCCCCAGTCAAACTACCCGCCTAGCCGTGTTCCTGACCCGGATAACGGGTCCAGGTTAGAATCCCGGAACATCAAGGGTGGTATCTCACCGTTGGCTCCGCGCAGGCCGAAACCCACGCTTCAAAGCCTCCCACCTATCCTGCGCATGACGCACCCAGATTCAGGGCTAGGGTATAGTAAAGGTGCACGGGGTCTTTCCGTCTTGTGGCGGGTATCCGGCATCTTCACCGGAACTACAAATTCGCTGAGCCACTCGTTGAGACAGCGGCCAAGTCGTTACGCCATTCGTGCAGGTCGGAACTTACCCGACAAGGAATTTCGCTACCTTAGGACCGTTATAGTTACGGCCGCCGTTTACCGGGGCTTCAGTTCAGAGCTTCGCCTTGCGGCTAACCCCTTCCTTTAACCTTCCGGCACCGGGCAGGCGTCAGACCCTATACGTCGTTTTCGACTTAGCAGAGTCCTGTGTTTTTAGTAAACAGTCGCTTGGCCCGTTTCGCTGCGGCCCCCTCGCGCTTCGTCCGCAGGGACTACACGCTAGCGGGGCACCCCTTCTTCCGAAGTTACGGGGCTATTTTGCCGAGTTCCTTAACGAGTGATCACTCAAGCGCCTTTGGATACTCTCCTCGCCTACCTGTGTCGGTTTGCGGTACGGTCACCCGAATTGCTCCCTAGAGGATTTTCTCGGTAGTGTAGTATCGACCAGTTTATGGCCCGAAGGCCTCCCCGTCACTTCTCGGAGTTAACGGATCCCCGGATTTACCTGGGAACCCCTCCTACAAGCTTGGACCGGGACATCCAGCACCCGGATGGTCTAACTTCCTACGTCCCCCCATCGGTGATAACGCCCTTCAGGTGGTACAGGAATATTAACCTGTTGTCCATCGCCTACGCCTCTCGGCCTTGGCTTAGGTACCGACTAACCCTGAGCGGATTAACCTTCCTCAGGAAACCTTAGGCTTTCGGCGGGAACGTTTTTCACGTTCCTTGTCGCTACTTATGCCGGCAGAGTCACTTCCGATTGGTCCAGCAGTCCTCGCGGTCTGCCTTCGCTCCGGACGGAACGCTCCCCTACCAAGGCGACGGTCCGAGGACCATCGTCTTCCGCAGCTTCGGTATCTAGCTTGAGCCCCGTTGGATTGTCGGCCCGGAGCCGCTTGACCAGTGAGCTATTACGCTTTCTTTAAAGGATGGCTGCTTCTAAGCCAACCTCCTGGTTGTCACGGCGATTCCAGATCCTTTCCCACTTAGCTAGAACTTTGGGACCTTAGCTGGCGGTCTGGGCTGTTTCCCTCTCGACAATGAAGCTTAGCCCCCACTGTCTGACTCCCGGGGTAGCAGTGAACGGCATTCGGAGTTTCGTTGGATTCGGTAACCTGGGAAGGCCCCTAGTCCATCGAGTGCTCTACCACCGTCCCTGAATGTCCCGAGGCTAGCCCTAAAGCTATTTCGGGGAGAACGAGCTATCACTGGGCTTGATTAGCCTTTCACCCCTACCCTCAGCTCATCCGAGTTGTTTTCAACCAACACCGGTTCGGGCCTCCACTGGCTGTTACACCAGCTTCACCCTGGCCAAGGGTAGATCGCTCCAGCTTCGCGTCTACGGCCAGCGACTGAACGCCCTATTCAGACTCGCTTTCGCTGCGGCTCGGCTATGAAGCCTTAACCTCGCCACTGACCGTAACTAGCCGGCTCATTAAGCAAAAGGCACGCGGTCGAGCAACGCCCTTGCGGGCAAACGCTCTTCCACTGCTTGTAGACATGCGGTTTCAGGTACTATTTCACTCCCCTAATAGGGGTGCTTTTCACCTTTCCCTCACGGTACTTGTGCACTATCGGTCGTTGGTCCGTATTTAGCCTTGCAGGATGGTCCCCGCAGATTCCCACCGGATTTCACGTGTCCTGTGGTACTCAGGAAATGCGCAATGGAGTCCACAGACCTTTCGCCTACGGGGCTATCACCCTGTATCGCCGGTCTTTCCAGACCGTTCGGCTAGATCGCGGATTTGTAACTCCACCCCGGGACGGTGATCCCAGGACGCGCACCCCTACAACCCCCACCGCACAACGCTCACCGGCTATCACGTGCAGCAGGTTTGGGCTGTTCCCCGTTCGCTCGCCACTACTTGGGGAATCTCGGTTGATTTATTTTCCTGGAGGTACTGAGATGGTTCACTTCCCCCCGTTCGCTTCCGCCCCCTATGAATTCGGAGTGCGGATGACGCGGCATTACCCGCGCCGGGTTGCCCCATTCGGAAATCCCCGGATCAACGCCTGCTTGCGGCTCCCCGAGGCTTATCGCAGCTTGCTACGTCCTTCATCGCCGACCAACGCCAAGGCATCCACCGCATGCCCTTTGTAGCTTGACCACAAAGTGCAACGCTTGAGTTCTCAGCGTTTCCTTTTACCCGATATTCGGTTGTCAAAGATCAAGATCAAGCTCGCCAGACCTCGACGAACCAAGACCGCCGCCTGCCCTCAGGCGAAGGACCTGCTTCGTCGAACGTCGTCACGGACGCAGGTTGGAGAATGCCGGGATCGAACCGGCGACCTCCTGCTTGCAAAGCAGGCGCTCTCCCAACTGAGCTAATTCCCCCCAGCTCGAACGCACGCGGCACCTTGGGGCTACCGAACCCGCGGGCCGGATGGTGGGCCTGGGTAGAGTTGAACTACCGACCTCACGCTTATCAGGCGTGCGCTCTAACCACCTGAGCTACAGGCCCTCGCCGCCGAGGCGAGCGCACCCATAGCCGGGGGCCGGGAGCAGTCCGTGAATTGGTTTTCGAGAGCGGAGGCCAGGAAGTGGCCGGTGGCGAAGCGGATTACGCTTCGCTCCATGAAGACTGAGTCGTGCGCGATTACCGTGTCGAACGGATGCAGAAAACCTCCAAACCTCATCCGTCGACCGGGTCAGGGTAGATCGACCTCGGAGTCGAGGACACCCGGGTCACGGGCGCCTCCGATCTCCCTAGAAAGGAGGTGATCCAGCCACAGGTTCTCCTACAGCTACCTTGTTACGACTTCACCCCAATCGCCGACCATACCTTAGGCGCCTGCCCCCCTTGCGGGTTAGCTCAGCGACTTCGGGTACAGCAGACTTTCGTGATGTGACGGGCGGTGTGTACAAGGCCCGGGAACGTATTCACCGCGGCGTGCTGATCCGCGATTACTAGCGATTCCACCTTCATGCAGTCGAGTTGCAGACTGCAATCCGCACTGAGAACGGCTTTTTGGGATTGGCTCCGGCTCGCGCCTTCGCAGCCCTTTGTACCGTCCATTGTAGCACGTGTGTAGCCCTGGACATAAAGGCCATGAGGACTTGACGTCATCCCCACCTTCCTCCGGTTTATCACCGGCAGTCCCCCTAGAGTTCCCGGCCGAGCCGCTGGCAACTAGGAGTAGGGGTTGCGCTCGTTGCGGGACTTAACCCAACATCTCACGACACGAGCTGACGACAGCCATGCAGCACCTCTACAGGTGTCCCGAAGGAAGACCCCCTTTCAGGGGCTGTCACCTGCAGTTCAAACCCAGGTAAGGTTCTTCGCGTTGCGTCGAATTGAACCACATGCTCCACCGCTTGTGCGGGCCCCCGTCAATTCCTTTGAGTTTCAGCCTTGCGGCCGTACTCCCCAGGCGGAGCACTTAATGCGTTAGCTTCGGCACGGCAGGGGTCGATACCCGCCACACCAAGTGCTCATCGTTTACAGCCAGGACTACCGGGGTATCTAATCCCGTTTGCTCCCCTGGCTTTCGCGTCTCAGCGTCAGTACCGGTCCAGTGAGCCGCCTTCGCCACTGGTGTTCCTCCCAATATCTACGCATTTCACCGCTACACTGGGAATTCCACTCACCTCTCCCGGACTCAAGCTCCGCAGTTTCCCATGCAGTTCCCCGGTTGAGCCGAGGGCTTTCACATGGGACACACAGAGCCGCCTACACGCCCTTTACGCCCAATAATTCCGAATAACGCTAGCCCCCTCCGTATTACCGCGGCTGCTGGCACGGAGTTAGCCGGGGCTTCCTCTAGCGGTACCGTCAGGCACGAGCTATGTTAGAGCTCGCGCGTTTCGTCCCGCTCGACAGGGCTTTACGACCCGAAGGCCTTCATCGCCCACGCGGCGTCGCTGCGTCAGGGTTTCTTTCCAGCACAGTGGGATCCGAAGCTTGGAATTCACGTGACTTGAAGTCGCGG
>JADMIO011000811.1_pt1 | contig 20056 bp, 15 predicted proteins | sample 8958161 | NCBI WGS metagenome assembly JADMIO01 (sample SAMN16585339, study PRJNA669376) | soil metagenome | isolation source: Crop rotation soil | place: USA: Cullars Rotation, Alabama | collected 2011 | reverse complement strand
CGCCTCCTAAAGAGTAACGGAGGCGCTCGAAGGTTGGCTCAGGCTGTTTGGAAATCAGCCGTAGAGTGTAAACGCATAAGCCAGCTTGACTGTGAGACGTACAGGTCGAACAGGTACGAAAGTAGGAGTTAGTGATCCGGCGGTTCTGTATGGAAGGGCCGTCGCTCAACGGATAAAAGGTACGCCGGGGATAACAGGCTGATCCTGCCCAAGAGTTCACATCGACGGCAGGGTTTGGCACCTCGATGTCGGCTCATCGCATCCTGGGGCTGAAGAAGGTCCCAAGGGTTTGGCTGTTCGCCAATTAAAGCGGTACGTGAGCTGGGTTTAGAACGTCGCGAGACAGTTCGGTCCCTATCTGGTGTGGGCGTAGCAGAATTGAGGGAATCTGTCCTTAGTACGAGAGGACCGGGATGGATCCACCTCTAGTGTACGAGTTATCGCGCCAGCGGTAGCGCTCGGTAGCTATGTGGAGCATGGATAAACGCTGAATGCATCTAAGCGTGAAGCCAGACCCAAGATTAGTTCTGCCTATGAGACTCGTGGTAGACCACCACGTTGATAGGATGGGTATGTAAGCGTTGAAAGGCGCTCAGTTGACCATTACTAATATGTCCATTGGCTTGACCTAAAATTTACTCAAGAGCAACAACTGAGTACGTTAGGCTTGCCTTTGTGAGACTAAAGCTTTCACTATTCGATTTTCAAAGCCCTCTTCTGCAGGGTTGACAAGTTTTCCGGTGATTCTGTCGAGAGGGAAACACCCGTTCCCATCCCGAACACGGAAGTTAAGCCTCTTGGAGCCGATGGTACTGCGCTGGAAGCGGCGTGGGAGAGTAGGAAGTCGCCGGATTAATTTAAGAAAAAGCCTGCTCAAGGTTAACCTTGAGCAGGCTTTTTCAGTTTGAAAAGTCCCCGGCCGAAAGAATGTATCTTTAACAAGTCGGGGCTTTGGGCTTGGAACTTGGGACTCGATACGGCGATAATCAGCATCTAACCGAGCGGAATCAGACTTTAGTTGACTGCTCTATGTCCTTTAACACCTACTTTCGGGCCTCTTCATACGCGATGCTGGCGGCGGGCGCTCTCTGTCTGTTCGCGTCCGGCGGGCTGAACATTGTGCTCGCAGTGGGGATGGCAGTCGTGCTCGTCCTGGCCTGGAATCTGGAAGGCTCGCGATGGCAGATGCCGGAGCGTACGGGGCTTGTCATAGTGCTACTGTCTTTGCCGCTCTTTTATCTGGACTGGAAGCTCAACACCAACGCGGAAGAGCGCGTGGGCGTTCCCGCGCTTGCCCATCTGATACTCTTTCTTTCGACCATCAAGCTCTTGCAGAAGAAGGCAGACCGCGACTGGGTCTTCCTCTACCTCATCTCGTTCTTCGAGGTGCTGCTCGCCGCGGGCCTCAGTGCCAGCCCGCTCTTCCTGGCGACGCTGGGGCTTTACATGCTGACGGCCTTCTCGACCGTGGTGGCCTTCGAGATAAAGAAGGCTCGCCGAAAGGTGAAAGCCTCCGAGACGCGCCTGCTGGTGGCGCCGGATGCCACGCTCTTTCGTCGCCTGACCAAAAGAAGCGCACACCACACTTTGGGCGAAGCGCGTAGATTGCCTTTTGTCTCGCTGGTGCTGCTCGTTCTGATTTTCGCGGTGGCGCTGCCGCTTTTCTTCATCGCGCCCCGTTTTGGTGGGAGCGCGTTTGCCCGCGCGAGCGGCGGGAGCACGAGGGTTTCCGGGTTTTCCGAAACGGTTGAGCTGGGCGCTATAGGGAGGCTTCAACAGAGCAACGCCCTTGTCATGCGCGTCAGAGTGGAAGGCCCGTCGCCTGCTCAGACTCTGCGCTGGCGCGGGATAGCTCTTGATAGCTTTGACGGGCGCTCCTGGAAGCGCTCTATGGAAGAGAGCAAGCCTTACAGCGGCAGAAACTTTTACCAGGTTGACACGACCGACAGCCCTCATGACCTGACGACGCAGACCTTCTTTCTTGAGGCGGTTGACCCGCCGGTGCTTTTTGCCGCGCCCCGCGTAGTGGCCGTGCAGGGCGCGCTGCCTTACGTCAGGGTTGACCGCAACGGCTCGCTCAGTACCAGACAGCATCCGCTAGACAGAATTACTTACAAGGCCATTTCCGACACGAACCAGCCGGATGTGAATGTCCTGCGTGCCGACTCGAAACCTTATCCGTCTTCGTTCGAGCGTTACCTGCAATTGCCAGAGCGCGTAGACCCGCGCATAGCCAAGCTTGCGCGCGACTGGATAACTAGCGCAGGCGCGCGTAACCGCTACGACGCCGCGCTCGTCATAGAGCAGCATCTTCAGAAAGACTTCGGCTACACCCTTGACATGAAGGCCGGGGGCACAGACCCTCTCGCGGACTTTCTCTTCCGCGTGCGCGAAGGCCATTGCGAATACTTCTCGACCGCGATGGCCGTCATGCTGCGCACGCAGGGCGTAGCCGCGCGCGTGGTCAACGGCTTCCAGCGCGGCGAATACAACGACGCGGCGGACGTTTACACCGTCACGCAAAGAGACGCGCATTCGTGGGTGGAGGTCTATTTCCCGGAGACGGGCGCGTGGGTAACGTTCGACCCGACTCCGCCCGAGGGCAGGCCCGCGCGCGAGACCTCGGGAATCGTCTCGCGCCTGGGCAAGTACGCAGAGGCAATGGAGCTTTACTGGAATCAGTACGTGGTGGGATATGACCGGCAGGAGCAGCGCTCACTGGCCACTTCGCTGCGTAACCAGATGTACTCGCTGCGCGAAGTCCTGTCGGAGATGATGGACGGCGCAAAGGCAAGCATGACGGAGTGGCTTCGTGCAGCTCAAAGCGCAATCGGGCTGGGAGGCACGGAGCGCGCGGGACGTGCCGCCGGGCCTTTAACGATAGCCGCGCTTCTAATGGTGGCGGTTCTTTTCTTGCTGGTCTACAGAATCAAGCGCTTCGGTCTGGGTCGCGGCCTGCGTGTCTGGCGCTCAGAAGAAGAGCGCGCGTCTGTCGTCAAGTTTTACGAGCGAATGACGCGGCTGTTGACCGAGCGCGGCCTGCGGCGAGGGAAGGACGAGACGCCGCTGGAGTTTGCCGTCTCCACGGGTATCGCGGACGTGATGCGCATCACGCGCGCCTACAACCGCGTGCGCTACGGCTCTCAAAATCTCTCAGCCGCCGAGATGGCTGAAATCGAGCAATGCCTGATACGATTAGAAGGGGAAGTGAAAAAGTGATGAGTGCTGAGTACTGAGTGATTAGTTAAATACTTTTCCTCAGTACTCAGCACTTAGTACTCAGTACTGTTTTATGAAGAAAGTTGGTTTTATCAGTCTTGGGTGCCCAAAGAACCTCGTGGACAGCGAGGTGATGATGGGCGAGTTGCAGCAGGGCGGCTACGAGATTACTACGGACGCGTCTGATGCCGACACGCTGGTGGTCAACACCTGCGGCTTTATCGATTCGGCCAAGCAGGAGTCCGTGGACGCCATTCTGGAAGCGGCGCGGCTGAAGGCTGAAGGCAAATGCAAGCGCCTGGTCGTCGCGGGCTGTCTGGTAGAGCGTTATCGTGACGACCTCGTGAAGGAGCTACCGGAAGTTGACGCCTTTATAGGGACGAATCAGATAAAGGAGATTACAGAGGTTTGTGACGAGCGTGTGAACACTCGCTCGCTCCCAGTCCTGCCGATAGGAAATCAGACGGCGACCTATCTTTATGACGAATCAAGCCCGCGCGTGCTGGCCACCCCCCATTACACGGCTTACATCAAGATAGCCGAAGGGTGCGACCGGCCCTGCGCCTTCTGTTTCATCCCGCAGATGCGCGGCCATTTTCGCAGCCGCCGCTTCGGCTCAATCATGAAAGAGGCGCAGAGTCTGGCCGAGCGCGGCGTGAAAGAGATAGTGCTGGTGGCGCAGGACTCTTCTCGCTACGGCGAAGATTTAGGAGAGCGTGACGCGCTCGCCCAACTCATACGCGAGCTTTCTCATCTGGACGACATAGAGTGGGTGCGCGTCATGTACACGTACCCGACGCACATCTCGGACGCCTTTCTGGACGTGCTGGCGACGGAAGAAAGGGCTGTTAAGTATCTGGACATGCCTTTACAGCACGCGTCCGCCAACGTACTTAAGCTCATGAAGCGCGGGGGAACGCGCGCGAGCCTTGAAAGACTTATCCAAAGGGTGCGCGAGCGCGTGCCCGGCATAGCCGTCCGTACGACCTTCATCACGGGCTTTCCCGGCGAGACGGAAGAGGATTTCGAGGAGCTTCTGAGCTTCATCAAAAATGTGGAGTTCGACCGCGTGGGCGTCTTCACCTACTCGGACGAAGAGGGCACGCCCGCCTATCTATTGCCGAACAAGGTTGACCCGAAGATTGCTAAGCGCAGGCGCGACCGCTTGATGAAAGAGCAGGCCCGCATCTCTCGCCGTCTCAACAGTGCTAAGGTAGGCTCAATCATGCGCGTGCTCTTTGAGGGCACGTCGAAAGAGTCCGACCTGATATGGCAGGGACGCATGGAGACGCAGGCGGCGGACATTGACGGCATAGTTCTGATTAACGACGCGCCCGAAGGCTTTCAGCCTGTGCCCGGCCAGTTCGTCAACGTGGAGATAACAGAGGCCCATGATTACGATTTAATCGGGCGCATCATCTCTTAGCTTCGCAGCGCATTCAGATTGGGTATAACTGTAATCTATACTGACGGCACTACGCTCAGAAAGCTTGGCGAGAACGGAGGCATAAACGATGCAGGATGAAAAAAGCGGAAACGGCGGTGTCACACCTACCAGGGAGGATGCTGAAAGGGCTGCCACGAGCAAAGAGACCGTCAGCGACCTTGAGGAAGGCCCCACTGTAACGAGCGCCAATCAGGGCAGCGGCAAGACGGGAAATTCTTCTACGCCATCCCCGGACGGCCAGTTCGACGGCCCGCGAGACGGAGCCGGGCCGGGCGAAGAAAGCGGCCCGATGTAAGGGAGAGAACGGGTCAATAGTAAATGGTCAATGGTAAATAGAAGGAAGCGTTCTTCTATTTACCATTGACCATTTACCTATTCTCTTACTCTTTATCCTTCATCCTCTGAGTTCCTATCCAGCCGCGCCGCCAGAAGAAGGTCAGCATCCCTATGGCCACCGTGGCCATGATTATCCACACTACGAAGTAGCCGTAGGTCGTGTGCAACTCCGGGATGTTATCGAAGTTCATGCCGTAGACGCCCGCTATAAAGGTCAGCGGCAGCATGACCGCGGAGAAGATGGTCAGGACCTTCATGATTTCGTTCATGCGGTTCGAGATGACGGAGAGATACGCGTCGAGCGCGCCGCCGATGAGGTCTCTGTAGTTCTCCGCCAGGTCTGTCACTCTCACCAGGTGGTCATAGATGTCCCGGAAGAAGGGAAGCGCGCTCTCATCCACCAGCGCGTACTGTCCGTGGCTTATGCGGTAGAGGATGTCCAGTTGCTTAGAGGAGATGCGCCTCAAGCGCAGCACGCTCCTCTTCAGGCTCATAATCTCTTCCAGTATGGAGTTGTCTGGAGACTTGAGGTTGAAGATTCTATCTTCGAGGGCCGAGATGCGCTCGTCGAAGTCATCCAGCACGGGCGAGTAGAAATCAACAATCTGGTCTAAAACCTGGTGCAGCAGGAAAGTAGGCCCGCGCTGGCAGGTGATGGGGCTGCTGCGCACACGCTGCTTCACTATGTTGATGCTGCGGAAGGTGTCAATGTGGTAAGTGAGCACGTAGTTGGGGCCGAGCACTGCGTCCAGCTCTATGGTGTTGAAGCGCTCCGCGGAAGTGTCCGCGCGCACGCCGTGCATGATGAAATATAGATAGTCCGGAAACTCTTCTATCTTCGGATGGTGTCGCTCCGCGCGGCAGTCTTCGACCACCAGCGGGTGAAGCCCGAAGACGTCAATCAGAACCTTGTCTTCCTCGACGGGCGGGTTATCCATGTCAACCCAGATGGTGAGCGATTTGTCTTTCAGAAGCTCTGGCAGGTCTGCGACCGTGTAGTTCTCTTCGACCTTCTCTGCCCCCTGGCGATAAACGAAAATTTCCATTCTCTCTTTCTCTCCTCTGAAGCCTTCTGATCGCGATTACCTGTGCGCGGCGCGAGAGTTTATCATAAATGGTGAATAGAAGAACTCGCTTTTATCCATTGACCATTTACTATTCACCCGTTTCACGATTCACGGTTTTTACTGTTAGTATGTACGGTTCTTAAATGAGAAAAATTTGTTCCACGAATTAATGCATGAACCAGATGAAAATATTTGTCGCGGATGACGTGTCGGCTACGGGGCTTGAGCCTTTGAAGGCCGCCGGCTTTGAGGTCGAAAAGAGAACGGGCTTGAAACCGGAAGAGCTGCGCGAGGCCTTGAAGGATTGCGAGGGGCTGGTGGTGCGCAGCGAGACGAAGGTGACGGCTGAGCTGATGGACGCGGCGCCACGGCTTCGCGTCGTGGGCCGCGCCGGCGTGGGCGTTGACAACATAGATGTCACGGCCGCCACTGCGCGCGGGCTGGTGGTGATGAACGCGCCCGACGGGAACACCATGACCACTGCCGAACACACGCTGGCGCTACTGATGTCGCTCGCACGACGTATCCCGCAGGCCGCCGCCAGTCTCAAGGCCGCGCGCTGGGAGCGCAAGCGCTTCATCGGCGTCGAGCTTCAGGGAAAGACCTTGGGCGTAGTGGGCCTCGGGCGCATAGGCCGCGTAGTGGCCAGCCGCGCCCGCAGCCTTGGCATGAACATAGTCGCCTACGACCCGTTTATTCAGCCCGAGCAGGCGCGAGACCTTGAAGTTGAAACCGGCACGCTCGACGACGTGCTCTCCCGCGCTGACTTTCTGACCATACACACGCCGCTTACAAACGAGACTCGCGGGCTAATCGGGCGCGAGGCCTTCGCTCGTATGAAGCAGAATGTTCGCATCATCAACTGCGCTCGCGGCGGCCTTGTTGACGAACGCGCCCTGCTCGAAGCCATCAAGGAGGGCAAGGTCGCGGGCGCTGCCCTTGACGTGTTCGAGGAAGAGCCGCCGCCCGCAGAGCATCCGCTCATCATGCGAGATGAAGTGATAGCCACGCCGCATCTCGGCGCATCGACCACCGAAGCGCAGGAGGGCGTGGCCTTCACCGTCGCCGAGCAGATGAGAGATTTTCTTTTGACCGGAGCGTTGAGGGGAGCCGTCAACGTGCCCTCGCTCGGGACGGAAGCGCTCAACCAGCTACAGCCTTACATCAAGCTGGCGGAGAGTCTGGGCCGGTTCTCCGCGCAGCTTCTGGACGAGGCCGCCGTGCGAGAGGTGCGCATAGAATACGCAGGCGAAGTCGCGGAATTGGACGCGGCCCCCGTCACGCGCTCCTTCCTCGCGGGACTCCTCAGGGACATGAGCGCGCGCGTCAATGTCGTCAACGCCTTTCTGATAGCGGACGAGCGAGGCATCAACGTCACGGCTTCGTACCGCCGCGCAGGCTCAGGTAGTGAATTCCTGCCCGCCATCACTACGCGCGTCATCACTTCTGGCGGCGAGCAAAAGCTGTCGGGCGCGCTCTTCAAACAGGGTGGCGACGGTCGCATCACTGAGATAAACGGCTTTCACATAGAGGCCATCCCGAGCGGCCACATGGTAGTGATGCGTAACCGGGATGTCCCCGGCGTGATTGGCCGCGTTGGCACAACCCTCGGCGAGAGGGGCGTGAACATCAGCCGCTTTCATCTTGGAAGACGTGAGCAGGGTGGCGAGGCCATGGCGATTATAGAGACGGACGCGCCCTTAACCACTGACGAACTGGAAGAACTGCGCTCCTTCGAGCCGGTCATCTCCGCACGGCAAATCGAGCTTTGAGACCCGCCTATTGATAGAGTAGAGCTATAAAAGTATAGCCGCCCGCCTGTCTTATAAAACTGGCGGGCGGCTATACTTTTATGATGAATCAATCCTTGCCGGTCTGGCTGTGCGGGGCGTCCACGGGTTTTGATTCGGGCGAGCCGCGCTGGCGCAGAAAGATTGTGAAGACGACCATCGCGCCGACGGACAGGAATTCACTCTGCCAGTTCTGGAAGGACTCGAACCAGAAGCGAGAGGTCGCCATATATCCGAGCGTCGTCACAAGCTCCGTGTTACCGTGCTCTAACTGATCCTGGTTATACTCGCGCGCGCCTCCCGCGGCGTGCAGGAAAAAGCTTATGAGGAAGAGCAGCAGGAACGTCAGGCTCAGCGAGTGCTCATAAATCTTTAGTGCAATCCCTCCCTTGCGAACGGGCCAGGGGGCATCCTTTTTGTTGCGCTGCTTCTTAGGCTTTTTATCAACCGACTCTTCTTCGTCCAGCTTCTTAGACTCAGCCGAGCCCTTCTGGTAGAGAAAGCAGGTGAGGGTGATAAAGAGAAACATCTGCAGGAACTCGGACTCCCAGTTCTCCATGGTGGCTTCTACGAAGTGAGGAGTTTGCAGGTACTCTACGTAGCTTATCTCTGGCCGATGGTGGTCGCGCTGGTCTTCGTTGTAGTTGCGGTGGCCGGCGATGGTCTGGCCGAAGATAAAGGTCAGGAAGAACATGCCGAGCCAGACGATTGCCAATCCGTTCTCGCGTAAGATGCGTCTCATGAGATGCCCAGAAGTTGAATTAGCTAGAGCTTTGCCTCTACCTAATTATCATCTCTTGAGGAGGACGGCAATCTTTCAGTCCAGAAGAATCAATCTACTTTCATCCTTCAATAAGAGCGAAGCATTAATAGCCCTTCCTTATGCTCTGTCAGGGCGCGTACTAACTGACTAAGTTTTACTGAATCTCGAAGCGGACTTGCTGTGATGCAGTGGTCTTGGCTATGCGGTCTGTGGCTGTGACCTGCAAAGTGTATTGTCCGGGGCCGATGTCCTGCAGCGGAATCTCCGAGGCGTAGGCTATTCGCGTGGGGTCTTGCGTGTCCGCCGAGAGCTTGCGCACGGGTGCAGTGGCCAGCGACTTGTCGTCAGAGCGTAAGATTTGTACTTGAAGGTCTACCTGCGGCTCTGCTGTAGGCACAGGGCGCTTGGCGTTGTAGATGTAGACCAGGAAGCGCAGATTAGAAGTGCGGTCAAAGCGGCGGTCCACACTGACGGGCACGGTCTCGGGCGGGGCAGCGTCATCCTTCTTCACCTCGGCGGGGTCGAATTTCCGCTCTCCGACAATCAGACTGCTCATGGAGAATCGCTGCTTTGAGAGGTCTGGAATCACTATCCACTGCGCGGCGTTGCCTGTCTGACCGTTCGCTTCGTAGCGCGCGGCGACTCTCACCTGATAAAGACCGGGCTTGAGCGATGAATAGTAGTTATAGGTAACGTCCGGGAGCTTGGGGTCGGAGGCGTTAGCGGGCGGGGGAGGCGCTATCAGGCGCACCCTAAAGCTGTCCTGCTGCTTGCCCTTAGAATCAAAGACGACACCTTCTATGTCTATATTGCCGCCAGACTTCCCGCTCGCGGTCTCGTACCTCAAGCGGCTTCCTTCTATCTTCATGGAGGACACGAGGCGCACGCCCGCCGGAGGGGCATCCATGTAGCTGAGTGTTAGCCCCGTCGGTACTGCTCTCTGCGGAACGCGCGAGAGGAGCGCTTTGGTCAAAGGGTCTACGGGCTTTGCTTTCCCTTTAGATTTCTTGTCACTCTTTTTCGCGGTCTCTTCCGGCGGCCTGTTGTCGAAAAAGCCTCGCTGCACGCGCACGCTAAGCTCGGGCTGGTTCCTGACCGCCACCTCTATGCGATGGAACTTTCCGGCCTTCTGCGTGCCCGGCTCGGGCCGCCAAGCCAGCATGTAATAAACGGAGGTCTCTTTGAGGATGCTTGATATTCCGGCGCCCAGCGCATTCGTGTTTTTGATGAAGCGGCCCCCTGTGTCTACGGCCAGGGAGTTCATGGCGTCCTGCGTTGACTCAAGCTCTCCGCGTGAGATGTAAGCGGTTAAGCCGCTGCCTCTGACCGGCTCATCCATCTCTGTGACCAAACCCTTCGCGTCCAAAGAGTAGATGACCGCGCCCGAGCGAAGAGAAGCGTCCACTATGCTTCGCATCTTGTCCAGCATGGGGCCAGTTCTGGCGTCCAGGAAAAATCCGTCGGAGATGAAAAAGACGAGCTTTCGTCCGGGCATTGGCGCGGAGTAGCGTACCAAAGTCTCCAGAGTGGAAAGCGAGTTGAGCACGATTCTTGAACCCTGCCTGAGTGCGATAGATGCCCGCTGTTTGACTATCTCTTCGGCTGCGGCTCTATCGCCCGCCTTTATCGGGCCGTCAATTATCATGGTGCCGGAGCGTAGCGTCTCGTCCACAAGAAAGCTGATTGTTTCCCTATCGCCCCCGTCAACTTGTATAGCCTGATAGTAGCTGATAAAGGGCTGCTGCAGGTCGTTGACGTCCGTGTTCTTATATTTGACGCGGTCGAGGGCGGCTTTGAGCACGTCTTTATTGTCGGTGTACTGTTGAAGGAAACCTATCTGTCCGCTGGGGGAGGCGATGGCCACAAGGTCATCCGGTCTCATCTCTTTGTCTATGTATTTCAGGATGGCCTCTTTAGCTTTCTTCAGATTGCCTACGCTCATATGCAGGTCGTCCACTAAAAAGGCTATGACACGGCCGCGCATCAGAGGTCGCGGTTGAGGACCTGTGGAAGAAGTAGCGGAGAGCGGCTGAGAGGCCGATTGAGATGTCTCGCCGGCTGCGACGCGCTCGAGGAAATTGACATCCACGGGCTTTCCGTCAACCTTAAGCTCAAAGTCCTCCTTCTTTAAGCCATCAACAAACTTCCCCTTCTTGTCCTGCACGCTGACGCTCGTCTGCACCAACTCCGTAGTGATTTTAACCACATCTTCCTCATCCTGAGGCATCGTGGCCACGTCCTGGCCGCGCGCGGCTTGCGCAAGGGCGAAGAGGAGCGGGACGGCCAAGAAGAGAGTGCTGCGGAGTCTGATTTGTGCGCGCATATTTACCTCTAACGGTTTAGCACAGCCTCGCGACAGATGGCCCGGACTGGAAGGTTAGAAATAAATTGTTGTCGACGAAGGCTGAAGCGCTAAGTTTTACTGAACCTCAAAGCGAATTTTCTGCGAGGCCGAGGTCTTGGCTATGCGGTCAATGGCCGTGACCTGCAGGATGTATTGCCCTGCACTCATCTCTTCGAGCGGAATCTCAGCGGCATAGGCCAGGCGCGTCAGGTCTTGGGCCTCGGTTGAAAGCTTGCGCAGGGGCATGGTGACCACCGGCTGGTCATCGCGGAAAATCTGCACCTGAAGCGCCACGTCAGGCAGAGCGGAAGCGGCAGCCGCCCGCGCGGCGTTGTAGACGTAAACCACAAAGCGCAGGTTTGAAGAGCGGTCGAAGCGATGGTCTACGCTCACGGGCACGCCCTCGACGGTAGCTTCCTGCTTCTTCTTCTCCTCGGGCGCAGCGCCGGACTTGCGCTCTCCGACAATCAGGCTACTCATGGAGAGGCCCTGCTTTGAGAGGTCTGGTATCTCTACCCACTCGGCTGCGCTCCCCGTCTGGCCGCTGGCTTGGTCCAGAGCCGCGACTCTCACCTGATAAAGACCGGGCTTGAGCGTCGTACGATGATTGTAGATGATGTCCGGCAGTTTCGCGCCCGCGGCGGCGCCGGGCGTAACGGTCAGCCGCTGTCTGAAATTATCCAGAGCCTTGCCACGGTCGTCGTAGATTGTGCCCGCTATATCAACCACAGCCGCGACACGCCCGGCCTTCTGCTCCAGCTTGAGCGAGCCACCGTCTACCTTCATGGAAGCGACGAGGGTCGAGCCTGTCCCGGGAGTGTCCATGTAGCTTAAGGCGAGACGAGTTGGAAGCTCCCGCTTCGGGAAGAGCGCGGTGATTGCTTTACCCAGAGGGTCTGCGGGCTTCGCCGCGGCTTTCGCGTTTGTGGTCTCCTTCGGTTTGGCTTCCGGTGCGTTGTCAAAATAGCCGCGCTGGACTCGAACGGATAGACCCGGCCTGTTCTTAACGCTCACTTCTATGCGCCGGAACTTCTTGCCGCCGCCTCCTTCCAGGGGGCGCCACGCGAGCAGGTAGTAGACGGAGGTCTCTTTGAGGGCACTGTTCACGGCAGGATCCAGCGCGTTCGTGTCCTTGATGAAGCGGCCCCCTGTGTCTGCCGCCAGGGCGTTAAGGACATCGTGCCCGATAGTAGGCTCTGCCGCTATGGAGCGGGCCATGCGCCCGCTCGGGTCAAAGGGGACTTCGGCGGTAGCGTCCATCATCTCCGTGACAAGCCCCCTGGCATCCATCGTGTAAATCATAACGCCGGAGCGCAGGGCGGCGTCGGCGATGCCGCGTATCCTATCCACCATGTCGCCTGAGGAAACGTCCAGGGGGAAACCGTCCGAGATGAAAAAGACGAGCTTTCGTCCGGGAAGGCCAGCTGAGCGTCGCGCCAGACTCTCAAGGGTCGAAAGCGTTATCTTACTGTAATGCGCCATCTGCTGTAACATAAATCTGACCCGACGGCCGACAATTGATGCCGCGATGATGGGAGAGACGTTCAGCATTCTAACCGTCTGGTCTACGAAGTAGCCGAAGACGCCCTGGTCGCCCCTCTGTATCTGAAACGCCTGAGTCTGAGACATGACGGGCGGTTCCATATCTCGCTGGTTAAAATCCTTGTAGGTCAGCCGAGCGACGGCCTTCTTCAACACGTCCTTATTGTCCGTGTACTGCTGTAAAAAGCCTATCTGCCCGCTCGCGCTTGCGACGGCGACCAGGTCGTTCTGGCCCATCTCCCTGTCTATGTATTTGACGATTGTGTCCCTCACCCTCTTGATGCTGTCCGGGGACATGTGAACGTCGTCTACAAAGAAGACCACGACGCGCCCGCGATCCAGAGGCCGCGCGGCCGTCGCCTCATTCGCGCTCTGGTTAACCCGCGCTCGCCCATTCCCGCGCGCCGCAGCTATCTGCGCCTCCTCCGTAGAACTCCCCGCAAACACACGCTCGAAGAAGCCCACCTCGACGGGCTTGCCGTCGACCTTGAGTTCGAAGTCCTCTTTCTTCAACCCGTCAACGAATTTGCCCTGCTTATCAAAGACTGTAATATCCGTCTGCACCAGGTCAGTAGAGATGCGTATGACGTCGTCAGTTTGTTCCTGCTGCTCTGGCTGAGACAGGCCCTGGTTCTGTTGCTGCTGCTGGGCCAACACCCGGACGCCGCAAAGCTGTAAGAGAAGCGAGACCGCGCAGATAAGTAGAAGCCGGCGCGTGTAGAATGTCTTCATGGCAGTTTTCAAGTAGAGAAGGAATATGGCCGGGGAGACCGTCGCAGATAATACCACCTCCGCGTCCCGTAGGAAATGCTGTAAACTTTAGCCGAAAGGGTTCCGTAATACAAAGGACATTTGACTTCATCAAGATGAGCGAAGCACCTACATTAAAGCTGGAGAGCGTGACGAAGCGCTACGACGAGTTCACGGCGGTCGACCGGTTGAGCCTTTCGGTGCGCGGCGGGAGAATCTTCGGACTGCTCGGGCCGAACGGCGCGGGCAAGACCACGACCATCCGCATGATTGTCAACATCACCGCGCCGGACGAAGGCACCGTGGAGCTTTTCGGCAAGACCATGAACTCCGACTTGCAGAACCGCATCGGCTACCTGCCCGAAGAGCGAGGGCTTTACAAGAAGATGCGTGTGGGCGAGCAGCTACGCTTCTTCGGCGCGCTCAAGGGCGTCAAAGGGAAGCGCGCCGAGGAGGTGATTGACCGTTGGCTGGAGCGCGTGAAGCTCTCCGAGTGGAAGACGCGCAAGGCCGACGAGCTTTCAAAGGGGATGCAGCAGAAGGTGCAGTTCATAGCCACGGTCATGCACGACCCCGACCTGCTCATCCTGGACGAACCATTCTCCGGCCTTGACCCGAAGAATGTAGACCTGCTGGAAGAGATAGTTCTGGAGTTGAAGGCCGCAGGCAAGACCATAATCTTTTCCACGCACATGATGGCGCAGGCCGAAAGGCTCTGCGACGACATCTGCCTGATTAACCGCTCGCGCAAAGTCCTGGACGGCTCGCTTCGCGAAATCAAGAGAAGCTTCGGGCGCAACGCCGTGGCCCTCCGCATAGAAGAAGGCGACCAGACGGCGCTACAGGATGAGAGGCTCGTGGCCAAGCTCATTCATCACAGTGACGAGATGGAGGCTCTGCTGGCCGAAGGCGCGGATGCGCAGGCCCTGCTCAGGCGGCTGGTAGAGGCGGGCGCGCGCGTGACAAAGTTCGAGTTGATAGAACCTTCCCTGCACGACATCTTCATTACCAAGGTTGACGAAACTGATGGACAAGCTGCTGGCGATAATCAAGCGTGAGTACTTACAGCGTGTGCGCTCGCGTATGTTCGTGGTCTGGACGATACTCGGGCCGCTCATGCTGGTCTTCTTCTCGGTCGTGCCAGCCCTGGTCTTCGGCATCAAGGCCGGAGAGCCTACGCGCCTGGCCATCGTTGATCAGACCGGCAAGATGTATGAGCGCGTACGCGCCTCACTCGTGGACGAGAGCAATGTGACGGAAGAGGACGGCGGCGAAGCTCCGGCCAGCTCAGCCGTCAAAAACATGAACGCCAGCCCGGAGGAGCGCATGCGCCGCGCCAGTCGCAGCATGAGCGGCAGTTACTCTGTCGAGGCCGTGAACCTGAACGGGCGCAGCCTTGAAGCGGTCACGGCGGAGTTGAACGACCGCGTGCTCAAGAACCAACTGGACGGCTATGTCATCCTCCCGCCGGATGTGCTGACGACTGGGCAGATAAGCTATTACGGGCGCAACACGGGCGACGTGGTGACTATGGATCAGATTCGCAGCCGCGTCGCCAAGGCCCTTCGCGACCAGATAATCGCCGAGGCGAACCTGCCTCGCAAAGTCTTTGACGAGACGAGCAAGCCCGTCAGGATGGAGTCGCGGCGAATAACCGAGCAGGGAACCCAGAGAGATTCGGGCGCTGGCTTCATCCTCGTGCTCATCGTCGGCTTTCTAATCTACCTGATGCTCGTCACCTACGGGCAGGTCATCCTGGGCGCGGTCGTGGAAGAGAAGGAGACGCGCATAGCCGAAGTGCTCTTCTCATCTGTGCGCTCGTTTACGCTGATGATGGGAAAGCTGATAGGCGTCTCGCTCGTGGCCCTCACGCAGTACGCCATCTGGGCAGCGGTCTTCATGCTCTTCGCCCTCTACGGCGTAGGCATGCTCGCAAGGCAGGGCGTCCCAGTGGAATTGCCGCACATCCCGCTGTCGTTCGTCGTCTACTTCATCATCTTTTTCCTACTGGGCTACTTTATCTACGCGACCGTCTACGCGCTCGTAGGCGCCATGGTGACGACCACGCAGGAGGGAGGGCAGGTGGCGCTGCCCGTCATATTCTTGCTGATGGTGGGCTTTTACCTGTCGTTCGCCGTCATGCGAAGCCCCAACTCTTCTTTCGCCTTCTGGGTCTCGATGGTTCCATTCTGGGCGCCGATTACGATGCTGGTTCGCATAGTCACGGGCGCGCCGCCCTTCTGGGAAATCGCGCTCTCCATAATCATAAGCGTGGCGACCGTCCTGCTATTACTGTGGCTGGCCGCGCGCGTTTATCGCATAGGCATGCTGATGTACGGCAAGCGCGCCTCCATCCCCGAAGTCATACGCTGGGTGCGCCAACCATGAAAACAGTTTTTAGTTTTCAGTTTTCAGCAAGAGAAAGACAGATTGCTTTTAACTGAAAACTAAAAACTGAAAACTGAAAACTGCTTATGGGTATTGAGATAGAGAAGAAGTACAGGTTGAGGGATGAGGAGCGCGCCGGGCTGGCGGCGCGGCTTTTGGATGCCGGTGCGGAGCGGGTGGCGAGCGAGTTTGAAGAGAACACGATTTACACGGGTGGCAAGTTGGAGCCGGGTCGCTCTGTGCTTCGCGTGCGCCGCGTGGGGGGCAGGGCGATTCTGACTTACAAGGAGCGCTTTCCTTCCGACTCTGCTATCAAGCGGCAGCGCGAAGAGGAGACAGGAGTGGAGAACGTGGAAGCCCTCCTGGCGATTCTTGATGCCCTCGGCTTTGAGGCCGCAGTCGTTTACGAGAAGCGGCGCGAGACCTGGCATCTGGCGGGCGCCATCGTTGTTGTTGACGAGCTACCCTTCGGCCTCTTCGCCGAGATAGAAGGCGAAGAGCAGAACATCGAAGAGGCAGAGAGACTCCTAAATCTACAGGACGCCGAAGCGGAACTGATGACCTATCCGCAACTAACACTCCGGCACGGCCGGCGAAAAGGCAACACCGTCGAAGCCAGATTCAAAATAAGTGCTGAGTACTGAGTAATGAGTTAAGAGCCGCCTGTTTTTGCTCATCACTCATTTTCCTTCCTTGACCTTGCTTAGTCTCCTTCCTAGAATGAAGAAGTTCCTCAAACCCCCGATGCACAATTCCAAATTTCACGGAGGGTTATTATGTCCAGTAACAGAAGCGATAACAGTCAGGGCGACACGGGAACAAGAGATTGCACATATGATCTCATCAGCACCGCGTATCATCTCCTTCAGGGAGCAGAAACCGTAGCGCTCTACATCGCAGATGCAAAGCAGGAAGGCGATCAGGAGTTGCTTCAATTCTTTCAAGAGACGAAAGACGAATACACACGCCGCGCCGACCGCGCCAAACAACTTCTGGCAACTCATCTGGCGCATGGACGCGGACAGGCTGCGTCCGGGTCATGAGAATGTGAACAGCCCTACAATGCAGGTCAGTACCGCAGGCAGTACTGACAAAGCAAAAGAAGGCTTCACTTCCATAGAAGTGAAGCCTTCTTTTGCTTTTCTCCGGTTGGGACTTCGCTTAGAAGCCCATGCCGCCGCCCATGCCGCCAGCGCCGCCGGGCATCGCCGGCGTCTTGTCGTCTTCGGGAATCTCCGAGACCATAGCTTCGGTTGTGAGCATCAGCCCGGCGATGGAGGCTGCGTTCTGCAGGGCAGAGCGCGTGACCTTCGCAGGGTCAATCACACCCGCTTTGACCAGGTCTTCCAGTTCCTCTGTCTGCGCGTTGTAGCCAAAGTTCTCGTTCTTCTGCTCGCGTACGCGCTCGACAATCACAGCGCCTTCCTTGCCAGCGTTCTGCACAATCTGGCGCAGAGGCTCTTCCAGAGCGCGCTTGACGATGGTGACGCCAATCTGCTCGTCGGAATCGCCTTCGCCCTCTTTGTTAATCTGGAACTTCTCCAGAGCCTTGGCCGCGCGAACGAGCGTGACGCCGCCGCCCGGAACGATGCCCTCTTCGACGGCAGCGCGGGTTGCATGCATGGCGTCCTCTACGCGTGCCTTCTTTTCCTTCATCTCGGTCTCGGTGGCCGCGCCGACTTTAATCACGGCAACGCCGCCGACGAGCTTGGCGAGGCGCTCCTGCAACTTCTCGCGGTCGTAGTCCGAGGAGGTCTCTTCAATCTGCGCGCGGAGGGTCTTGACGCGGCCCTCTATGTCGCTAGCCTTGCCCGCGCCTTCGACGATAGTGGTGTTGTCCTTGTCAATCGTGACCTTCTTGGCGCGACCCAAGTCTTCGAGCTTGACGTTCTCGAGCTTGATGCCGAGGTCTTCGCTGATGACCTTACCGCCCGTCAGGATGGCGATGTCTTCGAGCATGGCCTTGCGGCGGTCGCCGAAGCCCGGAGCCTTCACTGCCGCGACATTCAGGGTGCCGCGCAGCTTGTTGACGACGAGAGTCGCCAGGGCTTCGCCTTCAACGTCCTCGGCGATGATGAGCATGGGCTTGCCCATCTTCGCGACCTGCTCCAAGAGGGGCAGCAGGTCTTTCATGGAAGAAATCTTCTTCTCGTTGATGAGAATCAGCGGGTTGTCCAGCACCGCTTCCATGCGCTCTGGGTCCGTGACGAAGTAGGGCGACAGATAGCCTCTGTCGAACTGCATACCCTCTACTACTTCCAGAGAGGTCTCCATCGTCTTGGACTCTTCGACGGTGATGACGCCGTCCTTGCCTACCTTGTTCATCGCCTCCGCGATGATGTTGCCGATGGTCGTGTCGCCGTTGGCCGAGACGGTTCCGACCTGCGCGATGGCATCACCCTTAACGGGCTTCGAGAGACGGTGAATCTCTTCGACTGCTTTCTCAACAGCCTTGTCTATGCCGCGCTTGAGGGCCATGGGGTTAGCGCCCGCAGCAACTGTCTTGACGCCTTCGCGGAATATTGCCTGAGCCAGCACGGTCGCGGTCGTGGTGCCGTCGCCAGCAACGTCTGAAGTCTTGGAGGCGACTTCTCTGACCATCTGCGCGCCCATGTTCTCGAGCGAATCCTTCAGCTCAATCTCTTTGGCGACCGTCACGCCGTCCTTCGTAATAGTGGGCGAGCCGAATTTCTTATCAATGACTACGTTGCGCCCCTTGGGGCCGAGCGTGATCTTGACCGCATCGGCGAGCTGGTTGACGCCGCGCAGGATTGCCGCGCGCGACTCTTCACCATGTATCACTTGCTTTGCCATTTTCTCTCTCTTCTCCTACAGAAATTTTTTCAGATGCTTTCAAATTAAAAAGAGCGGCTCCAGACTTCAAAAGTCTTACTTGCCGCCCTTCTTGCTGCCGGATGCTGCGCCCGCGCGCTCAATGATTCCTAGAATCTCGTCCTCGCGCATAATAAGTAGCTCCTCGCCATCGAGCTTGATTTCGGAGCCGCTGTATTTGCCGAAGAGAACGCGGTCGCCCGCCTTTACGTCGAGAGTCTGGCGAGTGCCGTCATCCCTGTATTTGCCCTCGCCGACGGCGATGACCTCGCCCTCCTGCGGCTTTTCCTTGGCGGTGTCCGGGATGATGATGCCGCCTCTGACCTGCTCGCCCTCTTCAATCCGGCGAACGATTACACGGTCATGCAGGGGTCTGATGTTAGTAGCCATACTGCAAAAACTCCTTTCGGGTTCTGACGAAAAATTTTATTTAAAGATTGCACACGCTCTCGGAGAAGCGGAATATTTAGCACTCTCTCCGGGCGAGTGCTAAAATTATAACACCGCGACTCTTATTGTCAACATCCTGAGAATAAGAGGGGCGAAGGATTGAGCAGAGGGGGCGGTGTGGATAAAAGAAGTATGAACCCAAGCCGTCGAACCGGCCACGGAACCACTATAAATGGCGATTACACAATCAAAAGACTCCATTTCACACCTGAAAGAATCCATTTCACGCCCAAAACTATCCATTTCGCACGCGCGAGAGGCCATTTTCGAGCTGAGAGAGTCCATTTAACTGGCAAAAGTTGTCATTTCACACGCGAAAGCCCCCATTTCACAGCTGAAAGATTCCATTTTACAGGCGAAAGAGTCCATTTAACGGGTGAAAGTATCGGTTTTTTTGAGAGAAATGCCGGTAAATAATGCCAATTTTGGGCTATTGAGCGCAAAAAGAGGGCTGGAGTGGATTAAAAACGTGCTTTTTCAGGCCGGGAGCGGGGCAAAATGTTTTTAAGGAGGAAGCGTAGGAAGCTAGCGGACGGTTTTGCGTTTGGCAGTGCGTGCGGTGGTGCGTTCCTGCGTGCGGTAGGTGGCTACGCGCTTGGAGAGGGTGTTGCGGTGTATGCCTAAGACGGAAGCCGTGCGCGAGAGGTGCTCTTTCTGGCGCGTGAGGGCCTTCTGTATGTAGAGCTTTTCGAACTCCGATAGGGCCTCGTCCAGCATAATCTGGCCGTCCAGCATCTCGTCAATCAGAGCTTCAAGGCGAGCTCGCATCTGCATTATTCACTCCATCAAAATATAGTCCAGAGAGTCCGTAGTGTCCTGAGAGTCTAAAGAGTTAATTCGTTCTTCTCTCCAGACTCTCAGGACTTTATAGACTCTACAGACTCTTTCCCGTCAGCAATCTGTAGGCTTCAAGGTAGCGTGCGGTTGTGGCCTCTGCCACCTCCGGCGGAAGGGGAGGGGCGGGTGGCTGCTTGTCCCAATCAAGGGACTCAAGATAATCGCGCACGTACTGCTTGTCGAAAGATGGCTGCGAGCGTCCAGGCTCGTATTCGTCGGCGGGCCAAAAGCGTGAAGAGTCCGGCGTCAGCGCTTCGTCAATCAAAATTATCCGGCCCTCGCGGTCACGCC
>JADMIO010361703.1_pt1 | contig 20057 bp, 20 predicted proteins | sample 8958161 | NCBI WGS metagenome assembly JADMIO01 (sample SAMN16585339, study PRJNA669376) | soil metagenome | isolation source: Crop rotation soil | place: USA: Cullars Rotation, Alabama | collected 2011 | reverse complement strand
GCGACAACTTGTCCACGTGGAATTCTAAGCTTAGGATCCCAATGTGCTGGAAAGGAGAAGCAGGGAGGTAGATCGTGCGAGGAGCAATGTTATACGGGCCTTATGACGTGCGCTATGAAGAACGCCCTGACCCGACGATCATCGAACCAACCGACGCCATTATCCGGCTCTCGGCGACCTGTGTTTGCGGGTCTGACCTGTGGCCTTACCGCGGAATCGAATCGGTCACGCAGCCGACGCCGATGGGCCACGAGTACGTCGGCATCGTCGAAGAGGTTGGTGATGCGGTCAGGAACATCAAGCCCGGCCAGTTCGTTGTCGGTTCGTTCTTCGCCTCGGACAACACCTGCCCGATTTGTCAGGCAGGGTATCAGAGCCGGTGCGTGCATAAGCAGCCCATCGGCGCGATTGGCACGCAGGCGCAGTTCGCGCGCATCCCGTTCGCGGATGGCACGCTGGTCGCCACGCCGGAGATTCCGCCCGACAATCTGATTCACAGCCTGCTCGCGGCTTCCGATGTGCTGGGTACTGGCTGGTTCGCCGACGCCACCGCTGCGGTTGGCCCCGGCAAGACGGCCGCAGTCGTGGGGGATGGCGCGGTCGGGCTTTTGGGCATGCTCGCCGCGAAGCAGATGGGCGCCGAGCGCATCATCGCCATGAGCCGCAACGAGGCGCGGCAGCAACTCGCCAGAGAGTTCGGCGCGACCGACATCGTGACCGAGCGCGGCGACGAGGGTGCGGCAAAGATCAAGGATATGACCGACGGACTCGGCGCGCACTCCGTCATCGAGGCCGTCGGCACACAGGAATCCATGTTGCAGGCCATCCGCTCGACTCGCCCCGGCGGGCACGTCGGCTACGTCGGGGTCTCTCATGGCGTGGAACTGCCCGGCGAAGAGTTGTTCTTCGCGGAAATTCACCTGTTCGGCGGTCCAGCGCCGGTGCGCCGCTTCCTGCCGGAGTTGATTGACCTCATCTGGGACCGCAAGATCAATCCCGGCAAGGTCTTCGACCTGGAACTGCCGCTGGAGCAAGTCGCGGATGGCTACCGCGCGATGGACGAGCGCCGCGCTATCAAGGCGCTGCTCTGGCCGTAAGGAGACATGCTATGGCAACATGGACAAGTGATGAACTCAACAAGGTTGGCACAGCCGAGGAGCTGGAGATCGCCTCGCTGCGGAGCGATGGGACGCTGCGGAAGACGGTGACGATCTGGGTCGTACGCGTCGGCGATGATCTTTACGTCCGCTCCGTCAATGGGCGCTCTGGCGCCTGGTTCCGTGGAGTTCAGGATTGCCATGAAGGGCGCATCTGGGCAGATGGCGTCGAAAAAGATGTGGCATTCGTAGAGGTGGCCGCAGCCAACGATGTCAACGGTGAGATCGACGCCGCCTACCGCGCCAAATACCACCGCTACGCCGCACGTATTGTCAATACCACCCTGACCCCGCAGGCGCGAGCCGCAACCCTCAAACTGACGCCGCGATAGACGTGTTCGCGATCCAACAACTATGCCGCTCGTGTGCGCGCGACGGGTCCCATCCACGGCAAGGGAGAACGATATGCAGATCACCAGGAACTCTATCGAGACCACGCCTGGGCCGAGCGAATGGTTTACCGGCGCAGTCTTTATCGACGTGGTTGCAGCGCCTTCGGCGACCTCGCGTCTGTCGGCGAGCAGCGTTCACTTCACACCGGGCGCGCGAACGGCGTGGCACACGCACCCCAACGGCCAAACCATCTACGTCACCGAAGGCGTCGGCCTCTGCCAGCGTCGTGGCGGGCCGGTCGAGGTCATCCGGCCAGGTGATCGCGTGTTCTTCGAGCCTGGTGAGGAGCACTGGCATGGCGCCACGCCCAACCGCTTCATGACGCACCTTGCTATGCTCCAGGTCGACGACGAGGGCAAGAGCGCGACGTGGGGCGCGCACGTGACCGACGAAGAGTATAACCAGCAGCCTGGATAATGGCTGGGGGTAGCGTTGGACTCTCTCTTCAGCTTCGACGCCTTATGGACGTCATGCTTCGGCGCGCGAGATACGCAGCGGGACGCCGCCAAGGATTGTGGCCGCCGGGCTGAAATAGACCTGCACACCTTCCTCGGCGCCGGGAGCGAGGTCGAAGCAGGGCAGGATGTGCGCTGCCATTGCCTTGATCTCGACCTGCGCGAAGTTGATGCCGATGCAGATGCGCGGCCCGCCGCCGAACGTCACCAGCGAGTAGGGAACTTTGCCCTCCTCGCGTGGCGGCGCGAAGCGGTCGGGGTCCCAGGTCTGCGGGTCGGCGTAGAGCGACTTCAACTGATGGCAGGCGACGAGCGAGAGCAGGACGCGTGTCCCTGCCGGAACGTGGTAGCCGCCGAACTCGAAGTCCTTCACAACCCCACGCGGCACATTGCCAACCGGCGAGCGCAGGCGTCCCGTCTCATCCACCGCGCGTCCCAGCGCTGGCATCGCCCGCAGCGCGTCCAGCGTGACCTCGCCATTGGTTGTGGCGAGCGCACTGCGGATCTCCTCACGCAAGCGCGCCAACTCTTGCGGTCGCTCACTGAGGTAGCGCAGGAGCCACGCGCTGAGCGTTGTTGTCGTCTCGTGTCCGGCGAGCAGCAGGATATGTAACTGGCCGAGCAACTGCCGGTCGGTGAACGGCTCGCCGTCTTCGTCACGCGCCGCCACCAGCAGGCCAAGGATATCGTCGGTGGGTGCGGCCCGGCGTTCGGCGATCAGAGAGAGCAGCATGTTGTTCAACTCGTCGCGCACGCTGGTCATCTTGTCGTAGAAATCCTGCTCGGAGGTAAAGGTGTCGGTCATCGAGGCGAACATGATCTGGTAGAACAGATCGCGCAAATGGTCTACCTGCGCGCCGGTTTGGAAGCCGACGAGGCATTCGGCCGCCACGTCAAAGGTAATCTTGCGCGCCTCCAGATAGGCGTCGATCTCGCCGCGCTCGACCCAGTCGCTGGTGCGCTCGGCGATGACGCGGCTCATGATCGGCAAGTAGCGGCTCATGTAGGAGGCGGCGAAGGCGGGATTCATCATCTTGCGATCGCGCGCGTGCTCCGGATCGTCGGTGTTGAGCAGACCCTTCTCGAACATGCCGCCGATGGTCGGCGACCAGCCGAGATCGTGACTGAAGCAGTCGCGGTGGGTATGCAGGACGAAGCGGTTCGCCTCTGGCCCAACCATGTAGACCATCCACTCGCCGAAATATGGCGCCATGTGCGCTGGTATACGTCGCCGAAAGATCGGGCCAGTGCGCTCGGCTAGCTCAGCAAGGTATTCTGGCAGGCGATAGGGATAATCCTCAGGTAGGTCAACGATGGGCATCTCGTCGAACGGTTTGCTGGTTGTTGTATCGGTCGTGATAGCGTCCATGGAGAGAGTTCCTCGTTGGCGGGTCGCCAGCCATCACTCTGATGACGTGAGATATGACCTCAGTGATTGTACGCACGGGCTGGGCTGTAGGACGAGGTAGCCCGCTACATCATGCGCTGGCGACTGAAATTGGGCGGCCAAGGACGAAGCCGGACGGCTCGACGCGCTCGAAGCCGAACCACTCATAGAGACGGTGCGCGCGCATATTGTCTTCCTGCGTGTTCAGCAGGATGCGCGTAACGCCAGCGCGGGCGAAATAGTCCATCGCCTCGGCCAGCAGCCGTACGCCAACGCCGCGCCCCCGCACGCGCGAATGGACTGCGATGCGCACCAGATAGCCGGCCGCCTGGTCGAGCGCGTTGAATTGATACCCTACAACGCCAGCCTCGTCCTCGGCGATCACGAAGTAGGGATACTCGCGCGCGATATCGAGAAAGCCGGGCGCGTCGTAGCGCCAGAGTTGATCGAAGGCCAGCGCCTCGACCGCCAGGACACCATCGAGATCGGCGGGCGTGAATGGCCTGACACGCACATCCTGCGCGCCATGAGAAGGGATATGATAGCCGATCTTGTCGTACGAGCGCAGCAGCGTCACGAGCGTGAAGCCGTGCTCTTTGAGCGAAGGCGCGAGCCAGTCGTTGTCGGTGTCGCCGCCGGAATAGTAGAGATGACGCACGCCATGTTGCGCCGCCTCGGCTTCGAGCGCGGGCAGTAACCGCGCCAGATGCGCCTGAAAGCGACGCGCCTCGCCGTTGTGGACGCCGAAGCCGCCGATCCAGGCGCTCGGCGGCGCGAGCTGATTGAGCAGAAGGAACGCATGCAGCGTCCCGCCGGTAAAGCGACCCAGCGGCCCAGGTGGCGCGCTAAATATGCCAAAGGCGGGTAATGAGCTGAGAATACGCTCCAACTCGCGCTGATCAAAGCGAGAGTAGACATAATCGGCTTCTGTCGCAATGCGCGCGATGGCGTCGTAGTCGCGGGCGTTCAGTCGCCGGATCGTCGGGTCATTCTCGCTGGGCATGAGGCTATCCTGCGCTATTGGGGCAAGCCAGATATCTGCGCCGGGCTAGCGGCCTCCCAGACTCTTGACAGGCGACTTCGGCGTGGCGCTGGCGTCTTTGTAGCCATTGGTGATCGGGAGACGTCGGTCGCGGCCAAACGCGCGCTCGGTGATCTTGACACCCGGTGGGGCCTGCCGGCGCTTGTACTCGCTGCGATCCACCATCGTGATAATCCGCCGCACGGTCGCCGCGTCGTAGCCCATGCGTGTGATCTCCGCCACGCCGCGATCTTCCTCGACATAGGCTTTGAGGATCGGGTCGAGAACCTCATAGGGCGGCAGGGAATCCGTGTCCTTTTGCTCGGCGCGCAGCTCGGCGGAGGGTGGCTTGTCAAGCGTGTTTTGTGGAATGAGGTCGTATCCCGCCTGCTCGTTGCGCCAGCGCGCCACATCGTAGAGCAGCGTCTTGAAGACATCCTTGAGAACAGCGTAGCCGCCCGCCATGTCGCCATAGAGCGTCGCATAACCGACCGCCATCTCCGACTTGTTTCCAGTGGTCAGCACGATCGCGCCGGAGGCGTTCGAGAGCGCCATCAGCAGGTTGCCACGGACACGCGCCTGCAGATTCTCCTCAGCCAACGCCACGGCGGCGGGAGAATCTTCGGCGAACGGCTCGCGCAGCGTCTTGAGCATGGCGGCGAACGTATCCTCGATGGGCAGCGTGAGATAGCGAATGCCTAGATGCTCAGCGAGTTCGCGGGCGTCGTCTTTGCTGCCTGCGGAGGAATAACGTGAGGGCATCGAGACGCCGGTGACGGCCTCGGCGCCGAGCGCATCCACCGCAATGACCGCCGTGAGCGCCGAGTCAATCCCACCTGAGAGCGCGATCACCGCGCTGGTAAAGCCATTCTTACGCACATAGTCATGCACGCCAAGCTTCAGGGCCGCGTATGCTTCTGCGGCTCCAGTGACTGGTGGCTCGATGCGGGCGGCGAAGTCGCCGCGCTCCCGCTGGCTCTTGCGCGCAGTGGAGTGTTCGGATATCACAATCGTCTGGTTGCTTCCAACTGGAAGCGTTGGATGGAACTTGCGACGGCGCGGGTCGTGCAGACGTGTTCTGAACACCTCGTCTATCTCAAGATCCACGATGAGCAAATCTTCCTCGAAGGCCTTGGCACGTGCAATCAGATTGCCTTGCCCGTCGAAGGCAACGCTGCTGCCATCAAAAATCAATTCATCCGCGCCCCCAATGAGGTTGAGGTAGGCGACGATAGCGCCAGTGTCGGCGGCGCGGGTCGCCAGCATGCGCTCGCGGTCGGCCTGTTTGCCCAGGAAGAACGGCGACGCGCTGATATTGAGCAGCGCCTCCGCACCAGAATACGCCTGTAGTGTGGGCGGGCCGCCGGGATACCAGATATCCTCGCAGATGGAGATCCCAACCGTCACGCCATCGATCACGTAGTTTGGCGCCGCGTCGCCGGGACGGAAGTACCTGTCTTCGTCGAAGACGCCATAGTTGGGAAGGAATTGCTTTTGATAGACACCACGCCGCTCGCCGTCGCGCAGGATCGCCGCCGCGTTATACAGATCGTTGTCGCGATCGGCGAAGCCCACGATGAGCGTCATGCTCTCCCACTTCCTGGATTTCTCGGTCAGCCTGGCGAGCGCGGCCAGGTTATCCTCGACGAAGCCGGGCTTCAAGAGCAGATCCTCTGGGGGATAGCCAGGAATGGCAAGCTCCGGAAAACACACCACCTGCGCGCCAGCGGCGTAAGCGTCTTCGGCAAACTGGACAATGCGCGCCAGATTCGCGTCGAGCGCGCCGACATGGGTATTGATCTGCGCGAGGGCGAGCCGAAGTCTCCGTACGCCGTCGCGCCTCTCAGTTGCCGAATGTCTATGGTTGGTATGGTTGGTCGCCATGGGAGCGCCGCCTTCATAGCCATGGTTAATCGCGCAATTGGTGGATTGCTATATGCGCGATTCCCTGCGTTCTGCCAGTATAGTAGCACGAGAAAGCCCGATAAATCGCGCTAACAGTCACGTTCCGCTTGCGCCGCTTCATGAAATGACACAAGCGCCGCGAGCGCGGCGGGGATAGTAGGATACATCCGTAACGAGAGCGTCCGGCCATGGAAGAAAAGCGAAAGAAAGAACCGGGTGGTTGGCTCACCGGGAACGTTCCAGAGTCCGGGGTCATAGTGTTGAACGCCGATGAATGCTTTTATGCCCAAGGTGTCATCGTGCGCCATGGCTAGCCGCCGGCTGCGCCCCCAGCCGACGACCCCTTCTTCGACATATCTCTCCGGCCGCTCATCCCAGTCAGGGACATACCATCCCGCCCACTGAATTTCCATTGGCTCCTTTGTGACTCGCACATCTCTCGTAGTATTACCGCGCGGTTGGGCAGTTCATCCTATGATTTGTAGAGTGCAGCGGTCAGCTTATCCACCAACACGCTTGGTTTTGATTCCGCGTGCGGCGAAATAGGCGGTAACTCGCTCAATGTGATTTCCTTGCAGTTCCATCTGCCCATCGACGATTGAGCCACCAGTGGCGAGAGACTTCTTCAGTTCTCGGCACATCCGCGCCAGATCGGCTTCATCTCCAGATACACCGCTCACAATCGTCATCATCTTCCCTCGCCGGTGCTTCTTATCCAAGATAATGCGAACGGCGCCATCGGTACGCCTGGTAGGTAAGCCGCTATTCTGCGAACAGCGACACTCCCCGACTGGCATGCCGCACTGCGGGCATGTCCTTCCCGTCTCGGTTGAGTAGACCAGACGCGAATTATTATCGCTCGTCATGCTGCTTCCTTCTCCTGTCCCAAGAACCCGGGGGGCTGGTAAACAGGGCAGCCAATAACCATGAGACAGTTGAACTCATCATACGCTATTCATCGCGATAAAGAGTGCGATGACGCTGTGCAAATGTACCATGTGTAATTTGGTCGCTATGCCCAGCATGTCAGCGCCGAGAGCATATTCACCAGCAGCCAGGCAAATCTAAGAAGGTGTTATGAACCGCCGTCGGCAGCCGCGTAGGATGGGGGAAATGAACAGACACCCCTATGCCAGCGATGTAAGTGGTGTAAGCGATGTAGAGTGAGCCTTCGTCACACCTACCTCAGCCTGTCGGCCCAAACTCTGGTTGGGCTCCATTACGCCACCTTCATCTGTCTCTTGCTCCCCAAACTGCTCACCTTGATCAGTCGTTCATGATACACTTTTATATATCTTTATGAAGCATTCCTTACGGTACGAGCATTCCGCCTTCCAGTTAGCGCTTGCAGCTATTGAGACACCTCGCTTGCGTTTCTTGCAGCAGGCAATGAGAGCCGTCCTGATCACCTAGCGCAATAGCAAAAAGAAGAGCATACTTGACTGATTCACTCTGCGGTACACTTGAAACAACCTATTTGACGGGTAATCGGATTAATTCTAAAGCTATACAACACTTTAGATAATGTGTGAAATTTCTCATCCGTCTTCCGCGAGTACAACCATCACTGACCAGTATTATTTTGACTATTGACGCAATGCTGTTTCACGATGTAGAGTATAGTTACTAAAGCTTAGAAGTGTACACAAGTCGGCTGCACCGAGGCCGCCCGAGGACTTTGAAGTGGTCCACGGTTGGCTCGAACCACGGTTTCGGTCGCAGCCTGGATACAGGAAGGCGGAGATACATTGGCCCAAGAGGCGATTGAAGCTACCACAACAGTGCGACTGGGTCAACGACTGCGCCAGGCCAGGTTGGCTAGAAATTTAACTCAGAGTGAAGTTGCGGCTTCTCAATTTTCAGTGAGTTATATTAGCGCCGTGGAACGAGGACAAATCAGGCCAAGTCTAGGAGCGCTGGAAAAACTTGCACAGAGACTGCAAGTGTCGGTCGCGGACCTGCTGAGGATTGATCCGGGCGAGGCTATCGCTCCTGCTGGGGGTGGTTACGTCTCAGCTCTTGATCGCGACGACATTGAAGCTCAGATGCGAGAGGCCGGAATTCTCATTCGGCAAGGAAACGCCGAGGGGGCGCTTGAGATTCTCAGCCCCCTTGCTGAACGCGGCCCTTCTCTTCGTGAGCAGGCTTCTTTGAGATGGCATCTTGCATTCTGCTACAATGCCCTGCGGCGTACAGAGGACGCAAGACGGGAAGCTCAAGAGAGCATACAGCTTTCCGATCGTATAGGTGATCCCGATTTACGCGAGCGCGCCCGCCTGGAGCTCAGTCTGGCGTACAGCCTTGGGCAGAAGCATCAAGCCGCGCTCGATCAATTGCTGCTCTGCCTCGAGGCCATTGAGAAGGCGGTCGTCCTCGATCCCCTCTTCCGCATGAAGGTGATGTTCCATCTCGGAAGCGAGTCCTGGTTACTCGGCGAGCAGGAGGCGGCGCTCAACTATTTACGCGAGGCCACTGCGCTCGCTGATGAGGCGCTTGATCCAGAAAAACTTGGCTTGCGCTATTCACAACTGGCGACCGCGGCGCGAACCCAGGGCGATTATCGGAGCGCGCGCGCCTTCTCGGCGCGTAGCCTTGCTGCCTACGAAGACGCCGCAAACCGGCGAGTAATGGCCCAGGCCCATACCAGACTGGGTCGCGCATTCGCTCAAGCAGGCGATCTTGGAGCCGCACTAACCGAATTGGAGCTAGCGAGTCAGCGCGCCGAGCAGCAAAACGATACACGCGGTCTGACCGAAGCGCAGAGTAACCTTGCCTCGCTCTACCTCCGCCAGCAACGCACGGATGATGCGGTAAGGGCTGCCGAGCAGGCGACAACGCTGGCTGAATCACTCGACGACTCGACGCTGCTTTCCGAGGCCCAGCTCGTGATGGCACAGGTGCTCGAGGCAAAGAAGGACTATGGGAACGCCGAGCACGCCTTTGAGCAGGCTATCGAGGGCCTTAAACAGGCGAACGCGCTTGCGCAACTCAGCGACGCCTTTGCGCTGTTCTCCGAATTCCTGGAGCGGCGGGGACAGAGTCGCAAGGCGCTCGAAGTGCTCAAGCAGGCATGGAAGACACGCGAGCAGGCGGCCTCAGGCCACTGATCCGCGATCGAACCTGTGCGGTGCCACCAGATCACATTGGCATAAGCCAAAGCACGGTCTGGTGGCGTTTTTGCGTCTGCGTACTCCTGTTACTCACTCCTGTTATGAGAGCAAACGCCGAACTTTGAACATGAGACTACTTCTCATGTCTGTGCCTTGGGTTCAGTCAACTTCCGCCGGCGAGACGCAATGACAGCAGCGAGAGCGAACCAGAGTACGCATGCAGTAAAACCGCCCACAGTGTCCCCAGCAAAGGCGTTGGTATCAGTGTATGTCGGCGTCTCGCCACGAAAGATAGCCTGAACGGTCTCTTGCGTCAGCGCCGCTATCGCGAGCGCTGGGATATACCAGTATGGCCTGCGCAGCGCCGGGATATATGCCAGCAGGAGCAGACCGACGATCAGGAAGAAGACGGTGTGGCCAATAAAGTGATCGTGCGCATTGCGAAAGACCAGGCGAAAGGGAATGCCGAACGTTGGCCAGACCTCGCTCAGCCAGTCGAACGGAAACCAAAGAATTCCTAGGAGGAGCGCAGGCGCTCCCAGCCGTAGCAGCGTCGCGACCCGCCGCCGACTGATATGTGTGAGTTGCTGTGTGATGGCGCGCCTCCGACATAAGGTGTACTGTTGACTGTCATCGATCAGCCGGAACGCCGAATAGGAACACGATGTGGCGCGCCAGCGCTACGATCACACGGGAGCCACAATAGTGTAGCATCCGTTGGACATCGTAGCGGGATACACCGGTCGTTTTTGCAGTAGTATGTGCCGTAAACCAGTGTGTAGCGTCAGCATCGAGGAAGGCAATAGCGCGCTCAGCAGGGAGTGACCAGACATGGCCGGACCCTTGATTGTGACCACGCGTGAGGAGTTGATCTTTCTGCTCTGTGAGGCCTCTGAGCTAGAACACCTCATCATGTGCGAATACCTCTTCGCCGCCTTCAGCTTGAAGGAATCGGTTGAAGAGGGATTGACGCAGGAGCAACTCGCCATGGTCCGGCGCTGGGAGCGCGTCATCAGTGGTGTCGCGGTACAGGAAATGCTCCATCTTGCGCAGGCGAGCAACTTGCTGACGGCCATCGGTGGCATGCCGCACTTCCGCCGACCGAATCTGCCCCAGCGCGCGAAATATTTTCCGCCTGGAGTCCAGTTGGCGCTCATACCGTTTGGCGAGGATGCCTTACGCCACTTCATCTTCCTGGAGCGCCCAGAGGACGCCGTCGACAGTGACGCCTCAGAGTTTGCGCCCATTGCGCCGCGCTTTGCCAACGCGCAGGGCGGCGAGCTTGTGCCAGTAGACCAGAACTTTGCCACCGTGGGAATGCTCTATCGCGCGATTGAGCAGGGGATGGCCACGCTCTCGGCCCGCTACGGGGAGGAGCGACTCTTCATCGGTCCGCCAAGCGCCCAGGCCCACGGCGACGCCTTCCGCTGGCCTGACCTCGTCGCCGTCACCAATCTGCGGTCAGCCACTAAGGCGATCGAGTTCATCGTGGAGCAGGGGGAGGGCGCGCGCGGCGACTGGCAGGATTCGCACTACGGGCGCTTCCTCAAGGTCTTCCACGAGTATCAAGCGAGCAAGCAAGATGATCCCTTGTTCGAACCGGCTCGTCCTGCCATCCCAGCCCGTGTGCGCTTGCCGAGCGATGTGGGTGAGGGAACGTTGATCGCCGATCCTCACACCGCGGCGGTATCGGACCTCTTCAATGGCTGTTACGAGATACTGCTGGAGGCGTTGGTACGCTTCTTCGTGCATGTAGATGAGGGTGAGTCTGAACTGACGGCGCTCGCTGACACTGCGGTTGACTCGATGTTCACTGTGATTGCTCCTCTTGGCCGGTTGCTCACTCGGCTCCCGATTGGGCCTGAGGAGCCAGAGAAGACCGCTGGGCCAACATTCGACATCTTTCGCCGCTCGTACCTGCTCCCGCATCGCAAGGCGGCGAGGGTGATCCTGCAAGAGCGTCTGCAAGAACTAGCGGATGGCAGCGCAGCAATTGGTCAGCGGTTCATTGCGCGTGATGACGCCAATGCGCGCGCTACCCTGGGCGCCGTAGAGGAGAGACTGCGCGCCTTGGCCGCCACGTTCACATTGCCCGGCGACGTGGCGCAGCAGTAGGAAATGTCGCAGATTGCCGTAGAAGCTAATCGAATGAAGCTGGATAGGCAATCACAGATGGTCGCAGTGCGCCAATGTCCACGGTTGTCCATCCTGATTGCTGTCAGCTTTGCTGCCATGCCCAGTGGAACGGCTGCGACAGGAACGTTGAAGTTACCGCCACCTTCTTGTGAGCATCGGTGAGCAGAAATCCCGTTACTTGGCATTGCGGACGGACGTCCCTAGTAAAGAAGGCGACTGCTTCTCTCGCCACTATTTACCTATCACTTGGCAACGGCTGATGGTCCGCATGAGTCGCGCCGTCCAGCGCATCGAGTAGTAACCCAGTAGGCTCTGCTCTTGGTTGCGAGTGACGTCTCCGTACGTATGATTCCATCACGCACCACTTGCCTGTAGCAGGAGCTCACTATGGACAGCGCCAAACGCCCTGCCCTCGGCGCGCTTACTGGCGCGAGATTTCTTGCCGCTCTTTGGGTTGTGCTCTTTCATTACTACTTTGCATTCCAAGAGACGCCAGAGACCGCGACCGAATCACTGAAAAGCGCTGGCAGCAACCCGTTCTTGTTGATCATTGGACAAGGACATATAGCTGTCGACTTCTTCTTTCTGCTCTCAGGGTTCATCCTTGCCTATACCTATGCGGCCGACGACGCGACCATCCGTGGAGGCAATCGCTCATTTTGGATCGCTCGCATCGCGCGAATCTATCCCGTCTATTTGCTTGGACTCCTTCTTGGCTTAGGCCCTTACTTAGCTAGTGACCATAGCCTCATTGGCATCGGAACGTCAACGGTAGGTCATAGCCTTTTGGTACATGCCTGGTTTCCGTCGATGCAGGATTGGAACCAGCCAAGTTGGAGTCTCTCCGTCGAGGCCTTCTTCTACCTCCTCTTCCCTTTGCTGCTTCCGCTGCTGGCGCGTCTAAGCCGTCCAGCGTTGTGGCGCACGCTTCTCGCAACATGGGCGGCTTTCGCGCTCCTGCTCGCCTTGCTTGGACTCACCGAGCCCCGTTACGGGACAGAATGGTGGTGGGGAGGAATTGTTCGATACAACCCGTTGGTGAGTCTGCCGGATTTCATCGTAGGTATGGCGCTAGGTCTCCTATTCTTGCGCGGAGGAGTCGCTTGGGGAGGCATGCGCAATTGGCGCGACCGCCAGTTCAACTGGGCAATCGGCCTTGTAGCGATGCTCTTTGTTGTTGTTCTCCTAGTTACAGCAGTGGCAGGGTTCAACGGCGGGGAAATCAACAGGATGGCCGTCCTTGCGCTGCCATTCTTTATGGTAATAATCGTGTTATTGGCTTCTGGTCGCGGGGGTATCGCTCGTGCAGTGGCAAGCCCTAGAATGCTCTGGCTCGGCGAGATCAGCTATGGGATCTACATTGTCCATGCGCCGATCTGGTTGCTCCTCAGTGGTTTCGCCGTCGCCGCCTTCCACGTCCAGACAACAAATCCAGCGCTCCTGCTCGCCTATTTGCTGTTGACCGTCGTGGTTGCGGGGCTGAGTTTCACCTATCTCGAGCGACCAGCGCGTCGCTATATCCGCGCTCGGTGGGCACAGCCTCATCCCACCTCATCTATCGCGTAGGTCCGAAAGACGCCGAAGTCCGAACACTCAGGCTATCGCCGCGCGCCGAAACGAGCAACGGATTTGGAGTTCGCCCCGCACTGGCTGTCAGCGCCCACAGCCGTTCAATAGTGCAACAAAATTCGGCGTTTGTGGGGCAGCAATGTCCGTGATTGTCTACCACAATTGGCCTGAGTTGGCGTCAGCGCGCTCTCGGTGAAGACGAATCGCGGTTGGCCTTTCTCCCCTGGCGTGGCTTCATGCGATTTGCGCCTCATGTCCTCGGCAAAACCGACGGTATAGATAGTATAGATAGTAGAGGACGGATCCTCCAATCGCTTCCGTCTGATCCGCCAGACAAGATCCCCTTACGTTGATGCAATGACGTCTGCTCCCCTTTCTTGCCCTAGTTCTATTGCCGCGCTGCGACTCTTCAAAGCGCGGCGCTGCCTAGTCAGTGGACGCGACGTTCCCTGTAACCGTGTGCCGTAGTCCCATGATGGTAAACCTAGCGCGTCACGGATTGCGCTGCTCTGCCGCGGCTTGCTGCGGTTGGCGCAGCCGCTCATGAGGGAAAGGATCTCCAATGCGTCTAGTCTTGTCGGCCTTCGGGCTTGCGCTCGTGTTGGCGCTCGCAGCCTGCGGAAGCGCGAGCACGGCCTCCAGTGAGACAGCCACCGCGGCGCCAACCGTAACAGCTACCATCGAGGCTCCTACGGCGACATCAAGCGCAGGCGGGGCGGCCACCATTAAGATGGGCTCCGTCAACTTCGCGGTGGGAAACGCTACAGTGAAGGCAGGAGAAGCGGTCATGTTCGTCGATCCGACCTCGGGCGGCATCCATCATCTGGTGACGGGAAGCCATGGCACGTTTTCTGCTGAAGCAGGCGCGCCGAGCCAGTTCGCGACGGCGGATGGAGTCTCGTTCGCTCCAGGGGACAATATGGCTATTGTCTTCCCAACTGCAGGTACCTATACCATCACTTGCACGATTCACCCATTGATGGAGGCGACGATCACCGTCACGCCGTAGCTTCGTTCAGTGCAGGGTCGCGAACAGAATCTTCATCTGTGTATGCCTGCACGAGGTCTCGGCGTCGGGCGCTAGCAGACCACTGTGGTATCAAGCTGGTGGACCCCCAAGAGCGCAACGAGGATCTGAGGCTGATTGATCAGACGCTGCGGCGTGCGTCACCGCTCGCAGTTGTCCATACCTGGTCGTCTGGATTGGGACAAAATTCGGGTCAGCAGATGCGCAAGTCAAATCTACTGTCATGTATCTCTCGTCCCATCCCCATGTTCCTCTAACGTGGCGGTCAGCTGCCGCAAGATGCGCTTGAGCTCAGCCAGCTGGGCCGCGCCGATGCGCTGCGCCCAATCGGCTTCGGTCTGCTGGACCAGCCTGCGGACGCACTGGATCGCCTGAACTCCACGTTCGGTAAGGCGTACCTGTTGCGCTCGGCCATCGACCAGATCAGCTGTTCGCACCACATAGCCATGGATCTCGAGATGGTTTACCAGGTAGACTATCGCGGGCTTTGTGACATGCGCCCAGGCGGCGAGATCAGTGATCCGCGCGCCTTCCGGATGGACGAAGAGTGGTTGGAGCACAGGAAGGTGCGCCGCACGCACATCCGCATAGCCAGCAGCGGCAAGGCCGCGTTCCGTCGCCTCCGCCACGACCGAAGAGGGAACGCGCAACAATGTGCCAATCAGTGGCCCTTCTTCGCCCCCAACGTCTTCCATCTCCAATCTCCTCATCTCTATGACGCCTTCCCCTTGACAAAATGGTTAAATGGTTTTACTATTTAGTTAGACCATTTAACCATATGGCTCCATTGTAGCACATGCCTGGCGTCTGGTGCGTCGTAGTGCGCAATTGAGACCAACCACAGAAAGGATGATCGGCCATGACAGACCCCGGCGAGCAGACTCCCACCTCTCAGGGCGCACGTGAGGGAGAGGCGATCTGGTACCTTGGCACGCTCATGATCAGGAAGACTGACGCGGAGACAACAGGGGGCGCATTCGAGGTGATTGAGGAACTCGCGGCTCCAGGCGTGTCCCCCCTCTGGCATGTGCATCAGCGCGAGGATGAGTACTTCTACCTCTTGGAAGGTCGCGTCACCTATTATATCGGCGATCAGGTCATCGCGGCCGAGCCTGGCGCATTGGTCTACCTCCCGCGCGGGATCGCGCATACCTTCCGCATCGAGGGAACAGAGCCCGCTCGTCTACTGGAAATTGTCTCTCCCGCGGGTCTGTGGGAGTTCTTCACAGAGATGGGTGAGCCGGCGCGCCAGCGCACACTGCCTCTTATGCAACCGCCTGACGCGACAAAACTGCGGAGCGTCGCAGCCCGCTATGGCATCGAGATGCTGGGGCCACTCGAGAGGTAGTCATTCAGTCAGACAGTGGAAGGTTGCGCGAGTCAAGCGCACATGACAAGGGGAGCTAGCTATGGTATATCACATCGCGTTGTTTGCCCACATTACGGGCGCGCTGATCTTTTTCGTGGGTGTTGGGCTGGAGGTGATGGTGTTACGCAATCTGCGCCGCGCGCGATCCATCGAGCAGCTACGCGACTGGCTGCAGGCTGGTCGGGGAACGATCACGTTGTTCCGTGTATCTACAGCGCTTATTCTCGTCGCAGGCGTGTATATGACGCTGACGGTATGGGGATTGTGGACGCCATGGATTGACGTGGCGCTCGCGGCGCTCATCGTATTCAATCTGGCAGGCCCGCTCGTCAACGGCAGGCGTTTCAGAGCAATTGGACAGGCCATGGGAGCGCTCGGTGGAGTGGCGCCTGGAGGCGAGATCACCGGCGACCTCAGACGCCGCATCGATGATGTGACGCTGAAGACCTCGATCCACGTCATGGGGGCTGCTGCGCTCGGCATCGTGTTTCTCATGACCATCAAGCCGAATCTCCTCGGCTCGCTGGTGACCATGATGGTGGCGGTAACTGTTGGGTGGCTGTCGACGCTGCTGCGTGAGGATCGCCAACCCGCTTCGGTAGAAGTTCCTGTGGAAGCTCCTGCGAATGTGCGCGCATAAGACGCCGAATGAATGTCATACCTGCTGTTCCGGCGGGCAGGCTACGAGACCGGATCACGCCTCACCCCAGCTCAGAAAGTTGAGACGTGGCAGGGCCGAGTGATCCTTCGAATGTTCATCTGCGTTCGCTGGCATTGATGTCACAACCGGCGCCAGGCAACCAGAAGCCTCCATCAGCCGGTCCGCGGTATGGTTGTGCGCCAGCGCTGGCAAATATATTCTTAGCGCGCCGCCAGGGATCCTCGCTCTCGCCTCAGGCAGAAGGATGACGCTTGCGATCCTCTGCAAGGTCGAGGGTGAGTACACTGGCAAGGAGCAGGACATCATCCTCGCCTGGAGCTGTCTCCACACCATATGTGTCGGTTAGTGCGATCCATTTTTTTGAGATGGTGGCGATGACGCTGCTGGCGCGCTTCACATGATAGTCGTGGTCGAAGAGATCGCCCACAATCTCCAGATCGTCTGGCCCGGGGATATCAATGGTGTAGTGATCGCCGAACAAATTGATGAGGCGCTTACGCACCTGGACGGAACGCTTTCCAGGTCGATCGATTCGATACGTCGGCGTCAGCGCAATGAGTTCTCGCTTCACCGTGGCGACTTCGTAACCGTGCGGATCTCGCATGGCCAGTGTGTTGTGCAGGCTGAGCAACTTGCCATCGACGTCATAGAGCGCTTGTCCACTCTCATCGGTAATCTGGGAATGCTCGCCCAAGCGAAAGAATTGCTCGCGAATGACATAGCGCATCGTGGAATCCTCCCATCAACTGCTACGCGTCAGCGGCCAGAGCGGTTGAAGATGGTCTCGCATGCCACTGCAGAGAATCGCGGGTTGTGCCTGTCTGTACGTTTCGCCAGCGCTCGCCAGCCCGCCCAAATTGGCTCTTTGGACCAGTATATAGCTCATTGACGTTCACACGCGTCCGCTCAGGTTGGCGTAGCTGTTGGCGAAGGCGCTCAATGGACGCAATTGCGAAAAGTGTTTGCTACCAGCACAACTGCTGAAATTCAGTTCTTCTCGTAGGGCGGAGGGAGAGGGATTCGAACCCCCGGGCCTTTCGGCCAGTGGTTTTCAAGACCACCGCATTAAACCGCTCTGCCATCCCTCCAGTGGCCGCCACACGCCACAGCGTAGGTGAGCCTTCGCCAGTGTATCCGAAGCGCCTGGTCAAGCGCAAGGGTTGATTACCGATCTCCAGGTCGCAGGACGCCGTCGCCAAAATAGCGCGCAAGGGTGTCTGGCAGGCGCACACCGCCGTCGGGCTGTTGTCCACGTTCCAGCAGCGCCGCAAGTGTCCGTCCGATTGGCAGCGCAGAGCCATTGAGTGTGCATGGATAGCGCGCGCGTCCGCCAGATCGTGGCTGATAGCGCATCTTCAGCCGGCGAGCCTGGAAGGTTCCGCAGTCGCTGATCGAGGCGATCTCTACATAGCGCGCCTCCGCCGCCAGCCAGACCTCCAGATCCACCGTCCGTTGCGCCGCAAATGGCAGCTCGCCACAGCACAGCGTCACAACTCGGTATGGCAGGTCAAGCGTCTGGAGCGCACGCTCGGCGTCGGCGATCAGCGTCTCGAAGGCTGCGTCGGCGACTTCCGGCGTGGCGACGCGAACAAGCTCTACCTTGTCGAATTGTCGTTGACGCAGCAATCCGCGCATCGCCGCGCCGGAAGAGCCAGCCTCGCGCCGGAAACATGGTGTGCAGGCAGTATACGCCAGTGGCAGGAGCCGCTCAGGCACGATCTCGCCCGCATGCAGCGCGATGAGTTGCGCCTCTGCGGTTGGACTCAGATACAAATGATCACGTTCCACCGCGAAGAGCGCGTCGGCATGACGCGGTAGATGACCGGTTCCCTCCAGCGTCTCCATCTTGAGCAGATGCGGCGGCGCAATCTCGATGTATCCGTTGACGCGGTGCAGATCGAGGAGCAAGGATTCCAGCGCGCGCGCCAGGCGAGCCCCTGCGCCGATCAGCAGTGGGAAGCGCGGTCCAGCCAGCCTTGTCGCGCGTGGCAGATCGAGAATGCCAAGCGCCGCCGCCACTTGCTCATGTGTACGCGCCGGAAATGGCGGTGGGGCGATCTCGCCCCAGCCTCGCAACTCGACGTTGTGCGCCGCATCCAATCCATCGGGAGTGCGCATATCAGGCAGGTTGGGCAGACGCAGCGCGAGCGCGCGCATAATAACTCAATTGGATTTAAACTTCTGTATTTACGCTGAACTTTTTATATGCATTTTTTTGCCCTTTTTGCATTCATACCCAATGCATTTCTTTGAAGCGCCGCTATGGCATTAAATATTAATTTTGCCGCCAGGAATGAGAATGATTTTTTTTCTCCTGGTACTTACCGGGATTATGGCCATGGCGTTAGGCTCATCGGATATGTCTTTATATGATGCTAAATCCCCCGGTTCAGATATTGAAATCATCAGCTTCACAGAACTTCAAAATCTGGCAAACCGCAAATCAGATACAGTAATTGTACTGAACTTCTGGGCAACCTGGTGCAGGCCCTGTGTACAGGAAATGCCTTATTTTGAAAGCGCTTCACAGAAATACCTTAATGATAAAGTGAGAATTCTGTATATATGTTTGAATTCGGTAAAAGAAAAAACAGCAGTTGACAGTTTCGTCAAAGCAAAACAGATCCGAAATCCTGTACTTTTGCTTAACGCTCCTAATCCGAATGACTGGATCGATAAGATCGATTCTTCATGGAGCGGAGCAATCCCGGCAACAGTATTTTATCGGGCCGGAAAAAAGGTGCTTTTCAAGGAAGGCGGATTTACAGAGGAAGAATTAAACTCAAAAATTCAATTTTATAAAAGATAGATCATGAACAGGAGAAACTTTCAATTAATGTCTTGGACTATAACGCTTATTGCTTTTATTTCTGTAACACCGGCATTTACAACCAAAGCATCCGGTTACACGGTGGGAGATAAGGCAGCCGATTTCAAGCTGAAAAATACAGATGGGAAAATGGTTTCCATGGCTGATTATAAAACCTCAAAAGGTATCATCCTGGTATTCACATGCAACCACTGCCCGTTCGCTAAAAAATACGAAAGCCGGATCATGAACCTGGATAAGATGTTCAGGCCGAAAGGATACCCTGTGGTCGCCATCAGTCCTAACGACACTGCGCAGGTCCCGGAAGACAGTTATGAGAATATGCAAAGCCGTGCAAAGGAACGAGGCTATACCTTCCCGTATCTCCTGGATGTAACCCAGGCAACTGCAATGACTTATGGAGCCACTAAAACACCTCATGTATTTGTGCTTCAAAATACCAAAGATGGATTTATAGTTAAGTATATCGGCGCTATAGATGATAATTCAGATGATGAATCCGCAGTAAAGGAGAAATATGTAGAGAATGCGGTGAATAATATCCTCTCAGGAAAACCTGTTTCACCTGATAACACAAAAGCCATCGGCTGCGGGATCAAGTGGAAGTCCTGATGCTGCGAATATTGTAGAATTTCAAGGGAAAGTATTTCTCAAGCTTTGTTTAGGATATGGTGAAGCTCACGATCTGATTAAGAATTAATCTTACCTCCACCCTCCTCCTAACGCTTTATATAAATTCACACCGGCATTAAGCTGCATCTTCTTAGTCTCCGCAAGCTCAAGTCTTGCTTCCAGGGCATCGCGCTGCGTCATCAGCACCTCAAGGTAATCAGCACGGGCATAACGGAAGAGATCGTTAGCGGCATCCACTGAAAGCATTAGAGAGGCGACCTGCTTCGATTTGAAATCGTAGTTTTTCTCCAGGTTGGAGATGCCTGATAATTGATTGGATACTTCGATATAAGAATTCAGGATGGTGCGCCTTTCCAGCACAGTGGGATCCGAAGCTTGGAATTCACGTGACTTGAAGTCGCGGC
>JADMIO011827172.1_pt1 | contig 20059 bp, 14 predicted proteins | sample 8958161 | NCBI WGS metagenome assembly JADMIO01 (sample SAMN16585339, study PRJNA669376) | soil metagenome | isolation source: Crop rotation soil | place: USA: Cullars Rotation, Alabama | collected 2011 | reverse complement strand
CTTTCCCCACCAAGCCCTACACCGACGACGAATGGGCGAAGATCGAAGCGCTCGGCCATGAAGTGGATCGGCGGCTCGAAGCGGGCGATGTGCGGTTGACGATGGGCGGCGAGCCGACCTTCGTCTCGATCGACGACATGGACGGTGCGGAGTGGAACACCGAAGCGCTCGGTCCCGAAAAGCGCAAGCGCGCGGATATCCTGATCAAGCGGCTGAAGAAGCAATTCGCCCCCGGCGGCTTGCTGCACTATGGCCAGGGCAAATGGTATCCCGGCGAGTCGCTGCCGCGATGGGCCTTTAGCTGCTATTGGCGGCGCGATGGCCAGCCGATCTGGATCAACGAAGAGCTCTTCGCCGACGAATCGAACCAATACGGCTTCGCCTGGCCGCACGCGGAGCAATTCGCCTCCCGCTTGGCCGAGCGACTGGCGCTCGATCCGCAGTTCGTGATCCCGGCCTATGAAGACGCCTGGTATTACCTGTGGCGCGAGCGCCGCTTGCCCGGCAATGTCGATCCGCTGCAATCGAATTTGAAAGATGAAGAAGAGCGGAAGCGGATCGCGAAGGTCTTCGAGCGCGGCCTGAACGAGATCGTCGGCCACGTGCTACCTCTGCGCAAAATCTACTACACCGACGGCACCAGCCGCTGGGCGACCGGCCCGTGGTTCGTGCGCCGCGAGCACATGTTTCTGATCCCCGGCGATTCGCCGCTGGGATTCCGCCTGCCGCTCGATTCGCTGCCCTATGTGGCCGAGAAGGACTTTCCCAAGCTCTACGAGCGCGATCCGGTCGAAGCGCGGGGTGAGCTCGCGCCGCATCCGGCTTATGCGCGGCAAGCCTCAGTTCCCGCAACGCGGGCGCGCCGGCCGCAAAATGAGCTCGCGCTCGCCGGCGGCGGAGCTCCCGCCTGGCAAGGCCAAGGCGACGACTACGAATACGCGCACGCCGCCACTCCGCGCCGCCGCGATCGCCGGATAGGCAATGGCTTCGATGACCATGACGAACACGAGGAGCGCGGCCGCCGAGCTCCAGCCGAGAATGGCAACGGTCACGGCAGCTTGTTCAACCGCGAGTGGTGGCAGCATGAACAAGTCGTGCCGCCGACGCACGACGATTCGGCGAACCTCATCCGCACCGCGGTGGCTGTCGAGCCGCGCGATGGCCGTTTGCACGTCTTCATGCCGCCCTGCGAGTTTTTGGAAGACTATCTCGACCTGGTCACCAAGATCGAAGCGACCGCGAGCGAGCTCGATCGCCCCGTCGTGATCGAAGGCTATTTGCCACCGCACGATCGCCGCCTGAACCACATCAAGGTTACGCCCGATCCCGGCGTGATCGAGGTCAACATTCATCCGGCCAAGAACTGGGATGAAGTCGTCCGCAATACGACGATCGTCTACGAAGAAGCGCGACAGTCGCGGCTCGGCACCGAGAAGTTTCAGCTCGACGGCCGCCACGCAGGCACCGGCGGCGGCAACCACGTTGTCTTCGGCGGCCCGACAGTGCCGGATAGTCCCTTCCTGCGCCGCCCCGACTTGCTGCGCAGCCTGGTCGGCTACTGGATCAACCATCCGTCGCTGTCGTATCTGTTCAGCGGCATGTTCATCGGCCCCACGAGCCAGGCCCCGCGCGTCGATGAAGGCCGGAAGGACGCGATCTACGAATTGCAGCTTGCGTTTCAGCAGATTCCCGAAAGCGGCGAGTGCCCGCCGTGGCTCGTCGATCGCATCTTCCGCAACTTGCTGGTCGATCTGACCGGCAATACGCACCGCGCGGAGTTCTGCATCGACAAGCTCTTCTCACCGGACAGCAGCAGCGGCCGGTTGGGGCTCGTCGAGTTCCGCGGCTTCGAGATGCCGCCGCACGCGCGGATGAGCCTGACGCAGCAATTGCTGCTTCGCTCGCTGGTCGCGCGGTTCTGGGATGAGCCATACAAGGAAAGGCTCGTCGATTGGAACACAACGCTGCACGACCGCTTCCTCTTGCCCTACTTCGTGCAGCAAGACTTCGGCGATGTAATCGAAGACCTGAACGACCGCGGCTTCCCGATCGATAAGCGCTGGTTCGCGCCGCACTATGAGTTCCGCTTCCCGGTGATCGGAACCTTCAACCAGCGCGCGATCGAGGTCGAGCTGCGCACGGCCGTTGAACCGTGGTACGTCCTCGGCGAAGAAGCGGCGGGGGGCGGCACGGTGCGGTTCGTCGATTCGTCGGTCGAACGCCTGCAAGTGCTGATCAAAGGCATGACCGATCCGCGGCACCAGGTAGTCGTCAATGGCCGCCGCTTGCCGCTGCATCCCACCGGCACCCAGGGCGAGTATGTCGCGGGCGTGCGCTACCGGGCGTGGCAGCCGCCAAGCTGTTTGCACCCGACGATCACGACCGACACGCCACTGGTGTTCGACGTGCTCGACACCTGGCTGAAGAAATCGATCGGCGGTTGCCAATACCACGTCTCGCACCCCGCCGGGCGAAACTACACCACCTTCCCCGTCAACAGCTACGAAGCCGAAGCCCGCCGACTCGCCCGGTTTTTCAAGATGAACCACACGCCGGGCCGGATGGAGCTGCCGGCGGAGGAAGCGACGGCGGAGTTCCCGCTAACGCTCGATTTGCGACGATCGAAGTAGGGTGCATGAGTCTTCGAAATGCACCTGAACCCGCTTCGCCCCGCAACAACACTCGAAAAAAACCATCAGCCAAACCACGCGAATCAAGCTTCCGACCGCATTCAGGTGCATTTCGAAGACTCATGCACCCTACGTGACCGAGCATGTCCCTGGCTCCCCATCCCGATCCACTTCCCACTGCGGCCGATCCGGCGGCGCTGGCGGTGATGAATCGTTTGGGGGCGCTCGGGTCGGCGGAGCTCTCGCGGCGGCAAGAGATCGCCCAGCGCATGCTGCGCGAAAACGGCGTCGCGTATAACGCCTTCGGCGATCCGCGCGAAATCACCAATGCCTGGGAACTCGACGCGCTGCCTCTGTTAATCTCGGCGGCCGAATGGCAGCACGTCTGCGAGGGGCTTGAACAGCGCGCGAAGCTGCTGAATCTGATCCTTGCCGATCTGTACGGCTCGCAAGACCTGCTGAAGCGCGGGCTCCTGCCGCCGGAGTTCTTATATGTCAATCCCAGCTTCGCCCGCGCGCTGCACGGGCAGCGGCTGCCGGAGAATCGCTACCTGTTTCTCTATGCGGCGGATCTCGCGCACACTGCGCATGGCCAGTGGCTCGTCGTCGGCGATCGGACCGAGGCTCCCTCCGGCGCAGGCTACGCGCTCGAGAATCGCATCGTGATGTCGCGGATGCTGCCCGACGTCTTCCACGAAAGCCAAGTCGAGCGCCTCGCGCCCTATTTCATTTCGTTGCGCGAGACGCTGCAGAATCTCGCCCAGCAGCGGCGCGAGAACCCGCGGATCGTGCTCCTCAGCCCTGGCCCGAGCCATCCGCATTATTTCGAAGACGCTTACCTCGCGCGCTACCTCGGCTATACGCTGGTGGAAGGGGGCGACCTGGCGGTGCGGCAGAATACCGTCGCGCTCAAGACGCTGGGCGGACTCTTGCCGGTCGATGTGATCTTTCGCCGCGTGCATGATTTGGATTGCGACCCGCTGGAACTGCGCGGCAGCTCGGCCTATGGCGTCGCGGGACTGGTGCAAGCGGCGCGCAGCGGCAATGTGCTGTTGGCGAATGCCCTCGGCACCGGCCTGGTCGAATCGCCGGCGCTATTGCCGTTTCTACCAGTATTGGCGGAAGCGCTGCTCGGCGAGCCGCTCAAGCTCAACTCGGCCAAGACCTGGTGGTGCGGCCTCGGAGAAGATCATCGCTACGTACTGGATCATCTTGACGATCTCGTGATCGTGCCTGCGTTCAACGCGGTGCAGCGCGAACCGATCTTCGGCGACCAGCTCAGCGAGAAGGCCCGCGAAGAACTGCTTCACGCCATTCGCACGCGCCCGGCGAAGTTCGCCGCGCGCGAGCGAATTGTGCGTTCGACCGCGCCGGTTTGGCAGAACAACGGCGCGCGCTCCGGCCGGGTCTTTTTGCGTTCCTATCTCGTCGCTTCCGGCGAAGGTTACGTCGCCATGCAAGGCGGCATGACGCGCGCGACCTGGCCGAGCGATCCTGAAGATCCGACCAGCTCGCCCGTCGAAGGGCGCAAAGACGCTTGGATTCTGTCGGCGGGGCCGGTGAAAGAAGTCAGCCTGCTTTCTGCCGGAACTCAGCCGGTGGTGCTGCGCCGCAGCGGCGCGGAGCTGCCGTCGCGCGTGGCGGACAATCTCTTTTGGCTCGGCCGGCACGTCGAGCGCGCCGAAGGCGCGGCGCGGCTACTGCGTACGATTCTGGTTCGCCTCACCAGCGAATCGCAACTCGAGAACCTGCGAGAACTGCCGGTGCTCTTGCGCTGCGCCGCCGATCAAGGCCAGATCGAGCCCGGCTTCGTCGTCGAAGGGATGAGCCAGCAGCTCCCACGCATCGAAAAAGCCCTGCCTTCCTGCGTCTTCGACGAGCGCCAGGCGGGCAGTTTGCGTTTCACGCTGAGCGCGATGAAACACGTGGCCTCGATCGTGCGCGATCGCATTTCGCTCGACAGCTGGCGGATTATCAGCCGCGTCGATGAAGACTTCCGTCCGCCGCGGCGCGGCGCGATGGTCGATCTCAGCGACTTGCTCGTGATGCTCAACCAGGTGATCCTCGACCTCACTGCCTTCAGCGGTCTGGTCATGGAAAGCATGACCCGCGCGCAGGGCTGGCGGTTCCTCGACATCGGCCGCCGCATGGAGCGAGCGCTGCACACAATGAGCCTCCTCCTGAACTCGATGGTCGAAGCCCGTCACGACGACAGCGCGGTGCTGGAAGCGATTCTCGAAGTCGCAGACAGCTTGATGACCTATCGCTCGCGGTATCTGTCGAACTTGCAGCAAGCCGCGGTGCTCGACCTGTTGATGACGGACGAATCGAATCCGCGGGCGCTCGCCTATCAGCTCGCCGCGCTGCACGAGCATGTCGAAAACCTGCCGCGCGACCGCTCGCAGCCGCAGCGCAGCCCTGAGCAGCGGATCGTGATGTCGCTGTTGCACACGGTGCGAATGGTCGATGTCGAGACGCTGTCGGAGATGGAGCAGAACGGACGCCGCACGCATTTGGAGCGATTCCTCTCGCGGCTGGCGCAGCAGTTGCCCCGGCTGTCGGACGTGATCGCCCATCGCTATCTCATTCATACCGGCCCGCCGCAGCAGCTCAGCGACATTCTGCCGGAGGAGCGCCGCACATGAAGTACAAAGTGGCGCACGAGACCGTCTACACCTATGGCGATACGGTGCCGGTCTGCCAGAACGTGCTGCATCTGACGCCGCGCGACACGCAGCGGCAAGTCTGCCGCAATCACAAGCTGACCATTAAGCCGACGCCCGCGACCACCCACCGCCGGCTCGACTATTTCGGCAACCAGGTGACGTATATCTCGCTGCACGATGGGCATCGCAAGCTGACGCTCACCGCGCTGAGCCGGGTGGAAGTCCGCGTCTGGCGCTTGCCGCGCGAACAAACGCCGGCTTGGGAATCGGTCCGCGATGCGCTGCCCATCGATCGCACGAATGGCGGCCTGGAAGCGTATCAGTTTGTCTTTCCATCGCCCCACGTCGATCGCTTATGGGGCGAACTGGGTAATCAACTCGCGGCGTACGCGCTCGAATCCTTTACGCCAAATCGCCCGATCATGGATGCGGCGCTCGAGCTGACCGCACGGATTCATCACGACTTCAAATACGACGCCGAAGCCACGACGGTCCATACGCCGCTGGAAGAAGTCTTCCGACTGAGGCATGGCGTCTGTCAGGATCTGGCTCATGTTCAGATCGGCTGTTTCCGCGCGATCGGTCTGGCAGCGCGGTATGTGAGCGGTTATCTGCTGACACATCCGCCTCCTGGGCGGCCGCGGCTCGTGGGCGCGGATGCTTCGCACGCCTGGGTCGGCCTCTACTGCGGCAGCGCGGGCTGGATCGACTTCGACCCGACGAACAATCTGATCCCTTCTGACGAGCACATCACCATCGCCTGGGGGCGCGACTATAGCGACGTTTGCCCGGTCTCCGGTGTCTTTGTCGGCGGCGGCGCGAGTAGCCTGAGCGTGGCCGTGGATGTAGCGCCGGTGGAAGCTGGGGCGTAGCCTCGTTTAACCCGGAGCCAGCGGCGACGGCGTTCCGGGATCAATGTGGCTCCTAGCATCTGCTCGGGCGAATTAGGGACGGATACGAGCGAATGGGTATCCGAAACGCTGTCGCCGCTGGCTCCGGGTTAAACGATCGCGCTCAAAACCAACCCTCGTTCCACAGCGCCGAGAAATCCATCGTTAGCGCCACCCCGATGTGCAGCGCGGCGCCGAGCCAGACGCTGCGCGTGGTGTAGCTCATATAGCCGAGGATTACGCCGGCGAAGATCGAGCCAAGCGTCTCGGGCAGCGGCTTGCCATAGTGAATCATGCAATAGGGAATGGTCGAGACGAGGATCGCGTACGCGCCGAGCGGCCGCTTCAGGCCATGGATCAGATAGCCGCGAAAGAAAAATTCCAGCGAGACGAATTGCAAGCCGTAGAGCAACTGCCACACTACGAAGCGCGGCCAGAGCGGCTCGCCGCGCGGCGGCTGATAGAAGGGATAGGTTGCCTGAAATTCTTCCGTTCGCGCCATCATGAGGATTAGCGGCAGCATCAGCGCGAGCATGGCGGCATAGATCCAGCAGCTGCTCAGCGCGCCTTTGATCTTCAGCCCGTAATCCTTGAGCGGTTCGCGAATGACGAACTTCACCAGGCAGAGCGGAACCGCCAGGTAGCAGATGATCTGGCCCAGCGTCCAACAACTCAGGTCAACCAGCCGGTCGTCGGGCGGATAGTGATAGCCGAAATCGACGCCGCGCGCGACGAGCCAGGCGTCGAGCTGCTTCAGAAACCACGCGATGCCGCTGGAAGTGAACGTGTATTGCCGCGCCGTGAGGAGAAAGGGTGCGGAGAGGAGCACGATCATCGCCCGGCGATGGGTCGCGGGCGAGTCGTCGCGCGGCGACGATGCCTCGTCGAGCGCGCGTTGAAAATACGCGAGCATCAGTACATCTCGGCCATTTCGCGGGCGTGATAGCTGCTGCGCACGAACGGCCCGCTGGCGACCTGTTTGAAGCCCATCGCCTTGGCGGCGCGGCCATACTCGGCGAACTGGTCGGGATGGATGTACTCGACGACCGGCAGATAGCCCTCGCCCGGCTGCAGATACTGGCCGAGCGTGAGCAAATCGACGCCGTGATCGAGCAGATCGGCGAGCACGTCGAAGACCTCCTCGCGCGTCTCGCCCAGGCCGAGCATCAGCCCGCTCTTGGTCTTGATGGTGGCGTCGCGCTGTTTCACGTGCTGCAAAAAGTCGAGCGTCCAACTGTATTCGCTCTTGGGCCCGCGCACCTGGCGATAGAGGCGCGGAACGGTTTCGGTATTGTGGTTGAAGACTTCGGGCGCGGCGTCGATGACGCGGTCGAGCGCGTGCTTCTGCTCGACGAAGTCGGGCGTCAGAACTTCGATCGTCGCGCCGGTCCGCTCGCGCACGGCGAGAATGCAGCGGTAGTAATGCTCCGCGCCGCCGTCGGGCAAGTCATCGCGGGTCACCGAAGTAATGACCACATGCTTCAAGCCCAGCCGCGCCGAAGCTTCCGCCAGGCGCTCCGGTTCATCTGCTTCCGGCAGCGCTGGCCGGCCGCGATGCACGGCGCAAAAGCCGCAAGGCCGCGTGCAGACATTGCCCAGGACCATGAAGGTGGCGGTCTTCTGCGAATAGCACTCCATGCGGTTGGGGCACTTCGCGTTGTCGCAAACCGTCTCCAGCCGCAGCTCTTCCAACAGCCCCGCGGTGAAGTGATTCGCGTTCCCCTTCGGCACCTCGCGCTTCAGCCAGCGCGGCAAGCGCGCGGGGGCAGTGACGGCGGGGGCGGCAATCGGGAATGTATCGAGGATCGGCAGGTCGTTCACGTTCGGCTTTCTGTGTAGATACGCTCGATTATACGCAACCAGGTCGAAACGCGAAGGACACGTTTTCTTGCAGCTTTCAGGCTACAATCATCATTCAGCAGCTGGATACAACCCAATCCTTCCGCCCACGAATGCTCCAATATCTCCTGCAACAATGGCTTCGCCAGGTGGCTCAGCAGAAGCTGATGGAGGCGATTGCCGAAGAGCGCCAGCGGGGCGAGGCGCCGGCCCAGGACGCGCCGACGACGCCGGTGCAGGTGGCGATTCTGTTCGCCTTGAAGATGGAAGCCGCGGGGGTCATGGATGCCGCGCTCGATTTGTACACGACTTATAACGCGACGTTTGTCGAGCACGTCGGACCGTGGCTCGGCCGGCAGATCTGCGTCGCCGAAACGGGCGCGGGATATGCCGCCGCGCGCCAGGCCGCGGCCGATCTGATCGCCATTCACAAGCCGCAATGGGTGGTCTCCGCGGGATTCGCTGGTGGCCTGATCGATGCGGCCCCGCGCGGGCACATCATCATGGCGGACACCATCGCCGGCGATGATGGCGAGCCGCTCTCGGTTGGTTTTCACATGGATCCCGCGGTGCTGGCACAAACGCCGAAGCTGCACGTCGGCAAGCTCGTCACGGTGAAGCAAATCGTACGTACTTCGGCTGCCAAACGCGCGCTGGCCGCCAGCAGCGGCGCGATCGCTTGCGATATGGAATCTGCCGCAATTGCGGAGGCTTGCCGCGAGGCTAAAACGCGTTTTCTTTCCGTGCGGATTGTCAGCGACGGAGTCAACGACGAACTTCCCAAAGAGATCGAACGCCTGATGAATTCCCACAGTTTCGCCCGGCAGTTGGGAGCGGCGACGGGGGCGATCTTGAAGCGGCCCTCGGCGATCAAGGATTTGTGGCGATTGCGAGAGGATGCGCTCAAGTATTCTGACCGGCTGGCGAAGTTCCTGGCAGGCGTCATTCCGCAGTTGAATTAGCAGCCCGTTAAAAATGGGACAGGCACCTCACCTCCGTCGATTTTTCCAGGGACTTCCACATTAGGTTCGGAGCCAGTCCCATTTTCCAACGGGGTGTTAGCCTATCGCATGCATGCAAGCTTCCTCGGCTGAATCCGAACTCCAGAGAGAAGGCTACTGCCTGCTGCCGGCGGCGCTATCGGCCGAACAGGTCGAACGGCTGCGCGATCGGATTGCATCCGCACTGGCTGTCGAAGCGGACGACGCCGTCGCCTTGCGCAATCGCGCGGGCGTGTATGGGGCGCGGAATATCCTCGACATTTGCCCGGCGGCGAGAACCGTTTGGCGAGTGCCAATGCTCGTGGAATTCTTGCAACGTGTTCTGGGCGCTGAATGCGGGGTGGTACGGGGGCTGTATTTCGACAAGCCGCCGGAAAAATCGTGGTCGCTGCCTTGGCATCAGGACCTGACGATCGCCGTCGCGGACAACCATCTCGCGAGCCAGCGGTTTTCCAAACCGACATTCAAAGCCGGCGTGCCGCATATCGAAGCGCCGGCCGAAGTGCTGCAGCGGATGCTGACGCTGCGGCTGCATCTGGACGATGTAACGATGGAAAACGGCCCGCTCCGCGTCTTACCGGGCTCGCATCGCGCCGTCGGACAAGGCGACGCGACTTCGTTCGCGACGATCCTGGCCCGGGCCGGCGATGTCCTGGCGATGCGGCCGCTCCTGTTTCATAGCAGCATTGCTTCTGCGCCACAGACGAGACGGCATCGGCGGATTCTGCATCTGGAGTTTGCCGCTGATGCGGCCTTGCCGGATGGCTTCGCCTGGCAGCGCTTCGAAAGGGTCTAGATTTCGCGCGAGAAGCATAGCCGCGCCGCCAAGGCTCATTTATCATAGTGCCGGCGTCTCTTCTACCTCGGTCACCTTATTGCGTCGAGCTTCCCTTGAGCACCAACAATCCCTTTTCCGATGCCAACGACCCGTTCGGCAAAGGCCCCGCCAATCCTTACGCGTCGCCCGCGCCTGCTCCAGGCGGCTTCTCGCCGGCTCAAGGCAGGGACCAGGCGCGCGAGCAATTGAAGATCCCCGCAATTATTCTGATCGTGCTCGGCGTGCTCTGGATAATCTGGCGCGTTGTCGACTTCATCCTCTGCTTCTTTCTCGTGCAGCAAGGCGCTCCGCTGACGGGTCAGATGACAGTAGGTCTGGTCAGCGACGTGATTGCGGTCATCTTGAACATCGCCGTCATCATCGGCGCCGTTTGCATGCTGAAAATGAATTCGCGCGCCGGTGCTTGGGCTGGCGCGATCGCTTCTGTGATCCCCTGCGTCGGCCCTTGCTGCTTGCTTGGCATTCCCTTTGGCATCTGGGCGATGGTCATCATGAGCAAGCCGGAAGTTGCGCAGGCGTTCGAGAAGTAAGGCAATGGCTACAACCGCGGCGCGCCCGGCTTGTGCGGCGGCTGCCAGCCGTTCGCGCCGCTGATCTTGACCTTGCGCGAGTAGACTTTGTCGCCGCACATCGCATAGATCGTATCGAACTTCTCGCCGCCGAAGGTCAGGTTGCTGACTTTGCCGTTGGGCGTGGGGATGATGCAGTTGACGCGGCCCGCCTGGTCGCAGACTTGTAGGCCCATGCGCGTGGCGACCCACAGGCGGCCGTCGCGGTCGGTGCGCAGGCCGTCCGCGCCGCTGTCGTCGGCCGTGTCGGGCATGTGCAGGTGATAGTACTTCTGCTTGTGCTGGAGGGAGCCGTCGGCCGCGATCTGATAGCTATAGACCCAGTGGCTGCGGCTGTCGGCGACATAGAGCAGCGTCTGGTCGGGCGACATGCAAATGCCGTTGCTGAACTTCAGCCCGCTGTCGACGACTTTCTTCTCGCCGCTGGGGCTGATGTACCAGACCTGGCTCGGCGATTTGCCGTCCCAACCGGGATGCGTTACATAGATGCCGCCGTCGTGCCGCACGACCAGGTCGTTGCCACGGAAGCCATCGGCGATCGTCGTCGCTTTTCCCGCGTCGTCATAAGCCACGATCGTCTCGTTGCCGCCGGCGACCGCATAAAGCTTGCCACTCGGCCCGAACGCCTGGCCGTCCCCTTTGTTGGTTTCGCCGAGGAATTCGCTCACCTTGCCGTCGAGGCTGATCTGGAAAGTCTTGCTGCTCGGCACATCGTTGAAGAAGACTTCGCCCTTGGCGTTGACGGCGGGGCCTTCGGTGAACTTGTAGCCTTCGGCCACGAGCTTCCAATCTTCGCCGGTCAGCAGGATCTCTTTGAGCTGCGGCGAGCCCGCGCCGGTTTTCACGGGGGCGGGCCAATCCTTCCAGAGGTACTTCATGCCTTCGGGAAAGAGCTGGGTGGCATGGTTGTTGTTGTGCGGGCCGTCGCCCCATTTGAACTCGTGCTCGTAGCCCATGAAGGCGAAGGAGCGCTGCATCGCCTGGTTGGCCATCCACCAATCGCCGGCATAGATGTTCTGGTCGTTCGAGCCGTCTTCCATGTAGATGCGGATCGGCTTGGGTTCGTATTTGCGCAAGAGCGTCGAATAATTCTGACCGCCGCGCAGACCGACGTAGGTGCCGATGCCGCTGAACACGCGCGTGAACGCGTCCGGGCGTTCCCACGCGGCGGTGAACGCGCAGATCGCGCCGCTGCTGGTGCCGCCGATCGAGCGATCGTTGCCGCTCTTCGAAAGGCGGATCGCGCGGCCGTCCTTCGTCTTCTTGGTTTCGACGTCGGGCAGGATTTCTTCGAGGATGAACCGCGCGTAGGCGTCGCCCAAGCCGTCGTATTCGAAGCTGCGGTTGAAGCGGTCGAGCGCATCGGGATTCGGCGCTTTCACGCGGCCGTGCATGACGAAGACGCCGATCAAAACGGGAATCTCCTTCTTCGCGATCAGCTCGTCGAAGACCTTCGGCGCGTTGAACTGAATGCCGTCTTGATTGACGTGCACGCACGCCGGCTTTGCTGGGTCGTACTCGGCGGGCACATAGACCCAATAGTCGCGCGTCGTGCCGGGAAAGATCTTGCTGTTTTCGAAGGTGTATTTGGTGACTTCGCCTTCAGCGAAAGCCGAAGAGCAGGCCGCAGCGAGAATGCAGCAAACGAGCAGGCAAAATCCACGGGCGCGCATGGTAGAGAATCCTGAGAGGTGAGAGCCGCGAAGGGGCCTCATCATAGCGGATTCGGGGGCGCGATTGAATCAATGTCGTCCGCACGCTCCGCCGTGCGGACATCGCCGGCGTGACAACGCCGGTTGCCAGGCGAAACCGGCCCTGGGGGCCGGTGATGTCGTCACGACGGAGCGTGACGACGACATTACCCAAACCGCCCGGTGATGTAGTTTTCCGTCTGCTTATTCGCCGGGCGAGTGAAGATCGACTGCGTGGGGCCGAACTCCACCAGATCGCCTTGCAGCAGAAAGGCGGTGAAGTCGCTGGCGCGGCCGGCTTGCTGCATATTGTGGGTCACGATGACGATCGTGTAATCCTCGCGCAGCTCGGCGATCAGGTCTTCGATGGCGACGGTCGAGCGCGGATCGAGCGAAGCGCAGGGCTCGTCCATCAGCAGCACTTCGGGGCCGACCGCGATTGCCCGCGCGATGCAGAGCCGCTGCTGCTGGCCGCCGGAGAGCGCCAGCGCCGGCTTGCGCAGACGGTCTTTCACTTCGTCCCACAGCGCCGCTTTGCGCAGCGCCCATTCGACGAGCGCTTCCAACTCGCCGCGCGAGACTCGCAGATGCAGCCGCGCGCCAAAGGCGACGTTGTCGAAGATGCTTTTGGGGAACGGATTCGGCTTCTGAAAGACCATGCCGACGCGGCGGCGCAGGTCGACGACATCGACGCTCTTGGCCAGCACGTTCACTTCGTGCATGTCGAGCGTCCCCTCGGCCCGCGCTTCGGCCACGGTGTCGTTCATGCGGTTGATCCAGCGCAAGAGCGTGCTCTTGCCGCAGCCGCTGGGCCCGATGAAAGCGGTGACGTTCTTCTCGGGGATGTCAATATCGATGCCGTGCAGAACGTGAAAATCGCCATACCACGCGTTGAAGTCGCGCATCTTCACGGCGATCGCCGGCGGGGCCGAAGCCGGGGCAGGTTGTGGCGTGGCAATCGTCATCTTGTCGCTTCGAACCGCGGCATCGTTTCGCACGGGAGCAGTATACGAAGTCGTCATAACACGTGTATCTCGAGACGAGTATTTTTCGTCAGGACAAGGGTTTTTGCAGCCGGTGCCGGATGAAAACCGCCAGGCCATTGAACGCCAAGAGCAGCATCAGCAGGAAAATAATGCTTGCCGCCGCCAGCGTGTGAAATTCGGTATGGGCTTCCTTCGTCCAGGCGTAAATCTGGATCGGCAGGATCGAAAAGCCAGACATCAAGCTATCCGGCGGCGCTTTGGGATTCACCACCGCGCCGGCGACGATGATCAGCGGCGCGGCTTCGCCAATCGCGCGGCTCATCGCCAGAATGCTGCCGGTCATGATGCCGGGCACGGCCGCGGGAAGCGTGACGTGCCAGATCGTTTGCAAAGGAGTCGCACCCAGGCCCAGCGCGCCGTCGCGCAGCGAAGAGGGCACCGCGCGCAGCGCCTCTTGCGACGAGATGATCACAATCGGCAGGATCACCAGCATCAGCGTCAGACTGCCCGCGAGCACTCCGCGGCCGAAGGGCAGACGGAAGTAATACCACGAGTAAACCGGTTGGCGGCTGATCGGCGGCGTGCCGATGCGAATCGTCCGCGCGGCGAGCTCGGGCGGGAGCTTTGAGGTATCAGCCGTGGCTTCCACGACATGCACTTCCACTGGACGGTCATCGCCGTCCAACCCTCGCATTCCGTCCACGAGTTCGGTCTGAGGCGAATCGGCCCTCGGCACGCGGAACTTGATGATGCTGGCAAACAGACCGCGATCAAGATCTTCGTTGACCGCTTCGTACTGATCGTACAGCGTCTTGCCGACTTCGAACGCTGGGCGATTCACCTTGCCGAAGATCCCGAACATGTAGGCGAACGCCATCAAGCCGAGAATGCCATAGACCACCGACGGCACGCCGGCGAGGTTCGAGATGTTGAGCTGCACGAAGCTATGGAACTGCTTCAGCCAGCGATTGCGGGGCGAGAACTCTTCCAAAAAGACTGCCGTCGCCACGCCGATCGGCAATGTAAAAAGCGCGCAGATGAAGCAGACCATCAGGCTGCCCATCAGCACCGGCCAGATGCCGGAGCGCTCCGGATCGGTGTGGGGCACGCGGCGGAGGAAATCGAACGTCACCGCCGACCAGCCATTCTGCAGGATCGAGCAAAGCAAGACGGCCAGGAAGGCCAGGCTGCACAGCGTGGCCGCAATGCAGACGGCATAGAACGTCGCATTCCAGCGCGAGCGCACGCTGGTCGGAATTTTCTCGCCGGCCGTGGGCGCACTGGCCAGTTTGTTCTGCGGGGCGTCGCTCATTTGTAGGTCTCGCGATAACGCAGCCGCACGATATTGCCGACCACCGTCAGGCCGAACGTCAGCAGAAAAAGGACGAGCCCCACGGCGTACATCGAGTAATACTCGATGCCGAAGTTGCTCACGTCGCCGGTCGAAACTTCGGCCATGTAGCCGGTCATCGTCATCATCGGCAGGCGCGGGTCGGGCGAGAGCTGCGCAAGCTTGCCCGCGGCCATCATCACGACCATCGTCTCGCCCATCGCCCGCACGATCGCGAGTAGGAAGGCGGAGATGATGCCGGAGAGCGCCGCGGGAACGACGACTTTAATCGCTACGTCGAAGCGCGTGCCGCCCAGGCCGAGGGCGCCGTCGCGCAGGCCGCGCGGCACCGCCCGCAGGGCGTCTTCGGAAAGCGAACAAACGATGGGTATGCAAAGGATGCCGACGGCAATGCCGGCGCTTAGTGCGTTGGTGTCATCGACGCTGGGCAGCAGGAATTGCAGCGCGGGTGTAATCACGGTGACCGCGAAGAACCCAAAGACCACGGTCGGAATGCCAGCCAGGATCTCGAGCGCGGGTTTCAAAAAGGTCCGCACGCGCTGGGGGGCGAATTCGCTGAGGTAGATCGCCGCGATCAGGCCCAGCGGCAGCGCCACCAGCATCGCGATTACGGTGATCATCAGCGTCGCGCTCAGCAGCGGCCAGACGCCGAAATGCCCCTCGCCGAGCCGCGGATTCCAGTTCGTGCCGAAGAGAAAACCAAGAACCGAAACTTCGTCGTGTTCGAAGAACAGGATCGATTCGCCGACCAGCACCGCGATGATGACGAACGTGGTCAGGACCGAGAAGAGCGCGCAGCCGACGAGGCCGGCCATCGCGGCGCCTTCGAAGATCGCCTGGCCGCTGCGCGAGCGCAGCAACTCCCCTTTGCGGATGCGTTTGACCACATCCGGCACAGCGGCGCGAGAAAGGGTGTCTTGACTCATGCAGCGGACATTTCGGAGAGGATCTGGCGTTGGCTATTGGATGCCAACGAGGTCTTTGCCGAACAAGTCCAGAAACGTTCCTTCGCGTTGTTTCTCACCATCGACAAAGTAGGTGCCGGTCTTGCTGCCGCGCAGGTTCTCCATCGCCTTGGCCGAAATCTCCGCCGGCAGCGGGAAGTAGCGCGATTCCTCCGCCAGTTTGGCCGAGTTCTTCAGGTAGTACTCTACGAACTTCTTCACTTCGATCCGCTTGAGCGACTCGGCGTTGACGTAGATGAAGAGAGGCCGGCTGAAGGGGAAGTACTCGCCGCTCTCGACCGTTTCGAGCGACGGCAGGACCGGCTTCTTGGTCTTCGGGTTCACGATCGGCACCGCCGCCACCTGGTCCTTGTTCGACAGATAGTAAGCCGCGCCGAAGAAGCCGATGCCGAATTTGTTCTTGGCCACCCCGCGCACCAGCTCGTTGTCGTTCTCGCTGAGGGTGATCTTCTCGCGGACGTTCTTCTCGTCCTTTAGCACGTCCTTGAAGAAGTAATCGTAGGTGCCCGAGCCGGTGCCCGGCGCGAAGACTTTGATCTCTTCGTCAGGCCAGGCCTCGTTGATGCTCTTCCAGGTCGCGGCGTCCGGCTTGAGGAAGATCTTCTTCAGGTCGTCGATCGTCAACTCGTTGAGGAAGTCGTTTTCGGGATTCTTGACGATCGTCAAACCGTCATAGGCGATCGGCAGTTCGAGGAAGTCGATCCCGGCCTTCTTGCACTCCGCGAATTCCTTGGGCGTGATGGGGCGCGAGGCGTCGGCAATGTCGATCTCGCCAAGGACGAAGCGCTTGAAACCGTTGCCGGTGCCGGTGATGCCGACGGTGACTTCGATTTTTGGATAGATCTCGTGGAACGCATCGGCCGCACGGTTGGTGATCGGGCCAACGGTGCTGGACCCGTCGCACGCGAGTTTGCCGGGAAGCTCACTGACGCCAACTTTGCGATCATCACCGCTAGTCTCGCTTCCTTTGCCGTTCCTGTTGCTGACTGGCTTATTGGACGAGCCGCAGCCGCCGAGCGCTATGCTGCCGAGCACGCTCAAGGTCAGCGCGCTAAAAGTTCGCCGCTTCATATCGTGTTGCATCCTTCTTGGTTTGCCTAGGTTCCTAGCGATCTTTTGCACCAGAATCATCGCGGGGCATTGTTAAGACCGCGTGAAGATCAGGTGAAAGGAACGCGCGGGTGCTAGCAGCCACAAAGAGAGCAACCCGAAGGGGTGGTCGTCGGCGGAAAAGTCTGCCGTCAAATAACTTAGGTGACCGACTGCAGATCGAGCAGTTGCAACAGTTCGCCGTGCTTGATGGGCTTCACCAGGTGAACGTGAAACCCGGCGTGCTTCGACTGCTCGCGGTGGGATGTCTGGCTGTAGCCGCTGACCGCGATGAGCAAGAGATCGGGATGCCCCTCACGCAGGCGGCCGGCCAGTTCGTAGCCACTCATGCCCGGCAGGCCGATGTCGAGCAGCGCGGTATCGGGATGGAAGTGCCCGGCCATCTGAATGGCATCGGGGCCGCTATGAGCCAAGGCGATCTCATGGCCTTCAGCTTCCAATAAGAGCGCGAGCGTTTTGGCGTTGTCGTGGTTGTCGTCCACGAGCAGCACCCGCCGGCGCTTGCGGCTATGAGCCGTCTGCGCGGGTTCCGCCGCGACCGGGGCGGCGGAATGGATCGGCAGCCGGATGACGAATTCGCTGCCCTGGTTCGAGCCGGCGCTATGCGCGGTGATTTCGCCGCCGTGCATCCCGATCAGCCGATGTGCGAGCGTCAGGCCGATGCCCAAGCCGCCCTGAGCGCGGTCGAGGCCCTGGTCCGCCTGGGCGAAGAGTTCGAAGACTTTGGGCAACATCTCGGCCGTGATGCCGATGCCGTTGTCCTTGACGCTGATCAGAACATTGGTCCCTTCGATGCGCTCTGAGACGACAATCCGCCCGTTCTCGGGCGTGTACTTGATGGCGTTGCTCACCAGGTTGGTCAATACCTGCGACAGCCGATCGGCGTCGGCATAGGTCCAGATCCGTTCCTTGCCCACTTGAAGGCTGAGGGAGTGCTTCGCCGCCTGAACTTGCGGCGCGAGCGTCTCCATCGCGCGCTCGATCAGCTCGACGATCTCCACAGGGCGGCGCTTGAGTTGGATCTTGCCTTGCGTGATGCGCGCCACGTCGAGCAAGTCGTCAATCAAGCGCGAGAGCTGCGCGACCTGACGATCGATGAGCGACTCGGTCCATTTGCGGTTCTCGGCCGAGAGCGTCGGCAGCCGCGCGAGCTCGGCGGCATTCTTAATGGCGGCCAGAGGATTGCGCAGCTCGTGCGCCAGCATTGCCAGGAACTCATCCTTGCGGCGATCGTTCTGCTTGAGCGCTTCTTCGGCCGCTTTGCGTTCGGTGATGTCGAGGCTGATGCCGGTGAGCCGCTCGGCCTTGCCTTGCGCGTCGCGAATGACGCGACCGCGACTGGCGATCCAGCGCACTTTGCCATCGGCGCGCACGATCCGCACCTCTTCGCAATAATCGTTGCCGTGCTTGAGCAGCCGCTGGAGCACCGTGCGATCGCGGTCCCGATCATCGGGATGCACAATGCTGATCCACTGCTCGAGCGATGGCTTGGCATCGGGCGGCAGCCCGAGCAATTCGCGGAACGAGGCGGACCACTGCATCTCGTTCGTGCGGAGATCCCAATCCCACGGGCCCGCCTGGGCGGCTTCCAGCGCCAGTTGCAGATGCAGCCGGTTGGCCGCTTCGAGCGTCCAGACCTGCGGTTCGCTGCCAGCTTCCACCACCACGCCATCGACCTGGCCGGTGCGAATCGCGCCGAGGGTCGCTTCAGCTTCTTCCAGCGAGGCTTGCGTCTCCGCCAATCGGCGGCGCAGCTCGGCATTCTCCGCGCGCAGAGCTTCAATATCTTTCGCGCTGGGCTGCGGCGAACTCATGGGCTCAATTCTCAAGCGGGCGAAGCTGCAAACCGACGAGCGTCTTCTCGACGTTCGACAGGTCGCCGATGATTTTGCGCATGGGATTGGGCAGCTTGCGAACTAGCGTGGGCAGCGCGATGATCTGGTCCGTCCGCGCGAGTTGGGGTTGCTTTACCAGGTCCACCACTTCGATCTTGTAGCGGCCGGGCAGATGCTCGTCGCAGAGTTTCTGAAGATTAGCGAGCGCGGCGGTCGATTTCGCGGTTTGTCCCGCGACATAGAGCCGCAATTCCCAGACGCCTTCATCGGCGTCAACATCCTGCACCGGGCCGTCGTTGGCCATTTGGTCTGTCATCATGAATGAGGTCACTCCTGCACCTTGCGGCTGGCCGCCATCGACCGCCGGTCCACATCGCGCTGCTCGACGCGATCTGCCTCGTTGTCCGCCAGCGCGGCAAATTCAGTCTCATCATATCCAAGTTCTGCCTGCAAGGCAGCAATTTGGGCCTGAATGGATTTGCGTTTTCGTTCTAGCTGCCGCTGCAGGGACTCGGCCTTTTGCACCTTGGCCAACTCTGCGGCTTGTTCCCGCGCTTCCTGAGCCCTGCGCATGGAGCCGGTCAGGACGCCTTCCTGACCGACATAGACCTCCTGCAACTCGATGCCCCGGCTGGTCAGCAGGAACTCGCGAATCTGGTTGCTATGCGCCATGCCGCGCGACTTGAGCACGTAGAGGCCGCGGTTGCGCTCGCCGCCCAGTTCGATGTCCCGCATCAAAATCCAGGAATCGACGATGGAGGAAACATTCACCTGCGTTTGCTCATAGGCTTCGCCGCCGCCGGTCAGCGCGGTCATCAAGCAAGTGATCTGCCGGGATTTGAGAAAGTCGATCAAGCGAATCAGCATCGAGTGGCTGTCGGCGACGGAGCCATTGTTCGTAAAGCTGCTGACGGGATCGATGATCACCGTCGTCGGCTTCGTTTCCTCGATCTGCTTGTGCATCACCGCCAGGTGCATCTCCAGACCATAGATCGTCGGCCGCGTCGAATGGATGCGGAGCAAGCCCTGCTTGATCCATCGCTCCAAGTCGAGCCCGATCGACTCCATATTGCGCGCGATCTGACTGGCCGACTCCTCGAACGAGAAATAAAGGCAGCGCTCGCCGCGCGAGCAGGTGGCCGTGGCCATGTGTCCGCAGATGCTGGTCTTGCCAGTGCCGGCCGTGCCGCTGATCAGGATGCTCGAGCCGCGATAGAAGCCGCCGCCAAGCATCTCATCCAGCGCCGGCACGCCGCTCGAAATTCGCTCGCGCGACACGGTGTGCGCCAGCCCCAGCGAAGTGACCGGCAAGACGGAGATGCCGTCTTCGTCGATGAGGAATGGATATTCATTCGTGCCGTGCACCGTGCCGCGATACTTCACGATCCGCAGGCGGCGCGTGGAGATCTGGTCAATGACGCGGTGATCGAGCAGAATCACGCAGTCGGAGACGTATTCCTCCAAGCCTTGCCGCGTCAGCGCGCCTTCGCCGCGCTCGCCGGTGATGACGGCCGTGACGCCGCGCTCCTTCAGCCAGCCGAACAGCCGGCGCAGCTCCGAGCGCAGGATCGCGGCGTTCGTGAAGCCCGAGAAGAGCGTCTCGATCGTATCGAGCACCACGCGCTTCGCGCCGATGGAATCGATCGCCAGTCCCAACCGCAGGAACAGGCCTTCCAGATCGGGGAAAG
>JADMIO011827171.1_pt1 | contig 20060 bp, 17 predicted proteins | sample 8958161 | NCBI WGS metagenome assembly JADMIO01 (sample SAMN16585339, study PRJNA669376) | soil metagenome | isolation source: Crop rotation soil | place: USA: Cullars Rotation, Alabama | collected 2011 | reverse complement strand
GCGGCCGCGACTTCAAGTCACGTGAATTCCAAGCTTCGGATCCCACTGTGCTGGTACGCAATGGCGACTCCTGCCTGTCGTCATGCGCCCTGGCCTTTCTCGGCGGCACGGCGAACCATCAGCCAACCGAAACAGCGGTCGCGCGCACGCTGGAAGTCGGTGGGACGCTGGGGTTTCACAATTTCTCTCTCAACCCCGACAGCGCCGCGGCCAGCGACGCCGCCAGTCCACGCGAGGGCATCGCCAAGGGCTTCAACCAGGCCAAGGGCGGCGCATCCCTCCTCGTGCACTATGCCGCCTCGCTCGGCGTCGATCCGGTCTTCATTGCGCGCATGCTCGGGAGGCCACCGGAAGTCTGGGAATACACGGATACGGCCGGCGAATTCATCGATCTCAAGATCTGCCCGTCCGGTCCCGCACGGATTCCGTCGGCTGTGCAAACTCGGGCGCTCAATGTCTGCAGCAACGCTCTCGGTCCGACGACGATGCCTTCATCCGCTCCCCCGCAGGTACGGCGCATGCTGCAGGTCGAGGCCAAGCGGCATCTTCTCGGCCATCTCCAGAGAAATGTGGCGGCCTATAACGTCAAAGGCCCGCTCGCCGTCCAACTCGCTGCCGTGGTGGCGTCGCGCGACGACCGGCTGATCGATTCAGTCTACGCCGATCTGAAACTGGCAGGACTGCCGCTGCCCGACATCGTCGGGCAGACCTTCGAAGTCGACGGCTTCGGGGCGGGCAACTACACGCTCCAGTGCCTTGTCAGCCTGTCGGCCGACGATCCCGACCGGTTCGACATCGTCCTGACCGGGCCGATGGGCCTCGCGAAACCCACCAATCGGCCACCCCCTGCCTGCGGCCGGTTGTTCGCATTCGATCGCAGCGAAGTTCTCAATCCGGAACGGCGATAGAAGGAGCGGCGAATGGTTCGTGCTCTCACTACCCTTCGCCTCGCACCGGTCAGTTTTCTCGTCGCGATCGGCCTGCTTTCAATGCTCGGACTGGCCGGAGCCTGGGCAGTCGCTCAAAACGCGACCACGCTCGGGGTCGTCCTCTGGATGTTGCCGTCGGTCGTGGTGGGAGCGCTGTTCACCGTCTATGGCACAGCGCTGCTGCAGGGATCGATTGCCGGATCGACGGTCGACTTCGATCGGCGCGTCTTGTGGCGACAGGGACGCATCCTTTCCGCGATTTTCGTCATCTTCACAGTGACAGTGAGCATCGTCGGCATTCTCTACGTCAAGGACCTGGGCACCTCCGTTCGGCAGCAGCGCTTCGACCAGCAGGAAGCCATCGCCAGCGTGAAGACCCAGCTCGTCCAGAGCTGGCTGGTGGAGCGCTCGCTGGAAACCCAACAGCGCGCGCGCTCCATCGGCTCACTGCTCGCCGATTCGGGCGGGAGACCTACACGTGAGACGCGCAGCCTGATCGAGGTTCTGTTCGCGGAAATGCTGGCATCATCGCCGGACCGCTCGGCCCTGAACCTCTACGCGCCCGATGGCCAACGGCTGGCCGGTGCCGGCGAGGCGATCGAGCCGGACGAGATTCCCCGCCTGATGGCGGCCCCCTCTCGAGGCACGGCATTTCAGCCGCGCATCGGCCAACGCCGGCTGCCCGCGTCGGGCCCACTGCGGCTGGACTTCGTGACGCCCGTGGTCCAGGCCATTGGCCAACCACCGATGGCGATCCTCGTCGTTACGTTCGATCCCGCCGTCTCCCTGCTGCCCGAGCTCCTGCGCTGGCCTACCGAAGACGCCAATTCGGAGATGGCCATCATCCAGAAGCAGGGCGATCGCGCGGCCTCGGTCGTTCTGCCGTCGCGCGGTCTGCGCGATGGGCGCAATCAAATCTCCTTCCCTCTCACCGATACCGCCAACATCGGAGTTCAGGTGGTCACGAACGGCGACGGCGTGCGTGAAGGTCTGGACTACCGCAACGTTCCGGTTCTCGCGGCCTCGCGGCATGTCGCCGAGTTGGACTGGCACATCGTCGCGAAGACCGATGTGGCGGCAGCGCTCACGCCGATCGAACAGCGCGCAAATCTGGTCACCTGGTTGACACTGGGCGCGATCCTGGTGGCAGCCGCGGCATCGCTCGGACTTTGGCACGCCGAGAAGGCCAGCCTGGTTGCGTTGCAGGAACGGCACAAGCGCGATCGGACGGCCCTTGCTCATCACTACGAACAGATGATCAAGTCCGCGCGCGACATCGTCCTTCTCGTCGACGACGATATGCGCGTGATAGAGGCCAACGCCGCCGCTCTCTCGGCCTATGGCTACAGCCTCGATGAACTGCGAGCGATGCGCGCCATCGATTTCCGGCCGGCAAGTGAAAAGGCGGCGCTCAGCGCCGACTGGCTTACCATCCATACCGACGAGAAAACGGTCGAAACACTTCATCAACGCAAGGATGGAAGCGTTTTTCCCGTGGAGATCACGGGCAACTTCTTCGATATCGATCACCGCCGTTACTTCCAGGCGTTCATCCGCGACATCTCGGCCCGCAAGCGGCTCGAGGCGGAGCTCAAACGACTGTCACGGGTCCAGACAGCCTTGCAGGCCGCGTCACGATTGCTTCTGAGCGCACGCGAGGAGCGCGCGCTCCTCCAGAGCATGTGCGACCTTCTGATCGAGATCGCCGGCTATCGCTTGGTCCACGTGGCCGTCCCGGTACAAGACGATGCCAAATCGGTCGAGTTCGTCGCCAGGGCGGGTCTCGACAACGGCTATCTGGCGCAAACGCGGATCACATGGGGCGATGGGCCCCGATCGAGGGGACCGACGGGAGGAGCGCTCCGCACCGGCGAGGTGCAGATCAACCAGGATTTCGACAGCAACAGCGAAATGGCGCCCTGGCGCGAGGAGGCCTTGAAGCGCGGCATGCGCTCCAGCATTGGCCTTCCGTTGCGCGGCAATGACGTCGTCGTTGCCGTCCTGACGATCTATTCGGAGCAGCCGTTTGCTTTCAACAAGGACGAAGTCGACTTCCTCATGCAGTTCTCCGCCGATATCTCCTACGGCGTGACACTGCTGCGCAATCGTGCGGCCTGACCGCGTCTAGAGCCGCCCCTTCCGCTTCGCTACCGCCTCGGAGAGCAGGCAAAGAATCTCCCACATCATGGTGACGCCGACGAGCGCGGTGTTGCCGCTCATGTCGAAGGGCGGCGAGACCTCGACGACGTCGCCGCCGACCAGGTTGAGGCCCCGGAGGCCGCGCAGCATGCGCTGCGCCTCGTGCGGGGTGTAGCCTCCGATCTCGGGCGTGCCGGTGCCCGGCGCATAGGCCGGATCGAGGCCGTCGACGTCGAAGCTCACATAGGTCGGCGCGGTCCCCACCACGCGGCGCGCCTCGGCGATCACCTTCTCGACGCCGAGGTCGAAGTACTCCTCGATGGTGATCACGCGCATGCCCTGCTCGCGCGCCCAGTCGTTGTCGTCGGCCTTGTAGAGCGAGCCACGGATGCCGATCTGCACGACGCGCTTCGGATCGAGCAGGCCTTCCTCGACGGCGCGGCGGAACGGCGTGCCATGCGTGTACTTGTAGCCGCCGAAATAGGTGTCCCAGGTGTCGCTGTGGGCGTCGAAATGCACCATGCCGAGCGGCGCCTGTCCTTTGGCGATGCCGCGCATGATCGGCAGGGTGATCAGGTGATCGCCGCCAGCCGAGAGAGGCACGACGCCCGCCTCGTGCAGGCGCGTGTAGAACCTGGTGATGCGCTCCAGCGAATCGTCGAGGCTCGCCGGATTGACGGACGCGTCGCCCAGATCGCCGCACTTGGCCAGTTCATACGGCGCCACTCCGGTGACGTGATGGATGCGCCGCATCATGGTCGAGAGATCGCGCATCTGGCGCGGGCCATGGCGCGCGCCGGGCCGGTTGGTCGTGCCGCCGTCCCACGGGACGCCCACCATGCCGATCTCGACGTCCGCGGGATTGCGGAACAGCGGCAGGCGCATGAAGGTCGCGACATCGCCGAAGCGCGGCGTCACCGTGCCGGAGACGGGTTGGGGGAAGCCGGCGGAAGACGAAACGTCGTTCATAGTGCCCACCCTCTTGTCATCCTGAGCGGAGCGAAGGATCTCATGGCCATTGTGACAGACGCGCCTGTTGAAATGCCATTAGCTCCTTCGCGCCGCTCAGGACGACAGACGTGGGAATCTATTGTGGCCGCAGCAGGGCCTTTCGCGCCGAGACGAATTCCTCGACCGCCGAGACGAAGCGGTCGCCCTCGGCGTCGCCGATCATGACGTTGAGAGCCACGAAGCCGCGGCGGGCGATCCAGATGCCGGCGGCCGCCATGTCGAAATAGAACAGCTCCTTGGCATCCTGGCTGCCCGCGGCAATGTCCGCCGCCGTACGGATCGGCCGGGTCGTGAAGTGCGCCGTCATCATCGAGCCGATGCCGGAGAACTGCATGGCCACGCCGGCCGATCGGCAGATCGCGTTCAGCCGCTCGCGGATCTTCTCGCCGCGCGCGTTCAACGTGTCGGCTGCTTCCGGCGTGTAGACCTCGCCGTAGCCCGCCACGCCCGCCGCCATGGTGAGCACGTTGTTGTTGAACGTGCCCGCGTGCGGCAGCGAATCGGGCTTGGTCGGATCGAACAGCTCCATGATCTCGCGCCGGCCGCCGAACGCACCGAACGACATGCCGCCGCCGATGTACTTGCCGAGCGTCGTCATGTCGGGAATGACGCCGAGCTTCTTCTGCAGGCCGCCGGGCGAGAGCCGCGAGGTCATGACCTCGTCGAAGATCAGGGTGATGCCGTGCGAGAAGGTCTCCTTGCGCAGCATCTCGAGGAAAGCCTTGTCACCCGGCAGGCAGCCGTGGCTTCCCTGCATCGGCTCGACCAGCACGGCGAAGATCTCGGTCGCGTGCTTGCGCAGCAGCTCCTGCGCGCCCGCCGCGTCGTTGTAGGGCCCGACGATGTACTCGTACGGCATGTTCACCGGCGAGCCGCCCGAGACGAAATAGAGCACGCCGCCGTGGTAGCCGCCGTGGAACACCATGACCTTCTTGGCGTCCTTGCGGCCCTTGCGCTGGGCGAAGACGCGGGCGCCCGCCAGCGCCATCACGTTGCCCTCGGTGCCCGAGTTGGTGAAGCGCACCAGATCGATCGACGGCATGCGGTCGACGATCATCTTGGCGAGCTTGGCCTCGTTCTCGTTGCGGCCGGCGAAGTTCCAGCCGTTGTCGAGCGCCTTGTCGATCGCCTTGCGGATCACCGGATGGGAGTGGCCGTAGATGCCGGCGGTGTATTCGCCCAGCACGTCGATGTATTCGTGGCCGTCGATGTCCCACAGCCGGCAACCCGCCCCCTTCACGACGGTGAGCGGGAACGGATTGTTGTGCAGGGTGGTGCGCGTGTTGCCGCCCGGCATGGCCTCGCAGGCTTCCTGGTGCCGCGACAGGCTCTTGGGGTTGCGGTCGATATAGGTCTGCCGCGCTTCGGCGAGCGCCGACTGCATGTCTGAATTGACCAGCGGGGAATCGGGCACGGGCGAACTCCTTGGAATACGCCCGAGCGTATCACACCACGTTCAGCTCCCGCACGGGACGACCGCTTGAAATCCGCTCATAGCTGAACGGCGAAAGATCGAGGGTGCGGTAGCTGCCGTGCACGATCAGCTCGGCGACGGCACGGCCGACCGCGGGCGACTGCTGGATACCGTGGCCGGAAAAGCCCGTGGCGAAGATCAGGCTCTCATGCTCGGGATGGCGACCGACAATGCCGTTCTGGTCGAAGGTGTTGTACTCGTACCAGCCGGCCCACGAATTCACGACCTTGGCCGCCTCGAAGGCCGGCACCCTCTCGGCCAGCACCGGCCACACCATGTCGTCCCATTCCTGGTGCTGCACCTCGAGCGGCGCACCCGGCGGGTCATTGCCCTCGGCCGGCGTCGTGCCGCCGATGTAGAAGCGGCCCTCGGGCCGGAACCAGACGCCGGACGGATCGATGGTGAGCGGCAGCAGAGGCAGTTGCTCGCGGCAATCGAAGACGAAGACCGAGCGGCGGCGCGGCTCGACCGGCAGGGCGATGCCGGCCAATGCCGCCACCTGCCCCGACTGCGGGCCGGCTGCGATGACGACCGTGCCGGCCTCAATCCGGCCGCCGGATTTCAGGGTCACGCTGTCGGGCGAGAGGCCAACGGCTTCGTCGGCGACGTACTCCGCGCCCAGCTCGCGCGCCTTGCGGCGGAAACCCTGCATCAGCGCCGGACCGTCGAACCAGCCTTCGTTGGCGGTGCCGTGGCTGGCGAGCGCGACTCCGGACGCCGAGACCGAAGGGAAGCGTCTTGTGAGCGCCGTCGGATCGAGCAGCTCGACGGAGCAGCCCTCGCCTTTCTGGATGGCGTGGTTGGCGCGCAGCACCGCCTCACCGGCCGCCGGCGACGCCAGGAAGAGATAGCCCGGCTCCTTCAGACCGAGGTCGACGCCCAACAGTTCGTTCGCCCGGCGCAGGAAGCCAATGCCGTAGCGCGACAGATGGATGTTGAGCGGCGTGGAGAATTGCTGACGGATCGAGGACGCCGACAGCGCCGACGAGGCGCGCGCATAGGTCGGGTCACGCTCGACCACGGTGACCTTACCAGCGAAGTTTGGATCGGACTTGAGGTGATAGGCGATGGACGAGCCCATCGCGCCACCTCCCACGATGACAACGTCGGACGCTGTGACACGTCAGATGCCGAGTTGCAGCCAGATCACGATGACCCAGCTCAATGCCGCTCCGGCATGCAGGCGGAGCGCTGTGCGCGCGAGACCGGACAGGACCTCCGGCGGCTCCTGCGCGCGGCCGATGCGCTGGGCGCGCGGCACGGCGATGAAGGCCACGCTGATCACGGCCCACGCCGCGAGCGCCAGCGACACCCAGCCGACCCACGGAATCACCCAGCCCTGCATGATCTCGGTCACGATGGCCACGAGCACCAGCACCATGATCAGCACCGGCAGGTACATCATCGGCCCGCCCTCGACGGTGCAGCGGCGATAGTAGCCCGAGAGCGAGGCGAGCACGTCCGGCGGCAGGGTGCCCGTCGGGTGCTTCAGCGTCTGCGAGTCGAAGACCATGTCCCACCACACGACCGCGAACAGAAGCGCGGCGCCGGCCGCGACCCAGGCGTGCACGCTCATCAGACGTCCGGCACCCGGACCCAGCCTTCCATCAGGCGGCGGGCCGAGCGGCTCATCATCACTTTTTTCACGACCCACTGGCCCCCTTCTTCCCTGGCTTCCGCCCCGACATTGAGACTGCCCGACGGATGGCCGAAGCGCACCCGTCCGTCGGCGCCGGCCGGCGCCACGCGATGCACGAGCGTGCCCGGGATCGCCGCTGCGGCGGCAATGGCCACGGCGCCGGTACCGGTCATGGCGTGATGCAGCACGCCCATCGAAAAGATGCGCGCCAGCATGTCGATCGATGACGCGTCGATCTTCTTGCCGTCCGACGCGGTGTAGGCCGCGGGCTTGGCGATAAAGGAGAGCTTGGGCGTGTGCTGGCGCCTGGTCGTCGCCTCTTCCGGCGTCTTGACCAGCCCCATCGCCACCGCGCCGTGCGCCCGCACAAGCTCGGCACGCTTCAACAGCTCCTTGTTGCCGTTGATGTCGCCCTGAAGCTCGGTGCCCTTCAGCCCAAGGCTCGCCGCATCGATGAAGATCGTGGGATTGCCGGCGTTGATCAGCGTGGCGTCCATCTCGCCCACGCCCGGCACGACGAGCTTCTGCAGGCGCTGACCGGACGGAAACATCGCGCCGCCCTCCCCTTCACCTTCATCGTCCGCAGGATCGAGGAACTCGAGCTTCACCTCGGCCGCCGGGAACGTCACGCCATCGAGCTCGAAGCGGCCCAGCTCCTGCACCTCGCCGCCCTGCATCTCGACGTGATTGATGATCTTCTTCTGGATGTTGACCTGCCAGATGCGCACGGTCGCGGTGCCGTCGGCCGGCGCCTCGACCAGGCCTGCGCTGATGGCGAACGGGCCGACCGCCGAGGAGAGGTTGCCGCAATTGCCCGACCAGTCGATCAGCGGCGCGTCGATCGCCACCTGGCCGAAGCGGTAATCGACGTCACAACCGGGCCTGTCGGATTTCGAGAGGATCACGACCTTGCTGGTGCTCGAGGTGGCGCCGCCCATGCCGTCGGTCTGCTTGCCGTAGCGGTCGGGGCTGCCGATCACCCGGAGCAGGATCTGGTCGCGCTTCTTCGGATCGGCCGGCAGGTCCTGGTCGAGGAAGAACACGCCTTTGCTGGTGCCGCCACGCATGTAGACGGCCGGAATGCGGAGCTGTTTCATGGGGGCGGATACTCGCAGCCGCTCAGCGGCGGCGCCAGCCCTGCAGGCGGTCGAGCAGGAAGCGGTCGGCCAGCAGGTGCAGCGCCTTCACGCCGGCTGAGGTGACGACGATCACCATGCAGAGCGCGGTGGCGGCGGCGGTTGTCCCGGCCTCCTCGATGTTCACCGCCGCCACCGAAGCCAATTTGGTGTCGGGCGCATAGAGGAAGATGACGGACGAGACGGTCGTCATCGCGTTGACGAAGAGATAGACCGCGATGTCGAGGATCGCCGGCAGGCAGATCGGCGCGGTGACGCGATAGAAGGTGCGCCAGATCGGCACCTTGAGCGAAGCCGACACCGCCTCGAACTCCGGATCGATCTGCTTCAGCGCCGTCGTCGCCGTCAGGTGTCCCACCGTATAGAAGTGCGCCACCGTGTTGATCACCAGGATCGCCATGGTGGCATAGACGACGTTCAGCGGATTCCACGGCGCGTTGAAGAAGAAGATGTAGCCCAGCCCCAGCACCAGACCGGGCACGGCCATCGGCAGGAAGGCGAGCAACTGCACCAGCCCGCGCAGGATTGCGGCACCCTTGGTCTTCTCGGCGAGCCAGGCGCCGACGAACATCAGCGCGGTCCCGGCGATCGCCGTGCCGACCGCCATGCGCACGGAGTTGGTGTAGGAATCCCACCCGTTGGCGTCGAACGTCTCGAAATGATAGTTCGCCCAGGTGAGTGAGAGATTGTAGGGCCAGTACTTGATCAGCGAGCCCCACGCCGCCATGCCGAGGATGGTGAGGATGCCGATCGCGATCACGAGACAATAGAGCGTGAAGACGATGTCGCGGCCCCACTTGCGCTTCGGCACGAGCGGCACGGCGCGGGCGGTGAGCAACGCCACCTGCTTGCGCTGCACCAGCCGGTCGACGACGAAGGCCAAAGCCGCCGGCAGCAACAGCACCATGCCGACCACCGCGCCCATCGAGAAATTCTGTTGCCCGATGACCTGCTTGTAGACGTCGGTCGCCAGCACGTTGAAATTGCCGCCGATCACCTTGGCCACGCCGAAATCGGTGATCACCAGAGTGAATACCACCAACGCCGCGCTGATCACGCCGTACTTGGCGCCCGGCAGGGTCACGGTGAAGAACACCCGCAGCTTGGAAGCGCCCAGCGCGTCCGCCGCCTCGTAGAGCCGCGCGTCGGCGGTGGCGAGCGCCGTCACCAGGATCAAGGTGGCGTGCGGGAAGCAATAGAAGACCTGGGCGATGACGATGCCTTCGAAGCCGTAGATCTGGCCGCCGCCGAGCCACGCCTTGAAGAATCCCTGCGTGCGAAGAGATAGATCAGCGCCAGCCCGGGTAGCAGCGACGGCGCAAAGATCGGGATCAAGGCGATTCCCTGCCACAGCCAGCGCAGCGGCAGCACCGTTCGGGTCAACGCGTAGGCGTAGAGGAAGGCGAGCGGGACCACGATCACGGTGCAGACCGCGGCGACATGGAAGCTGTTGAGCGCAGAATTCAGCAGCGCGGGCGTCGAGAAGTAGGCGGTGTAGTTGGCGAGGCCGACGAAATGGCCGTTGTGATCCTCGAAGCCTTTGATCAGCAAAGACCACAGCGGCAAGCCGACGATCAGCAGCAGCACCGCGGCAATCGCCGCGACGCCTGCCCGCATCAGGAGATCGTCGCGCGAGAGGTTCAAGCCGCGAAGACCCGCACACGGTCGACGGGGAGCGCCACGTCCAGCCGCGTGCCCTGGGACACACCGAGATCGCGAATCAGGTTGCTGGAAAAGTCCGCCAGCAGAGTGACGTCGCGCGCCTTGAGCGTGGCGCGGCAGAAGGCACCGACGAAATCGAGATCGGCGACCTCGACCGACAGTCTGTTGGAGATGTCGGCCGGCAGGTCGCGCACCCGCACATCCTCAGGCCGGATGCAGAGCTGCACCTTGTTGCCGGGCGCCAGGCCCTCCTGCGGCAGACAGGCCAGGGTTTGATCGCCGATCTGCACGCGCGCCGGCGCCGTGAGCGTGCCGGCAAGGAAGTTCATCGAACCGACGAAGTCGGCCACGAACGCCGTCGTCGGCTTGCGGTAGATGTCCTGCGGCGAGCCGACCTGCTCGATCGCGCCCTGGTTCATGACCACGATGCGATCGGCCATGGTGAGCGCCTCTTCCTGGTCGTGCGTCACCATGATCGTCGTGACTCCGAGAGTGCGCTGCAGCGCCTTGATCTCGTGACGCAGGCGCAGACGCACGCGCGCATCCAGCGCCGACAACGGTTCATCGAGCAGCAGCAGGCCGGGCGACGTCGCCAGCGCGCGCGCCAGCGCCACGCGTTGCTGCTGGCCGCCGGAAAGCTGAGCGGGATATTTGCCGCCGGAGTCCGGCAGGCCGACAAGCGCCAGCAGATCCTTCACCCTCCTGGCGATCTCGGCGCGGCCCTGCCGACGGCTCACCAGCCCGTAACCGACATTGTCGGTGACGGTGAGATTGGGAAAGAGCGCGTAGGACTGGAAGACGATGCCGAAGTCGCGCGCCGCCGGCGGCAGGTTCGAGACGTCCCTGTCCTTCTGGCGGATCGTGCCCGACGTCTGCGGATCGAGCCCCGCGATGGCGCGGAGCAACGTGGTCTTGCCGCAACCCGACGGCCCCAGGAAGCAGACGAACTCACCCTCGGCGATATCGAGCGAGATATCGCCGAGAGCGGTGAAGTCGCCGAAGCGCTTGTGGAGGTTGCGGACCTCCAGGTAGCTCATTTCTTGGGCGCGGACTTGCCGTCGTAGCGCTTGGTCCACTCGGCCAGGATGCGGTCGCGGTTCTTCGACATCCATTCGACGTCATTCTTCACCAGCGACTTCTCGATGTCGGCCGGATAGTTCGGCGGGTTGTTGCTCACCCCCGGATACGCGACGACCGGATAGGTCTTGGCGTAGAGCTCGTTGGCCTTCTTGGTGACGGCCCAGTCGGCAAGCGCCTTGGCGGCCGCGAGATTCTTGGTGCCCTTCACGATGGCGGTGACCTCCATCTCCGAGCCCAGTCCCTCCTTCGGCAGGATCAGGTCGAGCGGCGCGCCCTTGCTCTTTTCCGAGGCGCCGCGCGTATCGAGGCCGATGCCGATCAGGCGCTCACCCTTGGCCGCCTGCACGCAGGGCGCGGAGCCGGAGTGGATGTACTGCGCGATGTTCTGGTGCAGGCCGTCCATGAACTTCCAGCCGGCTTCCTCGCCCATCGACTGGAGCCAGGCGGCGATCGTGAGGTAGCCGGTGCCGGACGAGGCCGGGTTCGGCATCACGATCTGGTCCTTGTATTCGGGCTTGGTAAGGTCGGCCCAGCTCGCGGGCTTGGCCTTCTTGCCCTTTGCCGCCTCGGCCGTGTTGAAGCAGACGACCGACATGTAGGCGTCCATGCCGACCCAGGTGTCGGGGGTCTTGCCGCTGCGGAACGCAGGCTTCAGCCCCTCGGCGCCTTTGGGTGTGTAGGGATCGAGCATGCCGAGCGCCGCCATGGCGCCGACATTGGACGCCGCGAGACCCCAGATGATGTCGGCACGGGGGTTGTCCTTCTCGGCGATCAGCTTGGCCGCGACGACACCCGTCGAATCACGCACCCAGGCGATCTCGATGGTGGGGTTGTCGGCCTCGAAGGCCTTCTTGAAGGGATCGAGCTGGTCGTTCTCCAGCGCGGTGTAGACCGTGAGCTTGGTCTTCTGCGCAAAGGCCGGCGTGGCGGCCAGCGCGACCGCGGCCACACTCGCGAGCGCCGTGCGCCGCATCAACTTGGCAATCGTCATCTTCTCCCCCTGTTCCCGGCAAAAACTCTACCGGCCTCAACGTCCTTCCGCCAGCTTCGCCGCCAATCCGCCGAGCCAGCGCTTCACGACCTGTTCCTCGTCCGGGGACAAAAGCCCCGAAATCTGCCCCTCCACCACCGCGACCCGGCTCCTGCACTTCTTCAGCAGCGCGCGCCCCTTGGACGTGGCCGTGAGCTGCAGGATGCGGCCGTGTTCGGCGTGGGCCGTCTTGGCGATGGCCCCGGCCTTCTCCAGGTTGCCCACGATCACGTTGATCGTTTGCGGCGTCAGGAACGTCAGCCGTGCAAGATCCGCACCGGACAGGCCCGGATAGGCCACGACCATCGTAAGAACCGCAAATTGCGGTGTCGTGACACCGATTTCGCTCAGCGTCCGCTCCATGGCCCCGCGCACGGCCACGTTGGCCTGACGGACGAGGTAGCCCAGGTAGCCCTCGGGCCCGCGCTTGCCCTCGCCCGCCTGGGGGATGACAACGACTTTGCGGCTCATCGGCACTGTCCTGTGTTATCAGAGTTCGAAGATTATAGGAGATTGCCGTGAACCGCGAGCGCACCACCGACCGTGAACTCGCCCGCCTGCTCGCCTCACTTCGCCGGGAGGGCCGCCAGCAAAGCGGGCTCGACCCGCGCCTGGTCCCCGAAGACAAGGCTGCCGCCTATCGCATCGCCGCGCTGGTGGCCGACGAACTCGGCTGGCCGGTGCGCGGCTGGAAGATCGCGGCAGCGAAAGAAGAGATGCAGAAGGCGCTGCGCACCGACTCGCCGATCTACGGCCGCACCTATTTTGTGCAGCCGACGCCGATGACGGCCGTCCACGCCAGGCTGCTGAGCCCGATCCCGGAAGTCGAGTATCAGGCAAAGCTCGGCGCCGACCTGCCGCCGCGCGACAAGCCCTACGGCATCGAGGAAGTCACCGAAGCCGTCGAGTCGCTGCATCCCGGACTAGAGCTGGCCGAGTGCCGCTTCATCCACGACCAGCAGTTCCCCGCCCTGACGGCGATCCTGGCCGACGGCGCGGGTTGCGGCACGATCGTGTACGGCCCGGCCATCCCGAACTGGCGGAAGGCCGATATCGCCCATCAGGAAGTGACGTTATCGATCGACGGCAAGATTCGCCGACGGGGCTCGGCCGCCGCTTCCCTCGATCATCCGATAGTGCCGCTGACCTGGCTGGCAAATGAGTTGTCGCGCACCGGCGTCGGCATGAAAGCCGGTCAAATGATCAGCACCGGCACGCTCACCGGCATGCTGGCGCCCAAAGCCGGCGAGACGCACGTCGCGGATTTCGGACCGTTCGGCTCGGTCTCCGTGACCTTCGCCTAGCGCGCGAAGGTCATCGCTTTGTCGCGCAGGCGGCCGTAGCGCAGGCTCAGGAGATCGAGCGCGTAGTTCTGGTAGAGCTTCCAGGGACGGCGCGAGCCCTGTTTCGGCTGGTGCGGTAGAGCGCGCTGGATGTAGCCCGACGAGAAGCTGACCCACGGTTCTTCCTGGAGCGTCGGATCGTCGTTGCGCGGCATGCACTTGGTGTAGCCGTTGCGCTTCATGTGATTGAGGATCCGGCAGACGTACTCGCACACCAGATCCGCCTTCAGCGTCCACGAGGCATTGGTGTAGCCGAACACCGACGCGAGATTCGGCACGTCGGAATACATCATGCCCTTGTAGATGAAGGTCTGGTTGGGCGTGACGGCGCGGCCGTCGACAGTGAGCTTCACGCCGCCCAGTGGCACCAGCACCAGCCCGGTCGCGGTCACGATGACGTCCGCCGCGAGCTCCTCGCCCGACTTCAGCTTGATGCCGTGCTCGGTGAAGGTCTCGATGTGATCGGTGACGACCGACACCTTGCCCTTGCGGATGGCGCGGAAGAAATCGGCGTCGGGCACGAGGCAAAGGCGCTGGTCCCACGGCTTGTAGCTCGGCGTGAAGTGCTTCTCGGCGATGTGGGCGTGATCGGGACCGAGGAACTGGCGCACATAACCCAACAGCAGCGCCTTCACCCGCTCAGGCTTGCGCTTGCACATCTGGTAAAAGTACATGCCCATCAGCACGTTCTTCCAGCGCGTCACCATGTACGCCGCCTTGAGCGGCAGGCGCGCGCGCATCTTGGTGGCGAACGGATCCTGCGACGGCCGCACCGCCATGTAGGTCGGCGAGCGCTGCAGCATGGTGACATGCCCGGCGCCATTGTCGGCCATCGCCGGCACGAGCGTGACGGCGGTGGCGCCCGAGCCGATCACGACGACGCGCTTGCCCTTGTAGTCGAGATCCTCGGGCCACTTCTGCGGATGAACGAGCGTGCCCTTGAAGTTGTCGATGCCCGGGAATTCCGGCTGGTAGCCAGACTCCGTGCGGTAGTAGCCGCTGCACATCCAGAGGAAATTGCAGGTGAAACGCACGAGCTCGCGATCGGGGCCGCGCTCGGCTTCGACGGTCCATCGCGAGTCGGGCGTCGACCACGAGGCGCGCACCACCTTGTGCTGGTAACGGATCTTGCCGTCGATGGCGTGATCGCTCGCGACCTCGCGGATGTAGCTCAGGATCGACGGACCGTCGGCGATCGCCTTGGCGTTCTTCCACGGCCGGAAGCGATAGCCCAGCGTGTACATGTCGGAGTCCGAGCGCACACCGGGATAGCGGAACAGGTCCCATGTGCCGCCGCTCGCCGCACGCCCCTCGAGAATCGTGAAGCTACGGCCCGGGCACTTCTTCTGCAGATGCCAGGCAGCGCCGATGCCGGAGAGGCCGGCACCGACGATCACCACATCGAAATGCTCGACGGAATCACGGGTCTGGGGCGCGGGAGCGACGTAGGTGTCCATCAGGCGGTGATGGACGAAGCCATCCATCGATGCAACTCGCCTTTCGCCCCGGAAAGAAGGCCCCAAATGCCTGATTACAGTATCGTTTAGGCGTTGCTCGGCTCAGGTTCGCGCTGCCAGCCGGCCGCCCGCGAACATGATCGTGCACGCCATCAGCGTCACTCCCGCTGCTATGGCCAGCCCCGGCCGATAATCGCCGAAGTGGTCGCGCAGAATGCCGATGGCCGCGGGGCCGAAGGCCGACGTGAACTGGATCACGCTCGCCGCCGTCCCATAAGTCCTGCCGAACGCAGTGGCGCCGAACTCGCGGCGCACGACGATCGGCCCCAATGTCGTGATGTGGCCGATGCCGTAGCCGTAGACCAGGGAAGCCACGATCAACACCGGCACGTTCGGCCAAAGCGCCAGCGACAGCAGGGCTGCGGTCTGCGCGATCATCACGAAACAGGCGAGCTTCCGGACGTCCGTGCTGTCGACGATGCGCGCAAGGATCAGGCGGCCGGCAAATGCGGAGCCGCCCGCAGCACTGACCAGCAGCCCCGCTCCCGCCGTTCCAAGCAACGGCTCGGCCAGGGTGACGTGATGGGTGATGAAGCCGATCTGCATCGACAGGCCGAGCGCAAAAGCCGCCGCCGCGCTCCATAGCAGCACCGACCGATTGGCCGCTGTGGCGATTGGCGGCGCCGCGGACCGCGACGGCGTGTCGGCCAACGGCACGTCGCCGTCGCGGTGCTGCCCGATGTCCTCGGGCCGGCGGAAGCGCAGAACGCGCGCGATCAGCGGCAGCAATATGACGGCAGCTACGATCGCGACGAGCGCCAGCCCTTCCTTGAGGCCGAAATGCCGGATGGCAAACTGGAGTGCGGGCGCACCGATGATGGCGCCGATGCTGGCGCCCATGATGGCCAATGCCATCGATCGGCCCTGGTAGCGTTCGAACCACGGCGCCACGGTCGCGGCGATGCCGGTGGTGGAGAGCGTCGCCCAGCCGAGACCGATCAGGACGAAGCATGGATAGAGCTGCCAGCGCTGCGCTACCTGCCCGATGCAGGCGACGCCCAAAGTCATCGACACCGTGCCGAGCAGCAGCACGGGCCGCGGGCCCCAGCGGTCGATGGCGCGCCCGGCCATGCGCTGCACGAGCGCACTCACCAGATAGAAGAGAGTGACGGCGAAGGCGACGTCGGCGATCGGCCAGCCGTGCGCGGCCGTCACGGCCTGCAGGTAGACGCTGGCGCCGAACGTTCCCAATGCCCAGGCAACGGTGGCGATGACGCAGCACGCCGTCACCACCCGCCAGCCGTGGAACACGATCTATTCCTTCATGAAGGCGCTGATATCGGCAGTGGAGAGCACCTTGTCGACGTAGCCGAAATTGCCGTCCTTGGCCTGCTTGGCCGCGTCCATCAGGCCGGTCATCGACGCCTTCCACAGCGACGTCGCGAGGCTGATGCGCTTCACGCCGGCGGCCTCCAGCTCGGCCTTGGAGAAGGAGCGCTTGGGAATGCCGACCATGAAGTTGAACGGCTTCTTCAGCGCGCCGGTCACCTTCTTGACCGCCGAGAGGTCGGGCAGGCCCGGCGCCATCAGCACATCGGCACCGGCCGCCTCGAAGGCCTGCAAGCGCTTGATGACATCGTCGAGGTCCGCCTTGCCGCGCAGGAAGCCTTCGGCACGCGCTGTCAGCACGAAGCCGAAGCCCAGCGCCTTCGCCGCCTCGGCCGCCGCCTTCACACGGGCCACCTGCTTGTCGATGTCGAACAGCGGCGCATCCTTGTTGCCGGTGGCGTCCTCGATCGAGCCGCCGACGAGGCCCGCTGCCGCGCCCTCACGAATGGTGATCGCCGCGTCGTTCGGCGTGTCGCCGAAGCCCTTCTCGAGATCGCCGATCACCGGGATTTCGACCGCGCCCGCGATCAATCGTGCGTTGGCGATCGACTCCTCGCGCGTCACCTTGCCGTCGCGCTTGCCCAGCACACCCGCCTTGGCACCGCTCGAGGTGGCGAGCGCCTGGAAGCCCAGCCCCTCGAGCATCCGGGCCGAGCCCGCATCCCACGGATTGGGAATGACGAATGCGCCCGGCGCTTCGTGCAGCGCGCGCAGTTTCTTCGCCTTGTCCGCCTGACTGGTCGCCATATCGCCGTCTCCTCGCTTCTCTTGTCGAGGACGGCGCGACGCTTACTTGCTGCGGCCGTCCACCTGCTTGGGCGAGAGTTTGTTCACGTCGATACCCTCGCAGCAACGGAGATTTATTCCGACCATGGCCGAGCCATCCTTGCCCTTGCCTTCGGCATAGCTCTCGATGCCGCACTGCGGGCAGAAATGGTGATGCAGCACGTGCTTGTGGAACTGGTAGTTGCCCTGCTTGCCCTCGCCCCTGGTGAGCTTGAACTTTTCCTTTGACGTGAACGCCCAGACCGCGCCCAGGCGGCTGCAGATCGAGCAGTTGCAGGTGATCGCACTCGCCGTATCGGCCTCGACCTCGTAGGCAACCGCGCCGCAGTGGCAGCTCCCCTTCAATTTCTGTGTCGCCATGGTGTCACCTCCGGGAACCCTAACGCCCGGGAGCGCTCCGGGATGCGCTGAGCGCCACGGCAAATGCCGCGACCAGCATCAGACCGGTGACGACGAACAGCGCCCAGGACAGGGAAACGACGGTCAGCATCGCGCTGGCAAAGATGACGCCCGTTGCGTTCGCCGTGCGCAGCAAGGCGAAGACTTCCGGGCGCCGGTGCGGCGGGGCAAGCGTGTCCAATATGAGCGAGTAGTACGTGCCCAGCGACGCCAGGACCAAACCTATCAGCACGGCTCCGACGACGGTGGCGACAACCGACAGGTTGAGCGCCGCGAGCGCCGCTCCAAACGCCATGATGAACAGCTGGATAACCACGACCTTCCGCCTGGTCATGCGGTTGCGCACGCTGACCCAGATCCCGCCCGCCACCGAAGCCAGGCACAGCGGCACCGTGAACACGATCGCCAGCGCGGGCTCATAACCGAAGCTCAATGCCAGCGCGACGGCGCCGACTTCAAAGGCGGCGACAGTCGCGCCGCCCGCCGCGGCACACAACAGCCACAGCGCGATCGAAAGGTTGAGCACCGATCCCTGACCGTGAGGCGCCTCAAAGATCGGAGCGGCACCTGCAGACGGAATCAGCACTGCCGGGATGGCACCGAGAACCGCGAGGGTCAGGACGGCGAAGACGGGCGAGATGGTGCTGAGACCTGAAGCCACCACCGGCGCCAGCACAAACGTCGTCTCATTGAGCGTGGCCGAAATGCCAAGCGCGCGCGGCAAACGCGACGAAGGCGTCAACTGGTTGAGAATGGCCCGCGTGTAGCCGTGAGCCGCCCCGTTCACCAATCCAGACAGCGCGGCAAGCGCGATGAGCCAGGTGAACGGAACTCTGTACGCCGCACACAGGACGACGGAGATGAGCGCCACCGTCCGAAGGGCAATCAGCACTCGGAGGACGCTCGCCAGGGGCCACCCCCTGCCGAGCCGCGTGATCGGCACGGCCCCCGCCACCTGGGCAAGCGTCATCGCGAGGATCATCGCCGCGCCGCCGCTGGTGTCTCCCGTCAGACTCAAGGCCACGAGGGAGAAGGCAACCGGTCCGCCTGCTTGCGGGACGTTCAGGGTGCCTGAAGAGATGAACCAGCGGATCAGCGGCCATCGGCTGGAAGGGCCGTCGGCCAAGGCTCGAGCCTAGCCCGGCCAGGGCAATGACCAGGTCTTCACGTTGGTGAAGCTCTTCATCGCCTCGAGCACGCCTTCCTTGTAGCCCAGCCCCGAATCCTTGATGCCGCCGAACGGCGACATCTCGATGCGGTAGCCCGGCACTTCCCAGATGTTCACCGTGCCGACCTGCAGCTCGTCCACAAAGCGGGTGATGTAGCTGAGATTGTCCGTGCACACACCCGACGACAGGCCATAGGCCGTGCCGTTGCTGACCTTGATGGCGTGGTCGATGTCCTTCACGCGGATGATCGGGATGGCCGGCCCGAACGTCTCCTCGCGCACCAGCTCGCAGGTCGGATCGACATGGTCGACGACCGTGGGCGGAAACAGCGCGCCGCGACGGTCGTTGCCGTGCAGCAGCTTGGCGCCGTGCTTGGCGACCGCTTCGCTGACCCGGTTCTGGAAGAGCGTCGCGGAGCGTTCGTTGATCACAGTGCCGACGTCGGTCTCGGGATCGAGCGGGTCGCCGGCCTTGAGCTTCTTCGCCTTGGCGAGAACGCGCTCGACGAAGGCGTCGGCGATCTTGTCGACGACGATGATGCGCTTCACCGCCGTGCAGCGCTGACCCGAGTTCTTGGTCGCCCCGGCGACGGCGAGGTCGGCGGCCTTGTCGAGGTCGGCATCCTCCATGACGATCAGTGGGTCGTTGCCGCCCAGTTCGAGGACGATGCGCTTGTAGCCCGCCTTCTCGGCGATGTACTTGCCCACCCGCACCGAGCCCGTGAAGGTGATCAGGTCGGCGTGCGGATCGGTGATCATGGCATCGCCGATATCGTTCGGATTGCCGGTGATGACCGAGAGCATTTCTGGCGGCAGGCCCGCCTCGTAGAGCGTGTCGGCCAGGAAGATCGAGGTGAGCGGCGTCAGCTCGGTCGGCTTCAGCACCACGCAGTTGTTGGTCGCGAAGGCCGGCGCCAGCTTGTGCGCCACCATGTTGAGCGGATGGTTGAACGGCGTGATCGCCGAAATGGCGTTCAGCGGCTGGCGCAGGGTGAAGATCTTGCGGTTCTTGCCGTGCGGGGTGAGATCGCAGGAGAAGGTCTGGCCATCGTCCTGCATGCAGAGCTGACCGGCGAAGGTGAAGACGTCGTAGGCGCGGCCAACTTCGTAGAGCGAGTCCTTGAGGCAAAGGCCCGACTCGAGCGTGATCAGCCGCGACAGCTCCTCCTTGCGCGAGACCAGCAACTCGGCCGTCTTGAGCAGGATCTTCTGGCGCTGATAGCGAGTCAGCTTGGGCTTGTAGTCGTGGGCAATCTTGAAAGCCTGCGCGACCAGCTCGGGCGTGGCGCGCGGCACGGTGCCGACCAGCCGGTTGTCCCAGGGAAAGCGCACTTCCAGGCGATTGCCGGTGTCGACCTTTTTCTTTCCAGCACATTGGGATCCTAAGCTTAGAATTCCACGTGGACAAGTTGTCGCGG
>JADMIO010879507.1_pt1 | contig 20062 bp, 20 predicted proteins | sample 8958161 | NCBI WGS metagenome assembly JADMIO01 (sample SAMN16585339, study PRJNA669376) | soil metagenome | isolation source: Crop rotation soil | place: USA: Cullars Rotation, Alabama | collected 2011 | reverse complement strand
GCATTTGCCGGCGAGTGGGGCGACCTCGGTGAAAATCGTTTCGGTGTTCAACGGCAATTCAGCGCGCAAGCTGCCCGCTGTGACCGGGCTGGTTGTGGTGTTGGACAGTGCCACAGGCCAACCGCGGGCTCTCGTGGACGGTCAAGAACTGACCTCGCTTCGCAGCGGCGCTGCCGGCGGGTTGGCAGCCCGCCTGCTGGTCCGGAAGGATGCTGACACCGTGGCTTTGTTCGGCGCCGGGCACCAGGCGCGGGCCCAAATGGCGGGTTTGCGCGCGGTGCGGGCAATTCGGCGGGTGCTGATTGTGAGCCGCACGTTTGCGTCTGCCAAACGGTTGGCGGACGAGTTGGCAAGTGAATCGCCAGACCTGCGGGTTGAGGTGCGCGACGATCCCAGCCGAGCTGTTCGCGAAGCCGACGTCGTCGTCGCGGCGACAAGTTCCGCTGAGCCGGTCTTCGATGGGCGTGATCTGCCGCCGGGGACGCATGTCACGGCAGTCGGGTCATTTCAACCGCAGATGCGGGAGGTGGATGAGTTTACCGTGAAGCGGTCGCGGGTATTTGTGGACTACCGTAAGGCCGCGATGGCCGAAGCGGGCGAGTTGATTGCGGCCCAAAAGACGGATGCCATCGAGATCGGTGAAGTCGTGCTCGGACTTCAGCCCGGCCGACAGAGTGATGAAGAAATCACGCTGTTCAAATCGGTGGGCGTCGCCGTGCAGGACGCAGCCGCGGCCGGGGCCATTTGTGATGCGGCCGAGCGATTGAATGTCGGCACGATGGTGACGCTGTGAGCGCCGAACCGCCCGTGCGAACATTCCACACCGTCGAGACATGGGGGCTTGTAATGGGAAGGCTCATCTCCGCGGAGCGAGATGGCTACTTTAAACGCTGATCTTGTCGATCTTGATCTTGGTGTAGAGTTGGCGGTGGCCGGTGCGGCGGCGCATGGTCTTGCGGCGACGGAATTTCTGGATGACCAGCTTGGGGCCCTGGGCCACGCCGAGCACCTTGGCGGTGACCGTGGCGCCGGAAAGCGTGGGAGCTCCCAGTTGCAGCTTATCGCCGTCGCTGTAAGCCACGACGCGATCGAAGCTCACGGGGTCGCCCGCGGGCACCTCGCGGTAGTCGATGGCCAGTTCCTGGCCCTCTATGACTTTGTATTGCCGGCCGCCGTCAATGAAAATTGCGTACATGTAAGGTGTTTGGTGAGTGCCGTTGGATTAGTAAGCAAAACCTCCGGCTTCCGCCGGAGGCTATTTGGGCAAGAAAGCAAGTCTCTTAATTTAGCGATCGTCTTCCTTATGGTCGAGGCCTTATGACGCGGAAATTTTCACCTCGCGGCCGTTGGCGTCGTGGCATTCGAGCACCAGGTGCTCGGGCGACACGCCTTCGGCGCCGAAGACCTGCACGCTGATCTCGTTGTCATCTTCCAGTCGGGACAATTCGCGGCGTTTCTTATTGTTCAAATAAGTGGCCACATCGTCGGCCACGGTTACCGTGACTTTGGCCACGTCCTCGTGCTGGCAGGCCAGAATCAGCATCCGGACGACCTCAATGGCCATGCTTTCGGCCGTTTTCACCACGCCGCTCCCCGTGCAACCGGGGCAATCTTTGTACACGCTACGCTTCAAGCTGGGGCGGATCCGCTGACGGGTCATTTCGATCAGGCCGAAGGGGCTCGTGCGCAGGATCTTCGTGCGGGCCCGATCGCGCTTGACCGCCTCTTTGAGAGCTCGCTCCACGTTGCGGCGGTGCTTTTCCTTGCGCATGTCGATGAAGTCGTTGACCACTACGCCCCCCAGATCGCGCAGCCGGAGCTGCCGGGCAATTTCCCGCGCCGCCAGCAGGTTCATTTGATAGGCGGTTTCCTCGGCAGAGTCATCTGCTCGGAAATTGCCGCTGTTGACATCGATGGCCACCAGGGCTTCGGTTTGGTCGATGACAATGGAACCACCCTGCCGCAGCGGCACCTTACGCTGGTGGATCAGGGCAATCTCTTCATCCAGGCGGTACCTATGGAACAGGGGCTCGCGCCCTTCGTACATGTGCAGCCGGTTCGCGTAGCGCGGCATGACAAGCTGCAAAAACTCCTTCGCTCGCTCATAGGCCGACATTTCGTCGATGTGAATGGAGTCCACCTCGGCAGTGAAGATATCGCGGATGGTGCGGATGATCATGTCGCTCTCTTCGTAGATGCCGATCGGCGCCGGGTATTTCTTGATCCGGCGGACGATGACCTTCCACAGCCGCAACAGGTACGCCAGGTCGCGCGACAGCTCTTTCTTGGTGCGATCGATCCCAGCGGTGCGCACGATAAAGCCCAAGCCCTTGGGCGGATTTAGCTCGAGCATCACGTCACGAAGTTTGCGGCGGAGCTCGTCGTCTTCGATCTTGCGCGAAACGCCCACACGCCCCAGCGCGGGCATGAGCACCAGGTAGCGGCCGGGAATGCTGATGTAGGTGGAAAGCGTGGGCCCCTTGGTGCCTATGCCTTCTTTGATCACCTGCACCAGCAACTCATCGCCGCGGCGAAGAATATCCTGGATCGGCGGCTTGATCCTTGGGCGGGCGCCCGGTCGGGGACCGCGATTCCGACCACGGCGCGGCGCCGGCTCGTCGTCCTCGCTCGGCACGGAATTGTCCACCTCGGCGGCCTCTTCCGCGGACGGCTGCTCGGCTTGCTCCGGCTCTTCGTGCTGCTGTTGACGCAAACCAGCCGGCTCGATGGCCTTGCGCGGATCGTAGCCGCCCTGACGGTAATATTGCGGCTCGATATCGCTGATGTGCAAGAACCCATTCCGGCCGACGCCAAAATCGACAAAGGCCGCCTGGATGCTGGGCTCAATGTTAACGACCTTGCCCTTGTAGATGTTGCCCACGTAATTGTCCTGGCTGGTGCGCTCGATATACAGCTCTTCCAGCACTCCGTCTTCAACAATCGCGATGCGGCATTCCTCCGGCTGCGCGACGTTAATCAACATTTCCTGCTTCATGCTTGTTCTTTCTTGTTCGGCATAGACTGAGCGAACGTGTTTCGTTTCCGAGGTGGGAGTCATGGTTGCAGCTCCACCGCAGTACGCGTAAGGGCCAAGGCCTGCACTTCAGGCTCGGTGAGTCCCAGCGCGAGCAAAATGTCGCGCGGACGGGCCGAGGCTTCCTGAGCGATGCGCAACTTCAATCGCAGCACGCCCTCGCTCAGGCTGAGTTCCTCGATCAGCGGCCGCACGTCAAGTTGCTCCCCGCGATCCTTTCGCTCCACACGGTAGCTTGAGGCCGCAAGCAGCGTTTGCACGCGATCCGCCACCTCCGATAGCCGATCGCCGGGAATCGGCGCCTCGAGAGTCTGGCTCTTGGCCTGGGCCTTTTTTGAGCCCGCAGGCACAATCTCAGCCGAGTGAAATGAAAGACCGGAAGGCGCTTGGGCCGTCAGCCGATCGAGGAGCTCGTGCAGCTGGCAGGGTACTTCCAGATCGACCTCCACCACCTCGTCCACTCCCGCGATTCCCAATGCCAGGGCCGAAGGAAACATCATCCGCGGTTTGGGATGAAAGCCCTGGCTCTGGCAAACGGCTACCCTGGCGCGGCGAAACAACCGCTCCAGCGTGCGCGCTAGATCGCGATGGCTGACCAGGCGCAGGTCGCCTTGCTTCGAGAAACGAACTCGAACACGCTCGTGAACCATGGGTTCAATCGCTCCGCCGCTGCCGTCGCGGCGGAGCTTTCTTGACACATCATCAGACCGCGGGGCAACGCGCCGCCGCCGATCGTAGCAACACGGAATAACTCAGCTGGCTGCCATGTCCGGCAACACTTTTCTCAACTCCTCCCTTAGGTAGTTCTTTACATCACGCGCATTTTCCAGCGTCATGGCGTGCGCGCTGACGCGCTCACACTGCTCGATGCGCAGCGCGCGGCACACCTTCTTGATCTCCGGAAGGGCGCTGGGCACCACGCTAAAGCACCGCAGTCCCATGCCCAAGAGCAGCATGGTGTAGGTGGGGCTGCCGCTCATCTGCCCGCAGACGCTTACGTGGACTGAATGTTTTCGACCCGCATCGATCGACTGCTTGATCAGCTTGAGCACCGCCGGGTCCGCCGCGTTGTACAGCGCGACGACATCTTTGTTGCTGCGGTCCACGGCGAGCGTGTACTGAATCAGGTCGTTGGTGCCGATGCTGAGAAAATCGACTTCGGCGGCGAAATGATCCACCATTAGCACCGCGGCAGGCACTTCGACCATCATGCCGACCGGCACTTTGGGATTGAACGGCACTCCTTGCTCCTGAAGATCTTCCATCACGTCTGCCAGCACCATCTTGGCTTGCCGGAGCTCCAGCAGCGTGGTGACCAGCGGAAACATGATGCGCACCTCTCCCAGCACGCTGGCCCGCAAAATAGCGCGAAGCTGAGTGCGGAACAAGGGCAAGTCCCGGAGCGACAAGCGAATGCTGCGCAAGCCGAGCGACGGATTGGGAGGCAGTTCGACGCCTTCGTGAACCTTATCGGCGCCCAAATCAAGCGTGCGGATGACGACCGGACGCCGTTGCATGGCGCGGACCACGCTGGCATAGGCTTCGTAGTGGACCTCTTCTGTGGGCTCGACTTCCGACCCTAAGTACAGGAACTCCGTGCGATAGAGCCCAATGCCGTGGCTGCCGCGTTCCACACAGTGTTCGACTTCATGGGGAAACTCAATATTGCCGAACAACTCCACCGCAATGCCATCGGCAGTCACGGCCGGTAAATCGCGCAATAGCTCCAGCTTGGCCGCGCGGGTGCGTCCCTCTTCGACTTCGTAGCGATAATGGGCGATCGTCTCTTCGTCGGGCTGCAGAATGATTAGTCCCTGGTCGCCATCGACGATTACCAGCTCGCCACCGGAGACATCGCTCAGGAATGATCCCACGCCCACCACGGCCGGAATTTCCATGCCTTGCGCGACGATGGACGTGTGGCTGCCTGGTCCGCCAATTTCAGTGGCGAAGCCGAGCACAAATTCGCGATTGAGCGCGGCCGTTTCGCTGGGGGTAAGATTGTGCGCAAGTACGACCACCGGGGCGTCAAGGTGAGAAAGTTCTTCGCGGCGCTGGCCGAGCAGATGCCGCAGCAACTTCTTCTCGATATCAAAAATGTCGCCGGCGCGTTGAGCCAGGTAGCTGTTGTCCAGATTCTGGAACACTTTGGCGTAGCGGCGCAGCGTGCGGCTCACCGCATACTCCGGCGAATAATGACGCTCGCGGACGAAATGCTCCAGCTCGTGCCGCAGCCGCGCATCGCGGAGCATTTGCAGATGGGCCGAAAAGATTGCGCCGTAATCGTCACCCAGCTCGTGTGCCACCGCGGAGCGATTCAGCTCAATTTCGGCGCCAGCGGCCTCAATGGCCTGATCCAAACGGGTCAGTTCCTGAGGGACGGCGTCGCGGGCGACGAACCGCCGCGGGATGCGAAATCCCTCGTTGTCGATTACCAGCGCCTCGCCAATGGCTACGCCGGGCGAGACGGCTATGCCTTGTAGTTTTTGCATGGAACCAGCCTGGGCGGCACGAGCGGCGAAGGGACGCGGCGGCCCGCTCCTTGCGGAGCGAACCACGACATCAACCATCCGCCCCGGACCGCTGGGCCCGGTGCGCGTCGCACAAGTCAGTAATTCGTTTCCTGTCGCCCGGGAGCATGTCGCCGCATCCACCTGTCGCGGCCGCGTATCGCTCCCGTGCAACGCTCAATCAGCTATTCCACGGTTTCTCGTTCGGCAAAGTTGCTGCTAATCAACCCTGCCAACGCCTCTAAGGCCGCATGGGCATCGGGGCCGGTCGCCTCGAGCCGCAGTTGCGTGCCTTCCGTTGCGGCCAGCGTCAGGATGGACAGAATGCTCTTGCCATCGATGCGCTCGCCGTCCTTGATCACCTCGATTTTGGATTGAAACTGCACCGCCAGTTTGACGAACATGTCGGCCGGACGCGCGTGCAATCCTTGCGGATTCGTGATGACCACAATGCGTACGGCGGTTTCGTCAGTCATAGATCGGCAACACGGTCCACGCTTCGTAGCGGCAAGCTGCCAGCTTGCCGTTCGTTTCACAAGTTGGCAGCTTGTGGCTTCCGTATACGTTGCGCGATACTGTGGAAGCAATGAGGTTCTCCTAGTGGGTCCACAGCCAAACCCGCTAGGATACGAATTGGTTGTTGTCGGCCTCGTCCAAAAGTTGCCGGATGTCGTCGGCCGTTTTTGCTTGTTTGAGAAACTTACAAAAAGTGTCGTCGCGCAGTTGTCGCGAGATGTTCTCCAGGGCCCGCAAGTGATCGCCGGGCCGGTCAGGGGGTGAGATCAACAGGAAAAACAACTGCACCTTCTCGCCGTCCAGACTGTTGAAATCAATTCCTTCACCGCTCACGGCGACTGTGCCAACCAGTCGCGGCACGCTGGGATGCTTGGTGTGCGGCACAGCGACGCCCCGTCCAATTCCTGTGCTGCCCAATTCCTCGCGCTTGAGGATTGCCTTAACGATGCTCTCCACGTCGTCGGCCGCAATCTTGTCGGCGTCGTACAGGGCGCCGACCATCTCCCGAATTACCCCTTCTTTGTCGTCGGCCGTCAGCTCGGCCTTAATCGCTCCGCTGCTCACAAAGTCGGCAAACTTCATACCCGCTTTTCCTTTCTCGCCAAACCTGACTCGCATCGGCTGCGAGGTGAGTATTGGTGCTCGTTGTCGAAGCCAAAAGTCTACTCACCGCCCACTTCAGGCTCGGCAGAAAGTTGTTGCTGCCGAGTTCCGGTTGACCGATGGTGGTCTTGGATCTTCTCTTTGTACTTGCGCAATTGTTGTTCGAGCTTATGAATGACGCCATCCACGGCCGCCATCAGATCGTCAGCCTGTTCTGCAGCCACAAAGTCATGCTTGTGTTCTGCGGAAACGCGCACGTCTACACTGGGCGATTCCTCCCGTTCCAAATCGACGGTCATCTCGATGGCGGAGAGGCGTTCAAAAAGTCGAGCAAGTTTCTCTAATTTTGCAGTAAGCTTGGCCCGGGTTGCGTCACTGAGATGTCCATGCCGCGTGGAAATATTGATTTGCACTGCGGAAGCTCCTTGCTAACTCCAAAATTGGCATTGGCTTGGCGCGTAACACACCTCGCCCAGCCAAGCAAGTCATTCTAGCGACGTGCTACAAGTGCGACAAACGCAAAGCAGCTCAATATGCCGCGGTAATTCCTGGCTTCGTAACGGAATTCGTAAGTATTCAGACCGCTAAATCATGGAATTCTCACGAATTCCGCTACGAATGACTGCCAGGAAATCTTGCTACACAAGCAGCTATCCCAGTTTAGCTTTTCCCCCTGGGGGTGAAAGAGACAATGTGGGGGAGATGTCGCGAATGTACCCCGCTAGCCCTGGCCTTTGGCAAGCCCCCACCTAGTTCGGGGTCCCTTCGGACGGCGCCGGCGCGGCAGGTTTAACTGCACCCGGCTTTGCCGGCACAGCAGGGGCCGCCGGAACGAGCTTGCCTTCGGCCAACTTTTCTTTCCACTTCATGACCGACGTGCGACGCTTCGCCGGCGGATCGTACGCTTTGTATGCCAGCGTCATACCGGTGGCATTCTGCAAGTTCCAAATGGCCAGTTCGCGAAAATCGAGCGCTTCGTGGTCGAGGTAGCGGACCAGCTTCGCTCCCTCGTTCTTCAGGTCATCGACCGTATAGCCCCACAGCATGCGATACAGCTCTCGCCCCTCTTCTCCACGCTGCTTTTCAAAGGTGGCCCGCACCTGGGCCGCCACCTCGGGCCCACGAGCCATAGCGGCACGCAAGGCGTCGATGTGCGTGGTCCAGTTGGCGCGCTGAAGATCGTCGTTCAGGGCCGCCACAAAGGGATCAAACTGGCCGACATAGGCGGAAGAACGGATCGCCAGCGAGCGAACTTCCAGCCGCCGACTCTCGGTTAGCTCCTTGAGCCCCAGGCTGACCGGTCGGTCGGTCGTCATCAGCCGTTCGATTTCCACGGAAGCCCGTTTGTCCAAATCGCTCGGAGGTTCATTGGCAATCCATTTGGGGAGTTCGGTCTCCGTGGGCAGTTCGAATCCCGGACTGGCAGCAATCACCTTCCGGCCCGGGGCCTGAACGATGGTTTCTCCCGATGCATCAAGCCACTGAATCTTGCCGCTCGTGGCGAATAGTTCCGCGGCCATGAGCGCGGGGCTGCTTTCCGGGTCTTTGCTCAGCGGCAGCACGCGACGCAATTCAAGGGCCAATGTCGATTGTGCGTCGCCAAAGCCTGCCATGCCAGTCCGCTCGCCCAAGACCAAGCGCACCTGAGCGCCTTTCGCCACAGTCATCATCAGCACCCGGCCATAGCCGATTACGACACCCGGCACGCCGCGGTCATCGGCGCCTTGCAATTCGATCATCGCCGGTCCGATCGGCTGCACCACCACTCCATTACTGAGATTGATAGTAGGACTGAAGGTCGGCAGCGCCACCAGCACATCACCTGCCATGACATTGGCTTTCGAGGCTAACCGTCGCCAGCCGTTCTCGGCACGGTTGAATCGCAGCAGTACGTCTTGGGCGGAAACGTAAAGCCCTACTCCTTCGAGGGCAGCGGCGGGTGTTTCCACTGCAGGAGGTTGAACCGGCTTGGGTACGGCCGGACTGGGACGCGGCACCGTTGGGTCAGGAGTGCCGGGTTGTGGCACGTTAGCGCCCACAGGCGAGCCGCCCGTCGGCGCGGGCACTGTTCCCACAGCCGCTGGTTGCGAGGTAGCGGGCTCCGTGGCGGGCTTCAAAACTGGCTGTTGGCCTGGCTCGGGCGCGGGAGGAGCGCTACCATCATCCGGCGCCACACGAGTCGGCTTGGGAATCTCGAGATTAGCTTTTCCTGACTTCCCGACGGCGTTGTCGGTCTCCTCCGGTTGCTCGTTTGATGCCTCTGTGGAACCCTTGCTTTCTGACTCGCTGGTCGCCGCATTGCCTCCGGATTTACCGATGGATTCCTCCGGAATTTTGTTTCCATTCGTCGTAGCGGGACCACTCTCGGCTGGCGGCGCCGCATTGCCGAATAGCGAGGCCACGTAGTTCTTACCTTCCTGGGATACCAGGAGAAACAGAACACCAGCGGTGGCGACCGCGGCAAGAACCACGGTGATGACAGGCCAAAAATACGACCGTTTTTCGCGCAGGTAGTCCGGCACCTCCGGCTTGGACCGCTTGGCAGCGAGCTGCACCGTACCGACGGCGGCTGGCGCCGGCGCAGCAGCGACCGGTGGCGCTGTCACCACATCGGCAGCCACAGGCGGAGCTTCCGGTGTCTTGGAGCTTTGCACCAGTTGGTACATGCGGTCCCGGCTGACGGGATCCACATCAGCCCGCTTGTCCAAGACGAGCGAAAGAATCTGATGGCAGGAGGCAACCTCTGCCAGATGTACATCGGATTCGAGGCATACCTTTTCAAAATCGGGGACGCGTTCCGCAGCGAGTTCGTTGTCGATGTACTCTGCGACCGTATTGGGATCCAGAGCCATGCCTTTTCCCAACAACGGCGGCGCCCCCAGCCGCAATCGGCGAATACAGTCCCGCGTGCGGTGCATCAAATTCGTGGCAAACTCGCTTTCCTCAATTTTCTTGCCGATGTCCGCAGCGTCATCGGGTTCAAGGATCTCGTCCAAATAGGCGAGCATGGTGCGCAAGGTCAGTCGCATGGCAGTTTTGCGCGTCACTTGCGACGCGCTCCCGATGGAGAGCAAATAGGACAAAGACTGGATGCAGGAAATTCCATCCACCTTAATAGTGTCCGGGAGTCGCCAATTCCGTACGAGAATTTCGGAATTTGGGCAACATCGGTCGGAAGTGCCGAACACCGGGACGCTTACGCTGCCAGATGTCGATTGATGGGGCGACCGACAGCGGGAAAGCTCAGAAGAGCCGTTAACGAGACGAGACCGACAAAGAAGGCGAGCGTTAGCGGATGGAGCGGCGGAGCATAAGCGGCGTTGCTGGATAGCCAGGTAGCACGCTGCCAACCCTCGCTAGTGCGGACCCAGGAAACCTTATGGCCTGAACCGGTATGACGCATCGAGGAATCGGGCCAACTCGCCAAGCCTGAGCCCAGGCTCACGAGCACAATAAGAATGAATAGCGCCACACGCATTGCCGGCTTCCCGCGTCTGAAAAATGAGGAGACGCGAAAGTTACGCAAGCCATACGCCAATCGAGATGCCTGCATGCCAAACCCCCACGACAAGTTGGGCTCCAGCAGCGGCTTAGGGCGTCGTCGGTCGATAATCGTGCGTTGACGATGTGGCGAAGTTGGCACGCGGGGTCGCGCCTGGCGTCGTGGAAACGCAACGGATGTTGGCGTCCTGTTGCTAAGCTGCCTCGTACGGCCAGGGAAACCGTTTGCGAGGGGTATGAATTCGGACTAGGGTTGTCGAGTCTGACGCCGGTTTCAACGGCATTCAGAGCCAACTCTCTTCTTCGCATTGCGTTTGTTCACGCAGACGAGGGCAGTACCCATGACGAGCATCGTAAAGCGTGTGGATTTGCAACGACTTCTTTGCGGTGCCCAACTGCCAGCACTGCCCCAAAGTGCGATCACGTTGCTCGAACTGTCCCGAGATCCCAATAACGGGCCGCCGGAATTTGCCGTACCCATCGAAGCCGATCCAGGATTGACCGGCCAGGTACTGCGGTTTGTGAATTCCTCGTACTTCGGGTTTTCCCACGAGATCTCAAGCGTCCGGCTCGCGGTGACCTTGGTGGGAATCCGGACCATCAAGAACTTTGCCCTGTGGAGCGCGGTCTTCAGCCTGATGCCCAACCCGAAGTGTGGCCCACTGGAACTCAAAAACCTTTGGTCCGACTCGGTTCGCCGGGGGCTGTTGGCCCGCTCGATGGCGAAACTGCTGGGGGTAAAGGATGCTGAAAATGCCTTCGCCGCGGCGCTATTGCAGGACATGGCAATTCCCCTGCTTGCCAAGCAGTTGCCTGCCGATTACGTGGAGATGCTCGAGAATAGCAAGTCGCAAAAGCGAAGATTGTCGCAGCTTGAACAGGAACGAATTGGCTGGACCCACGCGCAGGCGGGCGGCCTGATGGCTCGCGCCTGGAAGTTGCCGCTGGAATTCGCCGATCTCATTGAGCAACACACGCAGGCCATTTCAACGGCTCACGCCGCTCGAAATCCGGTCCAGACGGCGGTGGCGCTGTCTTCGTTACTGCCGTCTGCCACAGACGAAACTTGGCTCGAGGCGGCGCTCTTTGAGCAGCATTTTTCTGCCCTCCAGCCCACCGATGGTCCGGGCTTACACGAGTTCTTGGCCCAAATCGACCGGGAATTCACGGAGTTCGCGCCGGTGCTGAAAATCGGCACGGCCGTTAGGACATTGGTCGAGCACTGTGGCGAAGCGGCCACGGCGGTTTAGCGAGGGACTCCTCGCTAAGGCTCCGGCTTCCGCCGGAGGCTATTGCCCGCAGACTTTCTCCAGTCCTCCACCCGAAGAGGGCTTGCATGCGCGGGGGCCTTGAATCTTAATAGTTGGCATCCACTCATTTTTGCCGCGACTTTGAGCTTCGATTTGGCGGTCGGCAAATTGGCGGGTAGAATTGAGTGCCAGAGGGCGAAAAACTGAAAATCATCGAGCGCCTCGTTCGGAGTATTCCGCGTGTCCGTTCCACACCGAATTCGCCGCCAGTATTTGGTGCGCCAAGCGGAGGGTTACCTCGAGCTTGGCATGGCGCGGCACACGCTCGATGTGTTGGACCGATTGGGCGAAATGGATTCGATGCCCTCGCAGGCCCTGCTGCTGCGTGGTGAAGCGCTGCGGGAATTGGGCCTGTTCAAAGAAGCCATCGAACCGCTCAGCAAGGCTGCCGATGCCGCACCGAGCAACATCCATGTCTGGCTTTCGCTGGGATGGTGCCACAAGCGGACCGGCCGTATCGACTTGGCCATTGAAGCGCTCGAAGAGGCCCTGGTGGCCGACTCCAGTCAGGCCTTAGTTCATTACAATTTGGCTTGCTACTGGAGCTTGGCTGGCAACCGGCGTCAGGCGCTCTTGTACCTTGCTCAGGCGTTCGATCTGGATCCGGACTATCGGGATCTGGTCGCTGCCGAATCCGATTTTGACCCCATCCGCAACGATCCAGGCTTCCAGTCACTGGTCAGCGTGATCGTCTAGGGCGTAAAAAAATCCTCGGCCAGCGGTTATCCCACTGGCCGAGGACTTACTCGTCTCGCCCACCGCACTTGCTTAGAAGCGGCATTCCAGGCCGGCAAAGGCCCCGTGCAGGACTAGGCTGCCGTTGGTTTTTGGATCGCCGAAGCCTTGCGTATCGGCCAGGAACGGCAGGAACTGGTTATCGGCCAAGGCCACTTGCGTCACCGCGATGGCCCGATAGCCGAGGAAGGCCCGCCAGTTCGGGTGGAACTGATAGCTCATCCCCAGGTCGATCTGGGCCAGCATCGAGAAGTCTACCGAGTTGCCGGTAATGTCGAATCCCTCGATGCCATCGCCGGTGTACAGGCGATTGCGTACACTGATCGAATTGCCATAGATGCCGATCTTCGGCGTGGCAAACACGCTGAATCCGGGCGTCAGGTAGTAGTCGGCTCGGGCGCCAATCTGAAAGCCGACCAGGTTGTTCACGGCCCGACTGGACAAGTACGCCTGTGCGGCGCCGCCCACGTTGGGGCCGGCGTTATCGCCGAACTCCGAACCGCCGGCGACAGAGCCGAAGATCAAGGAGTCGTCAAAGCGGAAATATCGCACGCCGCCCAGCCACGTTACCTGAGCATTGCCTGTATTGTAAATCTGCTGATTCAGCAGGTTGAGTTCTACGTTATGCAGTTCGTCGTTACGCCAGATGCGATGTTCGGTGGCGCCGTCGAAAAAGCTGGCAGCCGTATTGGCGCCGATCATCACTGGACCGAATTGGTTATTGAGGTCGATCGGGGTGCTCACGCTGCCGCCGGGGAGCGAATCGCCGCGAACACTGGCGAAACCTTGAAATGGACTGAGCGTGAAGTAGACGACTTCAATGCCGCACCGATTGCAGTTGCCGCCACAACCAGTCTGGCAGCCGTCTGCGCAACCGCAGCCGCCGCCGCCAAACCAGGTGCCGAAGCGGATTTCACCGCCGCCGCGCCAATCAGCGTTGGCGTCACGGGTGTTGAGCACCTGGTTGACGTTGTTGTTGGTTTCGTAGCTGGTCCAGAACGGGTTCGGCAGATTGCGGCCCATCACCAGGCCCGCGAACGAAGCGAAACACTGGTTGCAGCAGCTTGGCAGGTTGGCCGAACAATCGTCACCCCAGCCACAGGCGGCGGCTTCGTCATAGATGGTACCGTTGGCTTTGCCGCCAGTCAGCGGAGCATCCGAAGGGGATGCCTGGACAGGGGCCGGCAGTTGCGGCGCCGATTCGGGCGGCGCCGGAATGGGCGCGGCGGGAGTGGGCTGAGTCGGAATCGGCTGGGTCCCGGCGTATTGCGGCGCCAGGAGCGATGCCCGTCGGGACGATGGTCCCGGCGCGGCCAATTGCGGCCCCGAGTCGGGCAGCGGCAACAGCGCCGGGGAGCCATAGTCTCCCGCAGACGCCGAGACACCGGAGGCGGCGAGCACCATCCCCAGCGTCAAAGCCATACCGTGGGTGCAGAACGATCTCATCGCACGAGACTCCTTTCAGGAAAAAACGCCAGACTCCGCCGCTTCTCCATGGGGAAGGGTAGCGGGAGAGTTTCCAAGTAGGGGTCAACGAGAGCCGAGGCTCTCCCTGCGTGGACATCCGTTCCACACCACGACACTCCATTGGACGCACTAACGAAATCGTCTGCGACCCATGGAGCAGTTCCAAGAAACAGGCCCGCGGAGAAAATTTTTTCTCATGCCCAGCGCACCCTTCGGCGCTACCCGCGTTACTGTTATGGCACGCGCGCCAGTAGTTTCGTTACACCTGAGAAAAACCGTCAGTCTTTGGTGGTAAGAACCATACCACCGCTATCCGATGCGCGCGAGTCGCGCGCGGTGCGAAGAGACTCGCGAATACATCACGAATGGCGGCCTGGCAAATTGCAACGCGCCGCGAAGAATGGCCGGAAAACGGCCCATGAGCGAGCGAGCATTCGGTCCAAAGCCGGTGAGAACACAAGGCGCGCATTGCGCCGTGTGTAACGAACAATCAACCGGCCAACTCTTGGGCGTTGGCGGTACGATCCGTACAGGCTATCCTAAGCACTTCTTGGGCGAGCTGCTGGTAGTCCTCGGCACCATTAGAACCAGGAGCATACGCGAGGATTGACTGCCCAAAGCTCGGCGCCTCGGCGAGGCGAATGTTCCGGCGGATGCGCGTATGGAACATTTGGGCATCGGACCACGGCAAGCTCGGCTGCTGCGTGGCCCGGAAGAAGTCATCCACGTCGCGGGCCACTTCCGCGGCCAACCGGGTACCCGATTCAAACATGCAAAACACCACACCGGTGAGCCGGAGCCGCTCATTGAGCCGCCGGGCCACCAGTTCGATCGTTTGCAACAGTTTGCTCAAGCCGTGCAGTGCCAGGAAGTGGGGTTGTAGCGGTAAAAAGACCTCGTCCACCGCCGCCAAAGCGTTCAGCGTGAGAATTCCCAGCGAGGGTGGGCAATCGATCAGCACGTAATCGAACTGGCCTTCGATTTTGGCCAATTTGTCGCGCAGGATCACCTCGCGGCCGACCACGCCGACTAGTTCCACTTCCGCCGCAGCCAGATCGATGTGCGAGCCGGCGACCCACAGGTTGTCATTCACCTGATGCCATACGTCGGCCAATGCAGCATCGCCCGTGAGCACGTCGTTCATGGAAGGGGCGTGGCGATCTTGCGCCAGACCCAGGTGCAGCGTGGCGTGGGCTTGTGGATCAAGATCCACCAGGCACACCCGTTCGCCGCAGGCCGCCAGGGCCGCGCTTAGATTAACAGCGGTGGTGGTTTTTCCGACCCCCCCTTTTTGATTGATAATGGCGATCGATCGCATAAGGAACTCCATTTCCGTGGCCGGAGAATTATAGGCCCCCCAGGAAAATGCTCCTAGATGAATCTACCGCTTCGTGTCTCCTTTCAGCCGCGGCAGCCCGCTGGCGTTTGCGATTTCGCATGCCTTTTCGCCAACAACCGCGTGCGTTACAACAGCAAGCGTCAGCCGTGTTCAGTCTCGGAGTTCCTCTATGCGGGTCATCGTAGCGAAAGATCCAGACGACGTGAGTCGGCGGGCGGCGCAATTCGTGGCGGCCGTTGTGCGGCGGCGGCCGACGTGCGTGTTGGGAATGGCTACCGGCAGCACGCCGCTGGGCCTGTACCGGGAACTGATTCGCATGCACCGCGAAGAAGGGTTGGATTTCTCGCGAGTGGTCACGTTCAACCTCGATGAATACGTTGGCCTCAACGCCACGCACCCGCAGAGTTACCGCACGTTCATGCAGAAGAATCTCTTCGACCACATCAACGTAGATGTGCGGAATACGCACGTGCCCGATGGCCGGGCGCTCGATTTCGAAGGCTCCTGTGAGCAGTACGAGAAACTGATCCGCGATGAGGGGGGCATCGACCTGCAGATTCTCGGGATCGGCACGGATGGGCACATTGCGTTCAACGAGCCGGCTCTTCGCTGGGCAGCCGCACGCGGCTAAAGACCCTCACCGCCGAAACCGTGCACGACAATGCTCGCTTCTTCGGCAGCGAGGCGGAGGTGCCCCGGCTGGCCATCACCATGGGTGTGGGCACGATTCTCGAATCTCGGCAGTGTCTGCTCCTGGCCACCGGGGAGTCGAAGGCCAAGGCCATCCGCGACACGATCGAGGGCCCCGTCACCGCGCAAGTGACCGCTTCTGCATTACAGATGCACCGCGATGTGATCGCCATTGTGGATGAAGAAGCGGCGAGGCTGCTCGAACGGCGAAATTATTACCGCGAAGTCGAAGAAGCCCAAGCCCGCGTGCAGGCCGGGCAGATCTTTTGGACGAACACGCAGTAGCTGGTGGATCCGGCCGCACTTAGTGTTCTTGGACCAGTGCTTTCAATTCCGCGCAGGCCACCGGTTGCAGCGTCATCACGTGCGGACTGCCCTTTAAAGCGATCCGGCAATGATCGAAGCACAGGAGCATCTGCGCTTCCTTTGCTCCATCCAAGAACCGAATCGCGGCTTGCCAAAGCACCGGCTTCTGGGGAGGAGCGGCGTCCCAGTCATAGGTCGAGTCCTGCACCAGGGCCCGCCGGATGTGGTTGAGGCCCCGCGTTTCCGTGACACCACGCCGATGGAAAACGGCTGCGGCTTCCAGGCCGGCCGAAGAATCGAACTCCAAGGTCTCGGCTTCGGGCGATTGCAAGATTAATGCGGCCGCATCGGATCCCCATATTTCGAGTACCTTATAGCTCACCCGGTGTTGGTACCAGAGGGTCCCGGCGGCCACCACCGCCGCCATGGCGAAGATTACCAGAGTCGTCATCTTTCCAACATTGGGCATGGATGCATCCTAGCTTGCGGGAAACCGCAACGAAACAAGCGACGGCTTCCACTTCCCACGTGCGGGCCCCTTTGTATACTACGGTTTCTGTTTGACAAGCGGCTGACCAATTTGAACTTTCGACGAGCGCGAGCGCTGCGATGGCCAACGAGTTTGATCCCTATCGTGAAGCCCTGGTAATGGAAACCACCACCCTTTGGCCCGACGAGTACGACGACTGGGAAGTTGACCAGCGGCAGCAAGTGGAACAGCGCCTCCATGCCGAGCCTGCCAAAGCGCAGCAGTTGGAGTACATCCGGCAGCATACGGGCTTTCGCCGCCAGATTACGGTCACCCCTGCGGACTTGGAACGACTTACATAGTCCGTTGTCGGTTGTCAGCCACGGACAAGGGTCCTGACAACGGACAATCTCACAAAGGCCATATCGGTGACAACTTCGACACGCATCGTGCGGGTAGAGTTGCGCGAGCGCAGCTACGACATTGATGTCGGCACGCGCACGTTGGGTAGTCTCGGCACATTTGCAAGCGAGCGCTGTCGCCTTTCGCATGCGGTGGTCATCACCGATGTGAACGTCGAGTCCCCGCATGCCGCTGTCGCGGCCGAGAGTTTGGCGGCGGCCGGAGCCACCGTAGATATCATCGTGCTCGGGGCAGGCGAGCAAATGAAATCTATCGAAGCTGCACTTAGCCTGTGGGAGAAGCTGTTGCAATTGGAGGTCGATCGCAAATCGCTTGTTGTCGCGGTGGGCGGAGGCGTCATCGGCGACCTGGCAGGCTTCGTGGCCGCAACGTTTGCTCGCGGGCTGGCGCTCGTTCAGGCGCCGACCACATTGCTCGCCCAGGTAGACAGCTCGGTCGGGGGCAAGGTGGGAATCAATCTGCCGGGCGCAAAGAACATGGTAGGCGCGTTCTGGCAGCCGCTCGGAGTGCTCATCGATACGGCGGTGCTCGATACTCTGCCGCCACGAGAATATCGTTCCGGGCTGGCCGAGGTCGTCAAATATGGAGTCATTCTCGACGCTGAGTTCTTCGCCTATCTGGAGAACCATGTGGCCGGATTGAACGATCGCGTGCCCGCAGTTCTCGAACACGTCGTGGCGCGCTGTTGCCGGCTCAAGGCCGACGTGGTGGAAAAGGATGAACGTGAAGAGACCGGCTTGCGGGCCGTACTCAACTATGGCCACACATTTGCCCACGCCCTGGAAGCCACCGCGGGATATGGCACCTTGCTACACGGCGAGGCGGTTTCCATCGGCATGTTGTGTGCGTCTCGGTTGGCCCAGCGCTTGGGCCGCGTGGACCCGAGCTTGACGCGCCGTCAACACGAGCTGCTCTCGTCCTTGGGCTTGCCCGTCGAGATGCCGGACGTGAACGAAGAAGCTTTGCTGGCGGCCATGTCGCACGATAAGAAAGTCGAACACGGCCGCCTGCGGTTTGTGCTGCCCACTGGCCTGGGGCACGTGGAGTTGGTGAGCGATGTGGATGGGGCGGACGTGCGTGCGGCTCTTCGTGCGTAGGACGGACTGCGAGTCCGGCTTACCTGGCCGCACAAGCACCACATGGACAACTCATGCGCAAACTGCTCGATGTGAATGTGGCTGCCATGCTGGCCCTCGGCCTGGCATTGGTAGTATTCTTCATCGACGTCGCCACGCCGCAGGCCTATACGGTGGGCGTGTTTCATCTGCTCCCGTTGATCGTCGCGATGCGCACCGAGCGGCCACTGTTCATTCTGTTGGTCGCCGGGTTGTCGTCGATCCTGGTGATCCTCGACACACTGCTTAGCGCGCCGCGCGCGGTGACCATCGATATGGACCTGCTTCTGGGAAACAAGGCCCTGACGCTGGGAGCTATCTGGATTGCGGCCTTACTGGCCATCGCACGAACGCAATTGGAGAACAAGCGCCGGCGGGCGGCGGCCGATGCCGTTTCTTCGAACGAAGCGCTGTGGGCCTTGATCGAAGCCTCGCCGCTGGCCATTGTCACGCTGGATGGGGCTGGACGAGTCAAATTGTGGAACCCGGCCGCCGAAAAGATCTTTGGCTGGCAACAATCGGAAGTTCTCGGCAAGCCGTATCCGATTGTGCCGCCGGAGATGCAAGACGAGTTTCGCTGGCTTCAGGCCCAGGGCCTGCACGGCGAGTCGTTCACCGGCTTGGAAGTGGTGCGCATCCGCCGCGATGGCTCGCTCGTGCCCTTGAGCATGTCCACGGCACTCTTGCGAAACGCCCAGGGACAAGTGATTTCGATTCTGGAGATTCTCGAAGACATAACCCAGCGCAAGCGTCTGGCGGAAGAGGTCTCGCAGCGTCAGGCGCAGCTCGCCCATGTCCTGAGGCTCAATACCATGGGCAAGATGGTCTCAGAACTGGCCCATGAGATTAACCAGCCGCTCCACGCCATTTCCAATTACGCCTCGGCGTGCCGCCAGGTGTTGCAAGGAGCGGACCAAGAAACCGACGAACTGGCGGGCTGGGTCGAGCGTATCGCCGAACAAGCCGATCGCGCGGCCGCCATCATTCACCGCCTGATGCAATTTGTCCGCAAGGATGAGCCAGGGCGAGAGACCGTCTCCCTTAACGAGTTGATTGAAAACGTGACTCCACTGGTCGAATTCGATGCGCGACGGCATCGGTGTCGCATTCAGTCTGACTTGGAACAACCGTCTGCAAAAGTAACCATTGATCGAATCCAGATCGAACAGGTGCTGGTCAACCTGATCGTCAATGCCATCGAAGCCATGGAAGGATTGGATGGTCAGGGCGGGGAAGTCACCATCCGCTCGCGCACGTGTAACAAGGAAGTCGAAGTCGAGGTGCAGGACATCGGGCCTGGCATCAAGCCCGAACACGCCCCGCAGCTCTTTGAGCCCTACTTCACTACCAAGCCCGCGGGAATGGGCTTGGGACTGTCGATCAGCCGTTCCAGCATCGAAGCTCATGGCGGCCGGCTGTGGGCCGTGCCGAATGCTGGGCGCGGCATGACGTTTCATTTTACGTTGCCCCGTGAAACCGGAGACGCTGCCCATGGAGCATGAGCCGGTGGTCTTTATTGTCGACGACGATGCGGCAGCGCGCGATGCGGTGGCCGCCATGGTGCAATCGAAAGGGGTGCGCACCGCCGTTTTCGCCTCGGCAGATGACTTTCTGCGCGCGTACGAGCGTGACCAAGTTGGTTGCCTGGTGACCGACGTCCGCATGCCCGGCATGACGGGCTTGGAATTGCAGCAGGCCCTCATCGAGCGGGAATTTCACTTGCCGGTCATTCTCATCACCGGTTACGGCGACGTATCCACGGCCGTAAAAGCTATGCAGGCCGGGGCCTACACCTTTTTGCAAAAACCTTGTGCGGACCGTGAACTTTGGGCCAGCATTCAGCGAGCGTTGGCATCTTCCGAGCGGCAGACTCTGGAGCGGGGTCAGAAAGACGAAATCCTCCGTCGCCTCAAAGAGCTTTCGCCGGACGAATTGCGCGTAATGCGGAAAATGATTCTCGGGAAGTCCAATAAAGTCATGTCGTTCGAGCTTTCCAGCACATTGGGATCCTAAGCTTAGAATTCCACGTGGACAAGTTGTCGCG
>JADMIO011736199.1_pt1 | contig 20064 bp, 24 predicted proteins | sample 8958161 | NCBI WGS metagenome assembly JADMIO01 (sample SAMN16585339, study PRJNA669376) | soil metagenome | isolation source: Crop rotation soil | place: USA: Cullars Rotation, Alabama | collected 2011 | reverse complement strand
GCGACAACTTGTCCACGTGGAATTCTAAGCTTAGGATCCCAATGTGCTGGAAAGTGTCTCAGCCGATCGTCATTCAGTCCGTATATGACAAGATCTCAAGCGACGTAAACTGGGATATATATGACAACCGGACCCTGGCTTCGAACGGCGACCGCGATAACCGTCCGACTCTGGTTGCACCCAGAAACAACACCTCTCGCAATCGGCCTGACGTTTCAGCCGATCTGAGGCAGGCACTCGACGAATGGATCGATGCTACCAACCGCCGCGACATCGAACGTCAGATGTCGTTTTACGTGCCCCAGCTGAGCGCCTTTTACTTGACGCGCAACACGCCTCGATCAGCAGTCCGCGCCGAAAAGAATCGCGCATTCCAAACTGCCCGCAGCATCGACATTCGCGCGGCCGAACCGGAAATAGTCTTTCAGGATTCAGGCCAAACTGCCGTCATGCGATTTCGAAAACAATATCGCATCGTCGACCGCAGCCGTAGTCGGAGCGGAGAGGTCATTCAGGAACTTCGTTGGCGTCGGACAAATAATGGCTGGCGGATTTACAGTGAACGCGACGTGCGCGTTATCCGATAATCGGCTTAATTTTTAATACGGATTGTACCTTCGCATCTTTCGCCGCTGACGGGGCGAGATACCGGTAAAGATCATTTCGATATCTGACACGGGCGGCTCATAAATACGCTCACCTCGTCTCACTATTCGAGGACGAACTTCGTAAGCCTGGTTGCGGCTCTGCCTGCGAACCGGCAAGACCGGTTCATCTGTCTCGTCTACTTCTTGCTCGATCGAACGTCGTCTAGCGTTTTCTGTGGCCTGCCTTTTATCAGGTTTTACGGTCGCCTGTTTCTCGGTCTTGTCAGCAGGTTGAGTAACTGCTGCGACTTCCTGTTCAGAATTGATTTCAGCTCCTTCGTTGTCGATCTGCGAGGGCGCATCCGGCCGAGGTGCGGCAGTGAGCTCTTCGGTCTGAGTCGGTTCAGGAGATGCGTCGGTTGTCGCCGATGCAGGAGGCTGCTGAACGATCTCATCCGATGACCCCGCCGATCGTGATGACCTTAATGCGGCGTATCCGATCGCCAGCAATGCGAGCAAAACTATCGCCATCCAAAATGCATATCGCTGCGTGAACGCTGCCGCACGGCTGGTAGCAGTACGTGGCGGCAGAATCCGTTCTTTGCTTGCTGTCATTCCCCCCGTTAGGATGGGCGTCGTGTCGTCGGGGTCCTCCACGTCATTGGTTGCGCTCACGATGGTCGTTTCCCCGTCGTGATCGTCAATGCCGGCAAATGCCGTCGCTGCATCCGCGGCGTCATTCACTGCCGACTCCAGTGCAGCGCGCATCTCGGTCGCCGAGGCAAATCGTTTCTCAGGGTCGAGTGCCATCGCCCGGGTGATTACCTCAGATACCGACCTCGTAACGTTTGGATTTATTTCGTTTACTGAAACAAGCGGGTCCTGCTTGCCGACTACTATTGCAGAAGCTCGCGATAGTACGTCAGTTGGCGCTTGCCCTGTAAACAAATGATAGAGCGTAGCTCCGAGCGAGAATATGTCTGATCTGGCATCGGTGCCTGCGCCCTCTATCTGCTCGAGCGGCGAGTAGCGTCGCGAATAGCCGAAAACGCTTTTCACGCCCAGCGTGTTGCCGGATGTTTCCTTTGCTAATCCAAAATCGAGCAATACGATATTGCCTCTCGTCGTCAGCTTGAGATTGCCCGGCTTGATGTCGCGGTGGATGATAGGCGGCTCCTGCGAGTGAAGGTAATCGAGCCCATCAAGCAGTTCGGTTGCCCAACGGATCACATCCGCCACTTCAAAGGTGTCACCTCGCTTGAGCATTTCAGACAGATCATCGCCCTCGATATACTCCATCACCAAAAAATGCCCGCCCGGCTCACTGAAATAGTCGGATACGTGCGGCAAAATGGGGTGATGAAGTGTATTGAGGATGCGCCCTTCGCGTTCAAACGCCTCGGCCAATTCGGCGTGCTCATATATCCGCTCCTTGATAGCCACGCGGCTGCCAAACTTCTGATCTGTCGCGAGATACACCGCTCCCATGCCGCCCTGCGCCAGCTGTTTTTCGATCAAAAAACGATCCTGTAATACTGTCCCCGATTGAAGCATGTGAGGTTACCCCAACCTCATCCCCGCAACTTTGGTGCCTAAATGCTAGCCCTCGCTAAAAGCGACAAATATTAAAGCCTGGGGTTGAGGCAAACCGTTGCCCATCTGGTTTGCTTGCCGTTGCCTTTTGGCTTCATTGCCATTGCCTTTAGGCTTCATTGCCGTTGCCTTTAGGCAACGGTAAACTATCCAAAAATTTCCCGGGCTTTAGCCCAACCTCATTCTATGTCCTATGTCCGTATCTGGGTTCACATTGTATTCACTACGAAGAATCGCGAACCGATCCTCACGTCTGAGTTTCGCAAGAGGCTGATCAACCACATTAGATCCAATGCGAAAGCAAAGTACATCTTTATCGAATCAATAGGTGGTTGGTCTGAACACCTGCACCTGTTGATATCGCTCCGGCGCGAGCAGACCGTTTCTAATATCGCGAAGCTGATCAAGGGCGAATCCGCCCACTGGTTTAACAAGCAAGGATTTATCCGCGGCAAGTTTCATTGGCAGGATGATTATTTTGCCTTGTCGGTAAGCGAATCACTTGTCGACCGGGTCAAAAAATATATTGAAGATCAGGAGCGGCACCATGCCTCAAAACCGTTTGCGGAAGAGCTCAATACGCTTCAGCGGCTGATGGAAAAGAGGTTGGGCTAAAGCCCACGATATTTTTAGTGATGCGCTCCGTTGGCTAAAGCCAACGGCAATAATAAAAGGGCCGACCGGCCCCTCTTTTTTGCTTTTCTACTGACACCCGACAACTACTGGCCACTGTTTTCAAGCCCCGTCTCCTTTCTCAGTCGATCTATCTCCTCCGAGGCCTCGGCTTTAGTCAGCCCGTCCGCAGGCGGCTCTTCGCCGGCCTGCTCGGCGAGCGTTTCGAGATACGACTCTTGCGAAGGCGTCGCCGGATCGTCACCCGATTTCCAGTCCTTCGGGTCCTTGATTGCTGAATTGTCCTGTTGCTGAGTTGATGAAGTTGACATGATTTCCCCTTGAAATTTGATATATCGTTTCACCTATAGTACATCAAATCATCGTCGCAAACGTCAAGACCCGGTGCTGAAGGAATTGGTTCCAAGGGATATGAAGCCTTTTTCGTTTTCATTCTTCAGCGTCTAGAGCTTTAGCCTCTCATACTGAGCAAACAGCTTCATTATTTCTTTCTGGATCGCCTGTTTTTCCGCGGCACTTGAGATACTATCGCGGCGCTTTATCAGCTCCTGTATCTCTCGTTCGATGGCCTCCTGCTTTGTAGCAGGCTCTCGCGGCTTTCTGACGTTGTACTTATCGTCCATAAGGGCGATTGTACAACCTACCGGTCAACAAACGGCAGGCGGATCCAACAACGACGGTCGAACGAAATAAAAAAGGCCGAGTGAAGAGCCACGGCCTGATTCCCGAATTACTTTTTAAGGTTAGGTCTTCAATGATCGAACCTGCATTCGATCAGAATAGTTTTAATAAGCAGACATGTCGGGCTGTAGTCCCAGATCGCTGACAAAAATTGGGAATCGTTGACCGGTTGCAGTCCTGGCTTGCCGACAACTATTTTACCGAAGTCAACGGTCCGGGAATGTAATCAACCTTACATATACAGGTGAAATGTCTACTACCCTCTATCCGCCTCTCACAGAACAAAAGAGAATTGATTCGTTGTCTAAGGCCCCTCACTCGATCAAACCGGCTTAGTTTCTAACTATCTAAATCGATCCAGCCGTCGTCGCTGTTGAGCGTACACTTGTTTGGGTATGGGCAGTATTCAAATCGAAAGACGGGATGCACTTCCCAATTGGTCTCGCGTTTTAGCGGCCGGTTGAATTCGTGATAGTCGTCAAACATCAGCAGGCCGGTTAGGCGGACCTTAAGGCGTTTCCTTGGGTCGTCTTTGATCATCGGCAGGATGATACTACGCTTGAAACGAGGATGGTCTTTTTTCACGCGCGGCGCGAACTCGGCCGTGAATGAATGTTTTTCCCACTGCGCGGGCTTGTAGTTGTTGATCACGTAGTCGTTGATGAGCACCATGTGGTTGTCGGTATCTTTTGCGAGCCATAGCTTGCAGTTGCACGACTCCTGGCTGCCGAAACGGATATCGGTGAGCCACGCGACGATCGTAACCACATCGCCCTCGCCCGCCTGCGCGAAGATCTGTCGATCACCGCCTTCCGTAAAAGCTTCCGGCATTTTCTTTTTTCTCAGCGAATCAAACTGCCTGTTTGTAGCTGTCGTTAGGTCGGCTGTCGGTATGTTCTTGCGCTTGTTTAGCTCAGCTTCGTCGGTGCTGCCGCATCCTTCTTCAGGACACTGGCCGATATTTTTGAATTGTTTACATCCGGCTGGCTGCGGCTTTATGGGATATGGCGACTCGTCAAGGTTCGCTTTTTTCTTCTTTTTCTTTTGGGCGAAACTCGCTGACGCTGCAAGTAAAAGGATCGTGACGAGCGTGAGCAGGATGCTCACGACTCTCGCGGCTCTTCGTTTGTCCATATTGACCTCCAACTGTGGTATTGAAAGGCACTCAGGAACTGCTTGGGAGTGCGCGCGGAAACTATATTCTCCAACTAACACGCGCGCAAGTCGTGACATGTGAAGGATGACCGCGCCCGCCAACTTGTCGCATGTTATAATTCGCCGAAGTTATGTATATGCCTCCCAAGTTTGCATTGCTTGCGGTAATCTCGCTTCTTACCGCAACAATCATTACCGCCCAGCAGCCCGCACAGCCAACGCCTCTGCCGTTTTCGGAATCAGTTCCGTACAAGCCGCGTCTCTTTAAGGTCGACCAGTCAAAAAAGAAGAAGGACAAGTCCACTCCCGACACGAAGATCCAGACCGCACCGATCGAAGTCATGCCTGAGAATGGCCCGGCGATGAAAGAAACGGCGCCGATCACGATTCCCGTTTCCGTCTTCGACGCTAAGGGCAATTTCGTAAACGACCTAAAAAAAGAAGATTTCAAGGTATTCGTCGACGGGCCCGAGGCAACCATCGTCTCGGTCGACCGGCGCGGTGACCCGCTGAACGTTCTATTGGTGATCGACACCAGCGCGTCGAGCACAGACCTGCTGGCATCGACAAAACAGCTCGCTGCATCGATGGTCGATCAGTTTCACACAGCGGATAGCATTTCTGTTTTCAAGTTTTCAGATCAGCTGAAACAATTGGTCCCGCTGACTACCGATCGGGTTGCGATAAATGCTGCTATCGATAAGATAGATCCAAAGAAAAGAGAGTCGGGCGGGACGTCGCTCTACGACATTACATCAGAGCTCTTTAGTAAATACGTTCCAGCATCAACCAGCCGCACTGTTGTCGTGCTTCTCACCGACGGTGTCGATACGACATCGCGAAAGACGAAATACGCACAAGCACTCGTCGCCGCTGAAAAGGCCGGTGTGACTATTTTTCCGGTTTATTTGGATACTTTTGTTCAAGGTCCGCAGTCACGCATTAGAGGCGGCAACGCTGCTTCGCTGCCTTGGGACGTGCGAATATTTGGAAATACTCCGAGCGTTTCGGTACCTGGAAGCTCGGAGGCAGAATATGATTTAGGGCGTCTGTATCTTAACGATCTCGTCTATCTGTCAGGCGGGCGGGCCATCGATGTAAAATCGCTCCTGGAGGGCAAGGCAAAAGTTGCAGCCACTATCGCTGATGAACTTCGCCGGCAGTATTACGTCACGTTCACTCCGATCAACAATGCACATATCGGCCAGCGCAAACACTTGAAGGTGCGAGTCAACCGTCCGAACCTCGCTGTCATCGCCCGCGGCAGCTACATTGTCGGCTCACCGCCGTCGACGATCACAGCTCAATAAAAACCGGCGGCAAACGGGAACTTTTTCAGTTCTTGAACCGTAAGCGTGGTCAATGAACCACAACAGATTGCTGACCGTCACATCTCTTCTCTCGATCGTATTAATATCACTACATTTTACCGACGACATTGTGCGCGGGCTAGATCCGGCGGGGCTGCAGAATCTTGGTGCGATAGCGATCCTGCTTGTTTGGCTGATCGGCACGCTTTTGCTGAGCGGCAGTTTGGCGGGTTACATCATTATGCTGCTCGGCGGGATATTTGCCATGGGCATGCCGGTGATCCATTTTCGCAGCGCACACTTTCCCGAGATAGTCGCGGGCCCGGGTGGTTTCTTCTTTTTCTGGATACTCCTCGCCTTGGGCGTAACGGGGACATTCTCGATCCTGCTTGCTTTCCTATGCATCTGGGCTAGACGAAAAAAGCCTCGTATTGAGACGAACATTTCCTGATCATCAACATTGCAGACCGATCTCGCATGTCCGCGAGTGCGCAATTCGACACGGATAGGCACGGAAGAAAAATGGATTTTAAACGTCGAGCAGATCTAGCCATTTGGTATGGTTTGCAATTGATTTACCTATCTCTATAGGAATCTGCGGCAATCCGTTCTCTTTCCGTGCCTATCTGCGTCTAATTATTTCCCAAAATCGTGCTTGTACGCTTCTAATTACTTCTCGAAATGCCAAGCAGCTGCGGGGCACCACTGTACTGCGGTTCTGAGTGGTCAAAGAGGTTATCGAGCTCTTTCTCTACGGAGCCGTGGCCGGGCGGGATGGCCTTAACGACAGGCTCAAACCTTTCAAAGTCGTAAAGCTCTGTATCAAGCAAGTGCGAGCCTGTTACTTGCGACAGTGCAGTAAGCATCGTCTGCCGGACAAAAGGTATCTCTTTTTCGAGCTCGTTGACTAGTTGTTTTACGCGAGCGCGTTTGAGATTGGGCTGTGAGCCGCAGAGATTGCAAGGGATGATGGGAAACTGTCGCTCCTCCGCGTAGGCAGCGATCTCTTTCTCTTGAGCATAAGCTAACGGACGGATTATCGTGTTTCGGCCGTCGTCCGAGCGCAGGATGGGCGGCATCGCCTTCAGCTGGCCGACGAACAAGAGGTTAAGGAGAAACGTGTTTATGATGTCGTCGGCGTGATGACCCAGCGCGATCTTTGTCGCACCTTCTTCGACGGCGACGTTGTACAGGATACCCCGACGCAGCCGCGAGCATAGCGAACAAAACGTCTGGCCCTCGGGGATGTGCTGTTTTACGATCGAATAGGTATCTTCCTCAACAATGCGGTAGCGGACGCCGACCGACTCGAGATATTCAGGCAGCACATGCTCCGGAAAGCCGGGCTGCTTCTGATCGAGGTTAACTGCAAAGATGTCAAATTTTACGGGTGCTCGCCGGCGGACGTCGAGCAGCAGATCAAGCAGCGTATAGCTGTCCTTGCCGCCAGAAAGGCAGACCATTACCCGGTCGCCCTCACCGATCATTGAAAAATCGGCGATGGCCCGGCCCATCTTTTTCAGCAGTCGCGCTTTTGTCTTGGTCTCAGCGAACAATCTCTTAACCCTCGGAAAATTACTGATTCTGCCACGCAAAATAATGTTTGACAAGGTGAAATAGCGCTTGCCACACCGTATTTGAGGCACTATTATCTTAGATGAACGAAATTCGCCCCCGTAAGAGTTAATTTTACAACGACACCTGGAGACAGAATTTTTCGTTCCTTCCTGCCGATCTGGACACAAACCAATCCCCTGTGGCCCGGGTACGACAGCACAAAAAATCAAAACAAAGCGAGGTTTGCAAATTTATGATCAGAATGGGCAGGAATTCCCGCCAGGAATCAGATGACATGAACGAATACACCGGCCAAAATCCCAACAGCAACAACACTCAATATGGCTATCCTGAACCGGCCCGCGCCGTCAGCACCGATAGCGAAACGATGGCCCGAGATATTAAGGAGGGCAGACTGAGCGGCTTTGTCGGTCACGGCACTGTGCTGACCGGCGAAACAAACTTCCAGGCGATGCTCCGCGTCGATGGTGTGCTGCAGGGAACTGTTTCGTCTGAGTCAGGCACGCTTATCGTCGGCTCAAACGGCCAGGTCGATGCAAACGTCGCTGTGGCCTCGGCAACCGTGAACGGGATCGTCAATGGAGATATTGTGGCGACCGACAAACTTCACCTTGGCCGCACTGCAAAAGTAGTTGGAAACGTTCAGACGCCGCGAATTGTGATCGAAGAAGGCGCCGTTCTCGAGGGCAGCTGCAGCATGCTTCGCGCTCGCGAGTCACAGGAAAAACGCGAGGCCGAGATCAAGACAGCTTCGACACCTCAGTACTCCGGATACTCGACATCGAGCTCGACGGTCAGTGACACAGATGATGACGACTCCGACGATCTGCTGTTGACCACCGATGAAGAAGAAGAATCGGCAGAGGCCGCGACATTGTAGTTCGATAGACCTTTAAGATTTGATGGGCGGCCTAAACAGCCGCCTTTTTCTTTTGGTGATGAAACTGGCGTATACTCGCGGGCAGAATCAGACACAACTCAAACAAACTCGGAGGTCCAAATAGATGTGGAGTGAATTCAAAGCCTTTATCGCGCGCGGCAACGTCCTTGATCTCGCGATAGCCGTCATACTCGGCGCTGCGTTTGCCAAGATCGTCACTACTTTCACAGACGGCATCATCTCGCCGATCATCGGCTTAGCTACCGGCGGCATGGACTTTAAGTCAAAGTTCATCGACCTCAGCGGCAAGCTTCATTCCGGTGCCAGCGCTGCCGAGATCGACGCGGCCGTCAAGGCGGGCGAGCCGCTGCTTCGATACGGTCAGCTTATCAATGACATCATCAATTTTTTGATCGTGGGATTCGTGATGTTCCTGCTGGCTAGATGGTTTATGAGCTATTTTGCCAGGCTGGCTGCGCAAACTCCGCCGCCTCCGCAAGAGCAGCTGCTCACTGAGATACGCGACATCCTGGCGAAAAGGGCGTGAGCTAAAAGGTGTAGATATCGTCGGGCGTTATGCAGCGATCGAGTCTGACGTCACCCTCGTGCGCATCTTCGATCGTTTCAACTAACGGAAAGGCGCTGAGCCCGATCTTCTGACAATCTGGACGGCATCGGGAAAGAAAGCGGTCGTAATATCCCCGGCCATAACCGACACGATGTCCCGTGAGATCGGCACATAGCAAAGGCACAAGGACGATGTCGATCTCAGCTGGGTCGACCCGGTCGTTATGCGACGGTTCAGCGATCTGCCATTTGCTGTGAACTAGTTCAACGTCGGAATGATAGACGAGGCTCTCGAGTTCATCGTTTTGACGATCGATACGCGGAACTACTGTTACGATCTGAGGATACGCGGCCCATACGTGCTGAAATATCGGCCGCGTATCCACCTCGTTAAAACGCGAGATGGAGATAAAACAGTGGAGTACCCTGATCTTTGCCAGATCAAAGCTTTCGAAAAATTTGGCGGCGATCCCGGCGCTTGAGCGTTCCAGCTCGACTGATGTGAGCAACTGCCGCTTTGCCAGGTAACTCTTTCGAAGCTCCGCCTTTGTCATTGCCGGGCTATCCAGCCGCCGCCGACGACCTCGTCACCATCGTAAAAGATCGTTGCCTGGCCAGGGGTGATCGCACGCTGAGGTTCATCAAAAACGATCTCGGCTCGCGCATCCGGCAGAGGATGTATTGTGGCTGCCGCTGGTTCGTGACGATATCTAACCTTCACGTTTGAGCGGACCGGTTCCGTAGGCTGGTCAAACGCGACCCAGTTCACGCCGCGAGCGATAAAGCCGATCGATTCCAGTTCGTCAGCTTCACCCACGATGATCTGGTTCTTTGCACGCTCGATCTGCACGACATAGAGAGGCTTTTCGTTTGCGATGCCCAGGCCTCTTCGCTGACCAATAGTGTACCGGTGAATTCCGGAATGCGAGCCTACCGTTTCACCAGCGGTTGTTACGATCTCGCCGCCGGTGGGCATCTCACCCGTACGGCCTTCGTGCTCGAGATAGCGGTCGATGAATTCCGAATACTTCCCGTCCGGTACAAAGCAGATCTCCTGCGACTCGGGCTTGTTGGCCGTGTAAAGGTTGGCTTCACGCGCGACGTCGCGGACCTCGTCCTTGTGCATTTCACCTAGAGGAAAGTACGCTCGTGAAAGCTGGTCCTGGTTCAGCTCCCACAAGAAATAGCTCTGGTCTTTTGCATAATTTCGGCCGCGGAAAAGGCGGTATCGATCGGCGGCTTCGTCGTATTCGACCCGCGCGTAATGGCCGGTAGCGACCTTGTCACAGTCGAGTGACTGTGCCATTCGATCAAGCGAGGCAAACTTCAGCCGAGAGTTGCACGCGACACACGGGATGGGCGTCTCACCCGAAAGATAGCTTTGAATAAACGGTTCTACGACGGACGTCTCAAAGTCACTCTCGAGGTTCAGCACATAGAATGGAAATCCAAGCGACTCTGCAACTCGACGGGCGTCGTAAACGTCATCCAGAGAGCAGCAACGGCTCGGCAGCGGATCGCCGTTCTCGTCGACGTTGATGTTTCGGTTTTGGTTCCACAGCTGCATCGTGAAGCCAACGAGCTCATGGCCCTGCTCCTTTAACAGCGCGGCCGCCGCCGAACTATCGACGCCCCCGCTCATTGCAACTGCTATCTTCATAAACGCAAAATAAGACTATAGCTTTAGATGTCGATAACCTGAAGCAGCGATGGATAGCGATTTCACCAGATCGATCAAGCAGGCGCGGCTGATATGCCGGTTCACCTTCGTTCTTTTTTTACTGCTTTTTGCGGTATCCGTGGTGTTTGCTCAGGCAGAATGCGTTTCCAATGATCGGACCAAGACCCTGTCAGACCAAATAAAAGACAGCAAGAGTTTGAAGCCCGATCCTTCACTGAAGGACGAAATATTGAAGCTGAAAAGTAACCTTGTTGAACAAGCTGCGCGGTTAGCCACCAGAAAGGCTGAGCAGCCAAAAAAAACAGACTATCCACTCGCACGGATCTGCCAGATCCTGCAGACAAGGCCATGGCCCAGCAAAAGTGTGGTCGATACAGAGGCAGCGTCGGCCTTGATCAAATTGTTCAAAACATACGCGACAGTGCAGGACCAGCGGCGGCTGCTGCCGGTCATCTCTGCCGGTGCCCAAAACGGCGAGATAGCGAAGGACGACGAGCTCGCAGCCTTTATCGATAGATTGCGGCTGCGGCTTGGTGTGCCGCAGCTTTTTGGATCGCAGGCGGTCGAACAAGACGGATTTCTGGTGCTCTATCCATTACAGTCCGACCAACATGTCGATGCTTGGCGAAAGGAATACGGCATGGCTCCGCTTAACGACTACCTTCGCTCGATGCAAAATTTCTATCGAAAGCTTGTCATCCGGTCAACAGCAAAGGTGCGACGCGTCGCCGTGGCCTCTGACGGCGTGACGTCAGCCGCGAGTACAGCACCTCTCGATATCGATTCGGATGACGAAGTGGTAAAGGTTGACACGTCATTAGTGACGATCGATGCGACAGTGTCTGGCAAGTCAGTCCCCAAACTGGAAAAAGGCGATTTCAAGGTTTACGAGGACGGGCAGCCGCAGGAGATCGCAAACTTTAGCACATCCGATGCACCCTTCGACATCGTTCTGCTTCTCGATTTGTCGGGTTCGACTGCCGACAAGATCGGTCTCATCAAGAAAACCACCAAAAATTTCATCGAGATGAAACGGGATAGCGACCGCATCGCGATCATTACATTCAACAGTACCCAAACGGTCGTTTCGCCGTTAGAAGCAGATAAGGCAAAACTCTTAGAGAGCGTGTCAAACATCAAGGGAATGGGGGCGTCGCTTGTGTGGGATTCAGAAAAATTTGCTCTCGACATGCTGCAGCGAGACTCACCGGAGGGACGCCGCAAGGCCGTTGTCGTCATGACCGACGGAATAGACAATGCCCTGTTTTTCTCTGGCGGCACTGGTTCAAAGGTGCTCTTTAGCGATCTTGTTGAACAGGTTCGCAGCAACGCGATCGCCGTGTTTCCTATATTTCTAAATCCAGCAGGGCCCGACAGCCTTATAGGTGTGGTCATCGACAATGCTCAACGGTCGATGAAACTTCTCGCGGACGAGAGCGGCGGGACGTTTTACACGACCGCTAACCTGGACAAGCTTAGCGAAGCTTACGAGCGCGTAATGCAGGATGTCGGACGCGTTTACAGTCTTTCGTATCAGTCGACAAATCAGAAGCGCGACGGTACCTGGCGGGTCCTTAGAGTGGAACTACCAAAATATCCCGAACTAAAAGTACGCACTCGCAGCGGCTACTACGCTAAGTGATCAGCCCTTCATACTGCTCGGAATATTAGACGGGTAACCCGGCGGTTATCGTTTGGTGAGAGCTTTCTCGCCCACGAGGTCTCAAGTTGTGACCATGCGCCGCGCTCTAGCTGATGAAACTCGATCATTTCAAAACCCGCCGCGCTATATCGTTCAGCGAAAACGCCCCGACTGTAGACCTCGTCTAGCATCGGCAGCCCTAGTCGCTCTATCTCTGACCTGTCTCGATCAATGTCGAGGCCGATCACAATCTCTAAGCGGCAGCCTGTCTTAGCGATCCTGCGAATGCCGTTGATCACATCTTGATCTGCGCTCGCGACGGCACGAAGCAAACTTCCCCACGGAAAGTTGATGTGGATCTCGTCGGCGATACCTTGTAGTTCGTCGGGCAAGTCCTCAACCGCCGCTTGAACAAAGAGCGCGTTTGAGAGGCCGCCTTTCGCCGGCTTTCTCGTCGCCTTCATCGAAGGCTTTTTCAAAGGCTCGACGTTGGCATCGATACCGATGTAATACTTGTTTGGATTTGCGCGGGCCGACGCTGTCACAAATCGGCCGTCACCCGTACCGATGTCGATGACTACGCCTTCATGGTAAGGAGCAATGAGACCGTCCAGTTCGTTGCGGGTTAGTTATCAGATGGTGCTGCCGCGGATGCATTTGATCATAACGCACCTAATTTACCTCAATGTTACTGATCGGACAAGATAAATGCGCCCGTCTGTTTCATCGCCTTGATATCCACGATATAGCGATGACCGTAGTGCGGCCCCGTCCACCGCTCATAACTCAGTGTGTAGTTGTTGATCCATCGCAGATCGTTTATCAACCGGCCCGCCTCGATGCCAAGCTCTTCACCCACGATCTCGTAGTCTTCATCCGTTTGCAGATCGAGAACAAACACGCGTCGAACGCAGTCTTTTATTTCGCTCGACCGACTAGGCACGCAGAAGACGGACGCCTCATAACGTTTGTCGGGCGATATCGTCAGCGTCGTTTTTCCGGTCGGATACTTTTCGACCGCGTTAGCGAGATCACCGGCCGGCAGGTCATCGCCGGCCTTTTTTACCTTGAGTATGTTGGCCGAGTCAGGATCACGGACGGCCTTTATCCTTTGCGCTGCAGCGCTTGAAAACAACATCAGTGAAACGAAAACTGCCAACAAAACCATCCATCTGTTACTCATAATAAATACGTTTATCCCCGACAAATTAGACGTAAATGTATACGACAACCGGACGCGTTCGCAAAAATTTTTTTTAAACATCCGACGTCCTGTGTTATAGTCATCGACATTATGAAGGCCGCCCGCTAACTTACCTTACGCATCATTCCTGCGTGTCCGTTCGCCGCATTTCCAGGCGAAGACAAGCATCTACAGCGCACGTCGTGCGTGTCATTTTGTTTTAGGGGTCAATACTTTTATGTCTTTCGATGCGAATGCGCCGTCCGGTGAGGCGGCGATGAATGGTTCTTTCTGGTCGATCGTGCGAGAGGCGGTCGCAGGCTCGGGCCGTGATTTTACGGCGGAGCCGATCGGCCGCGCTCTCTTTTTGCTTTCGGTTCCGATGATCCTCGAGATGATCATGGAAAGCCTCTTTGCCGTCGTCGATATTTTCTTTGTTGCAAAGCTCGGTGCCGAGGCGGTCGCGGTAGTTGGGTTAACTGAGTCGATGATGGCGCTTATCTACGCCGTTGCGTTCGGCCTGGCGATCGGCGCGACGGCGACCGTGGCGCGCCGCATCGGCGAAAAGGACGAGGAAGGCGCGGCCAAGACGGCCACGCACGTCATCTATCTCGGTGTGATCGTTTCGCTTTTGATGAGCGTAATAGGCTTGATCGCAGCTCCTTATATTTTCAACTTGCTCGGCGCTGAGCCGCATGTGACAGAAATGGGTTTGCCCTTTATGCGTATCATGCTCGGCGGCAATGCGGTTGTCGTGTTTCTCTTTTTGCTGAACGCGATCTTTCGCGGGGCGGGCGATGCGGCGATCGCTATGCGCGTGTTGTGGCTGGCTAATGGCCTTAACATGATACTCTCGCCGCTGTTCATTTTTGGCGTCGCGTTCTTTCCGCAGTTGGGCGTCACCGGTGCGGCCGTTGGCACAACGATCGGCCGCGGATGCGGCGTGTTGTTTGCCTTCTGGTACCTCTTCAAGGGAGAAAAGCGCTTTCACATCCACCGCGATCATTGGAAATTTGATTGGTCAATGATCGTCCGTTTGACCAAGATCTCGTGGACCGCTGTGCTTCAATTCCTGATCGGCACAGCTAGCTGGAGTGCACTCGTCCGCGTCATCGCAGGCTTTGGCAGCGAAGCGATCGCCGGTTACGTGATCTCAATGCGCGTCGTGCTGTTTGCATTACTGCCTGCGCTGGGTTTGAGCAACGCAGCGGCGACGATGGTCGGTCAAAACTTAGGTGCGGGCCAGCCCGACCGAGCAGAAGCCGCTGTTTGGAAAGCAGGCTTTTTCAACGCTGCGTTCTATTTCTTCGTCGGCGTCGTGCTGTTCGTTTTTTCACACTCGATCGTTGCGTTCTTTACGAGCGAACCAACGGTTCTTTCGTACGGTTCCGACTCTTTGCGGATCATCGCCGCCGGGTTTGTGTTTTACGGATTCGGCATGGTGATGGAAACTGCGTTCAACGGGGCCGGCGACACGTGGACTCCGACGTGGATCAATCTCTTTATCTTTTGGATATTCGAGATACCGCTCGCGTATCTGCTCGCGTACCACTTCGCAATGGGCCCGCACGGAGTATTTTGGGCGATACTGATCGCATTCTCTGTTCTTGCCGTTGTTAGCGGACTGCTATTCAAACGCGGGACGTGGAAACGCAAGGTCATCTAAGCTATCGATCGTGGTTGGATCGCTCTCGAGATTCGTTGAGTGATCCAACCAATTGCCGTCCACTGAAAATAAACAAATACTATCGTTATAAGTGAGTATTTCGCGAGCGTCGCCGGCGCTGTCCAATACGGCATCAATCGATCATTGAAGAGGATCACCGACGCTAGCCGCGAAGGCACATTGACGAGAAATGATAATCGGATGAGATTGATCAGCCCGAGCTGTTCGGAGATACCCGCTGCATGCAGTGCGATCAGGGATAAATTTATTAGTGCAAGCGCGTTGCCGAGTTTATTTGTGACGACCTCGTAAAATAATTCCTTCATACTAACTTCCTCATTACTTCACTGTTTGCCTTACACTTAGAAAAACACGATTTGTTCCGAAAAATGTCGCCGCATATTTTCCCCGACCCTCGCAATCACGACTTTCCCGAATGGGTCCTCTACGGCGAGTATTTTTACAAGGCCGACGACATCGTCGCGTTTGGCGTGCCGCTAACGGTCGAGAGCGTCAAAGAGGCGTATCCAAAAGGCATCTTTCCCTGGTATATCGAAGGCGTGCCGCTGCCGTGGTTTTGCCCGGCAAAGCGCGCCATCCTCGAGTTTGACGAACTGCACATTCCGCGGAGCCTCGCAAAGGAGCGTCGTCGCTCGCGATTCACATTTACGATCGACAAAGATTTTGACTCAGTGATCCGCGCGTGCGCTGCGTCAAACCGCGAGGGTCAGTCAGGCGGCACATGGATCACCGGCGATTTCATTCGCGTTTACACCGAGCTGCACCACACAGGCATCGTTCACAGCGTCGAGGCGTGGGATGAAAAGGGCGAGCTTGCCGGCGGCTTATACGGCGTCGACGCCGGCGGCGTTTTCTGCGGCGAGAGCATGTTCTTTCGCCAGCCAAACGCATCAAAGCTCGCGCTGTTGCACGTGATCGATCACCTTAAATCGCGCGGCTCGACGTGGCTCGACGTGCAGGTAATGACCGATCACATGGCAGCCCTCGGCGCAAAAGAGATCAAACGTGATACTTTCTTGGTGACGCTTAAAGAAACTCAGGATCTGGATCTGGACCTTTTTTGACGGCTTGATCCGCGTCATCCGCGTTCTAATTTCCGCTAACCTAAATGCCCAACAACTTTCTCATCTACGGTGCAAACGGCTACACAGGCGAGCTGATCACGCGTTACGCCGTGGAGCGCGGCATGCGGCCCATTCTCGCCGGACGCAACGCCATCGCCGTCGAGGCCCTCGCAAAAAAGCATCATCTCGACTATCGCGTCTTTTCGCTCGACGAAGCGTACCTCATCGACCAGTCGCTGCAGAATGTCGACGCGGTGCTGCATTGCGCCGGGCCGTTTTCGATAACGTCGCGGCCGATGGTCGAGGAGTGCCTTAGAAACAAAAAACACTACACGGACATCACGGGCGAGATCGCCGTTTTCGAATCGATGGCGCGTCTCGACAAGCAGGCCCACGAAGCCGGCGTCATGATCATGCCCGGCGTTGGCTTTGACGTCGTACCCTCTGATTGCTTAGCAAAACATCTAAAAGACCGCCTGCCGACAGCGACACATCTGACCCTCGCGTTTTACGGTATGGGCCGGCTCTCGCACGGCACGCAGGCGACGATGACGATGAATGTCGGCCAGGGCGGCGCGATCAGAAAAGGCGGAAAGATCACTCGCGTACCCGCCGCATGGAAAACGCGCGAGATAGACTTCGGAGAGATGACAAAGCTAGGCGTAACCATTCCCTGGGGTGACGTCGCTACGGCCTTTTACTCGACCGGCATTCCAAATATCGAGGTCTACACGGTCGTTCCCGCAAAGCAGCTAAAGCTCATCAAGCTCAGCCGCTACCTCGGCTGGCTGCTCGCGACAAAACCGGTCCAGGATAGATTGCAAAAACAGATCCCTGCGGGCGGCCCGTCCGACGAAGAGCGCGCTAAAGGCAAAACGCTCCTCTGGGGCGAAGCTTCCGATGCCAACGGCAACCGTGTCGAATCGCGAATGCAGTGTCCCGAGGGCTACACCACTACAGCTCTCGCCGCGCTCAACATCATGCAAAAAATTCTCGACGGCAATTTCACGCCCGGCTACCAGACCCCGGCCCGTGCCTACGGCGCCGATCTCATACTCGAGATTGACGCCGCCGCGCGTCAGGATGTCGCCTGAGCGTCTCGCGTCTTAAGGTAACTCAGCAAAAACATCACACCCCAGAATGCATCTATCCCTGCGGCAGCCGCCATCTGCCATCCGACTCGCGACTGTAGATACAACACAGCTATCGCGATCACAAAAGGAAATTTTTCGACCAGCGAAACGAGCATCAACGGTCGATACCTGACCGGATCGCTCGAGATCACCAGGAAAACCAGCTGAAACGCGACCGTAACGCAGATGAAACCGTAAAAGAATTCCGGATGTGTGATGGCAGGTGGCTGATCAACGCCGATCTTGTTCTCTAAAAACAACTGCGGCAGCATCACCACCAGCCCGTAAATGCCCGAGATAAGAAATGTATACCGTGCAAACTTCATACATCGCCCCTATCATTAACGCGACAATGCTGGATACAAGATCTCACCAAAAGATATCACTCAGCCCTTTATGATCATGTCGTAAGACTCCGGCGGGCAAACGTGCTCAAAGTAATACGCTTCCACTTCGTCCCATATCGTGTGCCAGATCGAGAGGAATCGCGAGTCTCTGTCGCGGATCTTTAGGCGTGCGTGCCGGACCTCGGTCGGCACGTCGACGAGTACGGCGATATCTACCAGATCGCGAAGCTGCGGCGAAGCCGAGTACGCGCCTTCGAGCAGAATGACGCTAACAGGTTGGGCCGTCTTGACCTTCGAGCTTAGGCCGTATGTACCAGCGCCTGTCAGGCCGCTCCGGAAATCAAATTCGTGGCAGCGCGCTTCTCTAGACTCTCTCAGCGGAAACAGCACGTCCTCGCGCACACGCCGCCAGTCAAAAACTATCTCGTGTTTTTGCGCCGCCGTCAGGTCGTTCAGCTTGGCTTCAGGGACAGCGGTCTGATAAAAATCATCCAGCGGAATGATTGCCGTCTCAGCACGCGTCGCTAACCGTGCCGCGATCGTCGATTTTCCTGCCCCGCTCCCTCCATCCAGGGCCACCACCACCGGCCGCCGAAGCACAACACTCCTCTCGACCGCCGCCCGGATGATCTCGTCCTCGCGAGAACTTGATTTGATCTTGATCAGATTTGTCATTCTCCATGCTCAAATCTTAATTCTCATTTATTACCGATCGTCTGCATTCGCCTCAAATCCGAGCAGTCCGTTCCAATGCTCCGGACCCAGAAACCGGCGCCCCCCTTTTGAGCAACGGCCTTCGACCGAGTTAATGTATGGTTAAAGGATAACTATGAAAGTAAAACTTGATCTCGTTTACGCCGAGACACGCGAAGAGCTCGACGCCCAGATCGAAAAGCGCCTGGCTGACGGTTGGCTGACGGCAAGCGAGGTGCTCACGGTCCGCCCGCCGAACCTCGACAAAGAGATCCCGCACTTTGTCTATTACGTTCAGATCATCACTCAGGCTTCCGGCCGAAAACGCGCCGCGAAATAGTCCTATCTTCAGTATCCGGCAATGCGCGCATAGTGATGGGCTAACTGCGGCAGCTCCTCGACATAGGTCGGTTTACTCTTTGTCAAAAATGTCTCGGCCCCGGCGTCGACGGCCTCCTGACAAGTGATAAGGTCGTCGCTTGAGATCAATATGACCGGGGTCTTCACTCCCTCCCGCCCGATCCGTCTGCAAAGGCTCAACCCAGAGCCGTCAGGCAGATGTTCGTCCATCACTATCAACGCAAATCTTTCTACGCTTAGCCTCTCGCGGGCCTCTGCGACGGTCTCGACGCAGATGACCTCATATTCGTCCAGTATCGCCCGCACCAGTTCGCATTCGTCATGGTTATCGTCAACACACAGAACCCTGACCTTGGCAGTAACTGCCATAAAAACTCCTTTGCGGGACTCTATCTCTATTAATACTTGTGATATTTAACGCAATAACCATTCCCACGAATTGTGTATCGTTATCACAGTTACTTATTTCGCGGGTCGGGTCCTATGTGAAAGCTTGAAAGTGGACGCTCCGCCCATTCCCCAAGATCTGGTTTTCTAATTCTCCATTCTCAATTCTCATTTTTCCCACCCCGCTCCCTCCATCCAGCGCGACCACCACCGGACGCCCAAGCGCAGCTCTCCTCTCAACCGCCGCCCGGATGATCTCGTCCTCACCCGAATCCGTCCTGATCTCCATCCTCTGCATTTGCCGAAATCATAGCAAACCGGCCGGCGGGTTCGTGCCACAGCCGAAGCAAGTTCCTCGTAACCCGGGGTAATTTTCAGTTTCTCAAAATAAACTTTCTATGACTCAAAAATGTTTTGTTAGCCACGCACCACTAAGTTTTTTGCTTTCTTGATTCCATGTTATCTTCTCCCTTAATAAGCTGACCACGAATTGAGGTCTTCCAACTCACCGTTTTCTGAATCACCATGCCTTAACGACTTCTGTTGGAAGACTTTGCCCAGAGCGGAACATGTCATTTCGCACGGAATGAGCAAAGACGTTTTTACAAAGGATCTTGAGGTCCAGCCAACATCATATTTGGTCTCTAAATGGGTAACTGACCGAGTACCCTTTGTATTTGGGAACCAGAGACTTAAGTACATTCAGTGGAAGGAACGTCTAGCGGTTCAGCTTTCGGTTGATAGCAAAGGCATCGTAATCGTCGGAAGTTCCAGCTGCGGTTTTAGTCTCAATCCCTCTAAGAAGTACAGCGCTTTCGGTGAAAACTCTGACATTGATGTCGCCGTAATTTCCAGCACAGTGGGATCCGAAGCTTGGAATTCACGTGACTTGAAGTCGCGGCC
>JADMIO011736198.1_pt1 | contig 20067 bp, 14 predicted proteins | sample 8958161 | NCBI WGS metagenome assembly JADMIO01 (sample SAMN16585339, study PRJNA669376) | soil metagenome | isolation source: Crop rotation soil | place: USA: Cullars Rotation, Alabama | collected 2011 | reverse complement strand
AATTATATACATATTTACATTTACATATTTCTATGTATTACATTTAATAATAATATATAAAGATATATGCAGTTTTATATTTATACATTTCTATGTATTTTTTTAAATATTTTATACATAATGCTATATGTATATTTTTGCAAGTGTAAATTTTGCATAGATATACACTTCAAAAATCTCCTGATGAAGCTTCATATTTTAGATTTCTACCTGCAGTTTTTTCAACTTCACTATTTGCCATTCATAAATGCCAGTAATAATAAAAGGTAGTATCAATGTATTAGATCAGAATTAGACTAACAAACCAAGCTATTTTCTAAATTTAAGCCTAATTCTATTCTAAGTCTAACCTAATCCTAACTCTCTTAGTTATCAACTCTCCTATATATTAATCAAATTGTCTGGTTCCATGAGGTTGATAATAGAGATAATAGAGAGGGACCACTGTATCTACTTAATCGCAAATAATTAATTTTTGAATTAGTTTTTTCATTATATTAAAATTAACGTCAACCTCCTTTATAAGAACACGGTCAGACCAGAAAATCTGGTTTTTATAAAGGGGTTGTTTTTATATAGAAGTAATTTTTATTAAATCTTACTAATTAATGGTTTTCAAATTTAGTTCTTATAAAGAGATTGTTCTTATATACCATGTTCTTATAAATAAATTTGAATTTATCGAAATGTTACACCAATTTAAATTATCTGTTGATCATCAGTAATACAAATTTAATGATCAAGACCTTGATGAAATATAACACAAAATTTGGTTAAATTGAGCTAGATACTTCTTTGGAGGGTCAATTCCAACTTATTTTTGAGCTATTCAAGAAAAAATTTGAAAAAAAATTTTTTGCAGGCAAATCTGCCTACTCCAATAGCTAAATCTCGAATTTTAACAAATGTGCATCGAGATATGAACGATCAATTTTTGTCAAATATTTACCAGATATCAGAGAAATATGCATATTCCAATTTTCAATAACAAAGAAAAGAATTACCCAGTTCGTCTGATTCAGAATATGAACTCTTAAAGATTTTATCACTGATAGAAAATTTGAGCAACTTGCAAAGCTCCAAAAGGCACAAAAAAATTCTTATAAACTCAGAAAAAAATTAGCTGAATGGTCAAACATACCAATATAGCTAAATAGAATAGCTATAAAATTTAAAAATTATCAACTAAATGTCATTCGTAAAGTCTCAAATTTTGAGACAAGGTATTTCAATTTTACAATGCTATAAAATAATCTTTGAAATTCTATTTGCAAAGATTAAGTTCTCATATTCAAATGACAAAGTTTCAAAATCGCATAAATACATTCAACATATTTACTTGAAACTGTTTAATTGTAAACATTTCTACTACTGTTTTTAATCTTTGAACAAAAGGGAAATATACAAGCCTTTTAAATAACTATTTGTTGATTGCCACATTACAAGGCCAGTAAATTATGAAAATGGTCACCAATTTCTCCAACTGAAGGCCTCAAGTTGTTGAAATACTGGCTTCAGTGTCTTTTTTTTAATAAATTTAAATCATTTTAGCAGTCGATCTGATATGCAGAAAACAACATACTAAATGGAAAGCAGAAATTTACTTATTGGTAGAAGAAAAACTGGAGGCACGTATAATTAATGAGTGTTTTCATTTTTAACCAAACTCATAACATTGAGTGTTGATGAAAAGCAACGTCTTGTGAGTTTTGGTCTTTAATAAAATAATAGCCTCAAGCTTTTCCGTAAAGTGGGATATATTCGATTGAAGAGTAAATACTGTCTTGAGTGCTCATCTTGCTTGAGAGAATTCATCAAGGGTTAATTAATAAAGATTATAGACACATTTAAAATGAAGTATATTACCAATATATGGAGCTCTTTCCAATGATTCACTGCTGATTCAATCTGTTTATCCATGTCATTTATGAATTCAAGATTTCTACCCTTCTCCTTAGTGAAAATGGCTCAATGATTGCAATAACTGACACTGGTCGAACAAGGTAGGTTCCCTTTGGCAAAACTAAGGGTAAATACTACTAAAAAATATTTTTAACTTTTGGTTTTTCCCAAAAATAAAGTATGGGTTAAATTTGTCCCAAAAACTATACAGTTCCATACCCCCAAACGTTAACCAATCGGAGAAATGATTAATCACGTGATAAACATGATCGCCGATCCAAATGCGCGCAAAAAAAATGAATAATCGACCATAACTTGAGTTTTTATTAAGTAAATCTAAGTTGCATGACTAAGAAAAAATGCTCAGAAAAAGATTTTGCTATATTTTAATGTATAAAGGTTGACTTAGCTTACCAATGCATAGACCACTAATACCAGTTCTTCCATTTTCTTTTATTTTTTTTTTCGATCAAAATGTATTAGTGCAACAATAACAAACTCAAATAATCACCTTAAAAGTTTAGCATTATATTTATCTGCAGGTGAACCATGTATGAAACTGTATGGTTTTTGGGACAAATTTAACCCATATTTTAACCCACAATTTTCCCCGTCAGGTGAACCCAATGTGTTCGACCAGTGCGAGGTAATATCTTTACATGCATCCACGTAGCGTTGTTTTGTTCGACGAGTCTGTTCCAGAAAGCTAGCTTTTTGTGAAGATCGTTTAGCATTGTTCTTTATAAATCTGAAGGTAATCAATGCAAAGACACCGTATCCGTTCGTCATCACTAGATTTTTGCACTGATTGAGCGATTCTTCATTTTCGGATTTCCAATTGATTCAATTCAATAATTCGAAACCAGGAAACCACTTTTTTGTGTCATACAGAAACTTTAATTGCAACTCAGCATCCTGATTCTCGTCCCTCAAGTCAACATGCACCGACAAATGGCTTTGTAATTCGTGATCATGTTTGGCGTAATCAGCCTATACCGGTATCGGACCAATAGCGACTGAATGAAGTTATTGATAATGTCGGAACCGTCAGCGGCGTTCCATGTAAATCCATCCGGTGTCTTTGTGAAATTAGATGAAAGATGGCCCAAAACGGAAGCATTGTCGTGAAGCACGGGAAAACAGGTTCCACAATCACAAATAGCATTGAAGAACAACTTGCTCATGCGGATGTCGATGTGCTCTTTACTGCACATACTAAAGTTATGTGAACCTTCATTACACTCAATAGCTTTCATCATAGATATCTGTTTTGTTGCATATTACGAGTTAAATTAAAGTAATGATCACACATTTGGGAAATTTATACCTACATCCACAACATAACAGTGACCATCTTCATCAATATCGAAATCATCACAGCCATGATAGTCTATTTTGTAAATGGATACGAAACAAATTGTAGGTATAGGGATCGAGTAAGAAATCATTTTGAAATTGAAAACTTTACCTTCTAAAAACAACCGGTCTTGCTCTTCATGTACTGGCTGAGACACTACTGCATAGATATCACTAATTGCTTGTTTTTTTTTGCATGATATTATTCGTCTGCAGCACGCGCAATTGCTTCGTCTTGCTCACTGACAAAAGTAACAATTCCTTTAAAAGGATTGTCTTCATTCGAAATAATCGCTCCGAGAACACACAAAACATTGTTGTTGTTACTGTTTTTAACAAGCAACATTTCTTTCAGCCGTTGTGCGTATGTTAATCCTTGTTTCCATTTTTGGATTCGAATAATTTCTGCGTTTTCAAAAGAGACGACGACGATTAGATAAATTCCACATGCATTAGTGACAATATCATAACCACCGCCTGGGCGACCTGAAGTGGAAACGAAAAAACCGAAAGCGGGATGCGGCGAGCGAGATGGACTGGTAATTATGTCACTTGGTTGAACTTTGGTAATATTATAGGCATTGTTGAAGCGAAAGTTTAATCCTGGGCGTTTTTTTGCATCCTTATACATAATTTTATGTTCCTCTAACGGGTCATAGAAATATGTTTCGAGTCTTTTCATGATATCTTGAATAATTTTTTGATTTGTCAAAGGAGTTCCATGTAGTGATGCCGAAACCTGACGTAGATTCTTACAAATAGGTAGATTCAATTTTGATGTTATTCCAGTCGGCGTTTTCTGTTTCCTTTCCCAGGTATGAGTCTGTACAATAAAACAATTCTTCGTCCTTTTGGATCGCATTTAAAAGTAGTCTGAATTTTTCGCAATCGGATTCTTTTTTTCAAGTCCATGGGTACAATTCTGAGTTACGCTAGATGATTTCCAGATGAATATTTATAGTCCCCGTGCCCTGTTCACACGCTTATCCGATCAATATTTTTACTTTTAGTGTTGATACTCACACCGATAATCATTTAATTAGAAAGTCACAGGTATTGTGTGACAAGTAAATAGACTGGTTTGCCAAACGAAATCGAATTAGTATCAGACTGTCTTGACTTTTATAACTTATAAAATTGGTTATAAGAGTTGATTGAAAGAATTAGTCTAAACGATGTACTCATGCATTGTACCCCTCGGAGAGTTATTTTAGTCGGAGATTAAAAAAGGTAATTTTTAGTGGCTAATAAAGTATTTTCTAGAGTGAAATTTCCACGGAACGTTTTTACTTTGATTTTAAAAGTGATTGATTACCTTTGTAAATAAATAATCGCGATTTTTGTTTTTCGCAAAAATCACGTGCTCGTGTTGTGATTGGGTGATTATTAGGGGTTTCAATTAAAATGTTAGACAAACTCGTGATATATAACTTAGCATTGTGTTTTAAGAAATTGGCTTTTCTAATTAATTTTTAGCCATAATTGAGACGAAATCGAGTTAAAATGAAATGCTCTTGTAATTTCAAAATTGATCTTTTTAATTTAGTTTGGACTATCAAGTAAATTTGTAGAGCTAGCTTTCTAGTATCTATAACCTTATCCAATAATTATCAAATTTATACATTAGGTTTTGAGTAAATAGATGTTGGAAATTGACAAAAACGACATGAATTTACTAGTAACTATTCAATTTTCAATAGTAATTTACTCAAAAACTAATGTAAAAATTTGATACCCACTTTATAATCTAATAGATGGTAAAGAGCTAGCTCTACAAAATTACTTAATAGTCCAAACTAAAAAAGATCAATTTTGAAATTAAAAGAGCATTTCATTTTAACTCGATTTCGTTTTGACATGCCACAATAATTAAAGTTCAAGTTTCTACATATACAATCATTGACTAAAGATCAATTAAAAAGGTCAATATCTTACAAAACTTGCCTCTCTGACGCATGTTTCACTGATTTTTTTGTGTCACACCAGATTTCACCTTTTCCCCTTGTCGTGATATCTTTGTAAAAATGATTTTTATAAAACAAATTGATACATGCTAATGAATCGTAACACTATTCCACATTATCAATTCGTAATCTTGTGCTCCTTTCTACTTACTATTTCGCAAAAAAATACTAATCTAAGTCTTGTTAAAAAAAGGAAAAACTGTTGAGAAAATCTTGGGTCATAACTCAAAATCCTGCTCATCGCAATTTTCACTTACAAATCTTGATCCTTATTAAAATGTGCTAAAAATAAGATATCTCGGAAGCGTTGCCTATGAACAGGAAATCAAAAAGGTTATAACATCAATTAGAAACAATTTTCAAAGCGGTATAAGCCTTCTTACTTCGTCTTGTCTAACGATTAGGATCGGTGACGGTTGTGGAGCAAGAACATCTACCATGAAAATTGCCTGCATCGTACCGCCGCCACAATATGATAATGAAGTGGCAGGCGTATTAGCAAACCACATGCCTAAAGACAAAGTATCAATAATAGTAATGGTTGCTTGAATAGATAGATTGTCAACTCGCAAAATTAATCATATTTTCATTATACTCACCATGGCACGGCTGACGTGAGCAACTCGTTTTATTCCCTTCCTTGATGATTCCGCACATCCCACATGGACCCGAACAAGGTGTCAGATTTTTGAGGAGATTGTTTTGATCGCAAGCAGACTTGGTACCATGATACATCTTGTTGACAGCTCCAGCGCCCATTTCCCGTTTCAAGGCAAGGTGTGCATCGAGTTTTGCTTTTGGCATCTGCAAGCGTAATATTGCCTTGATCTTTGAATTAGGCAACTTCGCCAAGAACTCCTTCTCGGCTTTAATATAATCTATGTTTTTCGGATCGAGGAGGGTGATTTTGGTCGCGGTAAGAGTGGATCCGTCCAACCGATAGCAGTTCAAAGAACAGAACGAATAGTTCTTGTCCTTCTCTGCGGTATCTTTCCAAGCTTTACGGGTGCACCCAATCCTAGCACATTTGGGCCCATTTTCGTTTCTGGCTGCCGCAACACACGTTAATCCGCAATATTTATACGTCTGTCCTTGATGAACATAAACCCGGTTATTGCAAGATGGGCGAGCACATTTTGAAAACTGATTAGGGTGATTGCCCGCCGCCATTGAACAAGTACGACCACAGTAAAGCGACTTCTTCCCATTTTGGTCAACGTATACCGGATTTGAACACGTTTGGTATGCACATTTTGTTAACGAACAGCAGAAAATTGATGCCACCGTCGCACACGTACGGCCGCAATAAGGATGTGTAAAACCATTTTCGGTAAAACACTGCTTTCCGCACCCCACTCTCCCACATATTGGAACTTGCGAAAAGTTCATGGTAATGGCGTTATATAAGGAGGCTCAGAATAGAGCACCAGAAACCGTACACTTTATAAGACAAGGAAAAAGCAATGATGCAGCCTTTTTTAAAATTTTATCATTTCAGCGGCGCTGAGTCAATTGATGTCATGTGGCTAATAACGTCGTCGTTGTTCAACTGATATATCATGATCAATATAGCAAGGAGGATATGATATAATGATATTATATCACTTTGTTATTCTTGACAACCAAAGAAAAGTCTTAGCTTAGAGAGAAACGAGAAAGCTATTGGACAGACATATAGCTACAAGAACAGTGTCTCTCAAGTCTCGGTGTTGAGAACATATAATAACGGTTTAATCTCGGCCTAATCACTGTCATAAATGCCTTGTGGGACAACGCCCTGATCCCGAATCATTCCACCAGACCAGACAAGTCCGACCATGATTTTCGTCAAACAACGCCACCAAAGGTCTCGCCCATCGTTTCAGCATTAGTCTCAGAAAATTTACATCATCTATTTTTTATCCACAATTAGTTGTGTCATGTGACATACTCATTCCAATCACAGGAATGATGTCTTGAGGAAAGAAATGAGGAGAAAATCATATACGAATCTTTTCTGATCGAAATCAATCACCTCCATCATGATTCATCAGGTCTCTTTTTGTCACCATGGAGATTAAATCAACTAGCGAACAAAAAGCATCATAAAAGAAGCCATTCAAATGATTGCATTATACCCCTAATAGAGAGATACCATCCTGCATCTTTCCCGTTGATATATCTTGCATAGAAGGAAAAAAACAGTAATTACAATATCGGAGCTTTAACACGGATTTGCCATCTAATAATATATTAACCTGTGTCATCCAACTTTTTTGTCCGTTGGTTAAAGCCTTTATATTTATTACACTCTGCGCAGGACGTCGAGACATATTGCTTAAGCACACGACACACTTTTTTTTTGATATTCTGCAAAGGTAATAACAACCTTTTGTCAATAAGCACAACCACCTTTTTTCCCCTGTTGGACATTGAGAATTGCAGTAGGTTTTTTTAATCATATGTGATGACCATGTATTTTACAGAACGCTTCAATTTAAATCAAGCCTGGAATTGGAATAATGCTGTCAAATTCAGGTACAAGCGAATCTTTTTAATACCAATATCGTCACCACCACTACCACCACCATTACTCTCTAAAATTTCAGAGCCCAATGCGACCGCCTTTCCATCACATCATCTTTCATCCCGCAAAAAAATTGCATTGGTATTACCAAAACCTTTGCCTCGCATTTTTGACCGAGAAAAAAAAACCACCACACAATCCCCATCCTCTCCGTCATCCATTTCTGCAGATTTTGCCCATATTGTTCAACAACAGTTTCATCGAAACCCTGGTCTCTTGATTGATGTGGTCCAACAACAAGAAGCAAGCATCAATAGCCGCGTTCAAATGCTCCATGGGCCGAAAGATATAATTACTGGAGATGAACACTCTGAGCAAAGCCTAAACTCAACGCCAAAATCTGATGATCTAAGCATTTTCCAGGATACCAAGTGTAATCAAGATAGTGAAGAAGGTAGGCAAATCTATGGGGCTTCTATTACGTAATTTTTCCTCAAGTTCATTCACATGCAGATGAGATGTCAACTGTTCCCGAAAAGGAAAAAATCATCAATCCATCATATTTGGACCCTCAAAGGTAACACAAGGGCCCGAGCACTCTCGTTTGTTGCCAAAAACCTCAAAGTCATTATTTTCTTATTCTCAAAGTCTTGTTGAGCACATGCAAACTCAAACCATTTCTGAGGAAGCTAGTTGCTCCCCGGGCGTCTATCCGATCCAGCAAGAGGAAGGATATGGTGTTTCTTACCTCTCGTTGGACTCTTCAGAGGCTTCTAGTCCAAAAGGAACAAGTTGCTTGAACGGACGTCCATCCAACACCTCTCCTGACTTGAATGACCTTTTCCTTTTTCAATGCGACAGCGGTTCTGCTAGGATCGGACCAGATTCGTCCAATTTCGATTTCTCCTCACCCCAGCAAGCTGCGCAACTTCCAAATCTCGAGTCTGGTGCCCATGACAAAGACACGGGGTCCTTTGAATACACAACCAAAGACATTCCAAAATCGCACAATCTACCCGCTGCTTCAGCTGCATCATTATTACCAACATTCCTTGAACCAGCGCGTCCATACTTTCCACCCACAAACACTCGTACACCAACCATACCAAATTATGACGACAACACCATTGCAGTCAAACCAGAATTTTCAGAGGATTTGTCCTCTCTACCTTTTTACGACCCAAACGTGGGTGTTTGGCAATCGCCGCAAAATTTCCAATTTCCCCTTTCCAAAACCCAAGATTCACCAAAAGCTTCTGCTTTTAATTGGGAAAATAACAACCTCCAAATTTATTCACAACACCAACCAATTCGTAAGAGACCTATGCCGGATTTCTCGGAAATCGAACTATCCTCAACTCCCGCGCAAAATAAAAGGACAAGAACCGAGGAATTTCAAAGCTCAATTAACCAGCACATAGGGAATTTATTCTTACAAGCATCCGCCACTTCCTCCGATTCTCCATTTTCACCAACTGACAGAGAATATCTGCCGATCGCGTACCATGATCAAACTTTTCAATATCAAGGGCACTTTTGCGAACCACAATCAAATTGCTCTGAGGAGGATGAAATGGAGAACGGCAGATCCACAATTATCCCTCCACCAGCAGATCAAAATGATCCTTTGCCCGGTGCCCAACCTCGTAAGCAAAGAGCAAGATTTCCCGGTGATATGTACACACCTATATGGGTTCGGTATGAAGGACAACTCAAAGAAGGATATTGTGATCAATGCGAACCTGGTAAATGGTTGCAATTAAAAAACAGTGCATATTGGTAAGTTCAATCATTCAGATCCTCGCATGCATGTGTACATTATTGAACGACATTCTTACTACCTTCATTCCAGGTATCACAAGCAATTCTTTCACGGTGTCTCCTCCGTTTCGGGTAAAACTTTTATACCACCACTGGAAACCAGACCGATTCCAGTTCCACAGATTGCAAATCCCAACGCTAGTCCGCCCCTTACTGAAGGGCTCTGTCATCAATGCCAACAATGGATTCCGATCACCACCACTAAGAAAAGAAACACGATGACATCAACACTCTGGTTCCGACACGCGCACAAATGTCATGTTTATGTAAAACCAAAGCATTATCCGGCTAGGAAGAGGTAGATAGGTGATGACCGTGTTGTAATAAAAATTTGATTTGTAATGTTCTAATCAAAAAAAAGATATCGTAGTTCTTGATTAGCACACATCAAAAAGGGACATGTCATAATAAAAATTATCAGCATATTTGATCAAAATCCTCGCTGCCTTGTTGATATGAGCAATATAATTGCCATTCGTAGATATACGGAGGGATTCCATTCCTGTACAAAAATCTCTTTTCTTTAACAAAAAAATACCCGGCTCGAGCTCGTAATCATTGCGTTCAATTAATGGTGACAGACAAGATCTTGCAGCTAGAAGAGGTGGTTTGATGTTGATAGATAATTGAGTGATGGGATCTTTGTCAGCCTTGCGAGAAAACCCTCAAATGTCAAGATTTGGTGTTACGAGATGGCTGATGAGGTTTGGAGATTTTTGCTGTAGCAATTTTCAAAGATTCTTTTGCGAAAAGATTTGCAACGAGTACATGGTTTTTTATCACCATATCAAATAATATTTATTAAAAGTTTGATGTTATAATTCATAAAACGAGCTTATAAACTCAAATCTTAGGTAGTCCTCATAAAATGTCACACTAAGTCTAGTCGCGTCAAAAAAATTATCTCGATAGGCCGATTTTTATATTCCGGCATCTCTAATGTCGGCCAAAATTATCTAAAAAAAACAGAGATCAATATTAGCAACCAATCAGCATTATAACCTGATTATATAACAATTTTCATCAGGTGAAGGTGAAGGTGATATATGAACCCTAATAATCGAATAATTCTATGGCTCAAAAAGTTGCTAATATTTATTGGCTTGGCGCATCAATATAACGAAAAATTCTAAAATGACTGTATGTATAGAAAAAAAAACACCACTTATCAATCCTCGTTTCATTGCGGTCAAGGCCTTGTCAAAAAATTATCTTTACCGTTGGAGGTCAGCGAGTGGAAATAATTCACTGCCCCCTGATTAAGGGACTGGGTACACTGCTTAAAAATACCGGTATTATTGTATATGTCATTGCGAAACCTTTTCAAAGTTACTTATCTCCTGCTTGTATCTTTCTGCATTAGGGTAAAATACTCGTCAAATTAAAGCAGTGCTTTCTTAGTAAGCACTTACGGGAATGAGACCATTTCAAGTGTATGACATGCCACTTATGTGAACAGATTGGCAGATTGTCAAGCTCTTTTTTTTTGCTACTCAACGTCTTTCTTTGGTCAGATACATATTAAAATGTATAAAGCAAAAAAAAATTATTTTAATTTACTTGAAACTAAAGAAAGGTTTAGAAAAAAAGATGGTTTATACAATAAAATAAACACTTTTTTTTCAATCACGTATGAAAGGGAAAATTTCCTTCTCGAGAAACAAAGCCAGTATGGTTATTGTTGGAAAACGTCATACTTGATCATCCTGTGACTCTGCAAGCCGTTATTCCATACATGGGATCTCCATTGTTCTTGGCTCATTGTTCTAGATTTGGTTGAGAGAAAAAAAGAAAACTGCAAGTCTCCAAACAATCTTGAGAAAAATGAAAAAAAAATGCATGGATGCTTTGCTTCAATGCACTCATGCATAACATGCATTCATACGATCGGTTTGGTAATAAATTGACACGTGCTTTTTTCGGCACGGGAGCGAACTCCAAAGAATTAATGTTCAGTTTATATCAAACTCTTATCGATTCTATAATCTAAAAACCTATATACATTCAAAAAAAAAGTCTCTAGATAAGTTTCAATTGCAACTTATTATATTGTATATGATTAATTACAAATATCTTAATATACTTTAAGTAGAAAAATACAACTCGAGACTTGAAAATGTTCCTTCGCGTGTATATCACAAAATCGTGTCCATCAAACTGTCGAAGTTTGAAAAACACAAAAAAAAATGTTCAAATGTTTATGGAATCATATATTATTTGAAGAATATTATCTTCAGTGTCCAAATGTTCACACTTGTACTTTGAGCTCCGAAGGGACTCGTTGATGGCGTTTTTGACCCTTGTCAAAATAATAGTTGAGAAGATGTTGTTTCTCGGGACTCAGCGTTCGTAAATACTGGAACATTGTCTTGTCGTCGCCAATAACCGAATGAATTAGGACTAGCGCATCAACAACGGACTTGCGAATTTCTGGTTTTGGATCGTTGAAGCCCTGTGAAAGAAGGAATGTTTGAATTGAAGGGATCATGTTTGGACTAAAACTGTAATCAAAAATAATTATAGCTTACCCTTATGGCCAGCGGTAAAACTTTGCCAATTTGTCGTTCCAATGAATTTTTGTCAAACCTCTGGATGAGTTTATACATACACAAGAATGCAGACCGTTTAGGATTGGACCGTGATCGCAGACGTGTTTTTGGTGAGACTGGTGATGGTGGTAAACCAAATGCACTACCCAATACAATGTCGGATTCCATGATATCAATTAACACATATAATCCGATTTGCGTATCCACAATTTGGACAAAGGTTTCCAAAACTTCATCTGCTTGGACGCAAACCTGTAACCATCGAATTTGCAGTTCAGAACATTGATCGATTTACATCATGAGATCACTAATGGATTAATCAACTTACATTATTTGCCAGATCCGCGCGACATTCTAATAAGACACGTAATATATCCTTTTCATAGCCCTTTAAGTATTCGGTTTGATTGACTAACAATTGCTGAATCAAGAGTAACACATTCTCTTTCAATGCTGCATCTTGTTGCTCAGGATCATCCATGAAGGCCAGCAACGCTTGTAGGAGTTCGACATAACGATCACCACCTTCCCAGATTTCGGCAGACGTAGCTCCTATCGATAAAGAAGTGTCCTTTGATAAACGTATTAATTGCCGGAATAAATTAACCTCAACATCTTTGATATTCAAGCGGGCCAACAGGGTCGCAAGTAAAAGAGGTTTGTCAGAATTAAGGAAGGGAGAAGATGGACGAAGGCCTGAAATGGAAACCGAGATTTGATGATGCTCTTATTAGTATACGTTGCCGGTATTGATGGTACGCAGTTGAAACACTTACAATCTGGCGTATTCAAGGCCTGGGACGCCGCTGACTTTTCAACTACGGCAGATAATATTCGCGTGGAAGGAACAGGATCTTGTACGGGGGAGGGTTTGTTTACAATGTCTATCGACTCAACATCGGTTGTTGACTCTGGTTCCGAATCTTCCAATGTGACATGTGGTTTTTCAATCCGATTATTGATATTGGCAAAGGTTTCTTCCAAGGATTGATTTGGTGGTGGGTTATATTCAAGAATGGCACGGAGAGACTCGGGAAGGTCGATTTCGTGTATTGGAGAAAACATTGGACTTGTGATTGTTTCCATCTTTGGGGGTTTTATTGTCATTGGATTATCGATCTCCTGTATCGGCGTGAGTGGTGACTGCGAAGATACAGTGGAACTACTAGTAGTGCTATTGCTTCGGGATCGTTCCGGGAGATTTAAAGAATATTGTTTATTGGAACTATTTCCGCCCCAATAATCCTTCTTTGGTGATCGACTATATGCGTTATCTGATTGATCTTGATTAATGTCTTTGTTAGCTCTAGATGAAGGCCGTCTCGCCCGTGCATCGAAATCAGTATCTTGGATATCTTGCAATGGATTACGTTGTTGTTTTATTTGTCGATTCCATTCACTTTCCAGTTGTATTTGACGTATGCGATCATGTAAATTATTTTCTTTTTGAGGAATAAAATCACGTGAACTTCTTAATTTACTGCTCGTCGGCATTGGTGCATGTCTCCCCCGAGAGTCCAGTTCAAAGGACCGTTTCTCCATAATCGTTCGGTGATTTTTCTCCGAGTAATCGACATCTCGGGCCAACCGTCTTTCTTTCTGATGTTGTATATACAAGTCTCGACTAGTACGTTGATCATTTTCTGAGCAACCGTCATCCACCGACCTTGCTCGTTCTCTTCCTTGTTTCTTAATTTCTCTTGATGAAAGAATATCTTCCCTAGAAGAAACCTCCCTCCGCCTTGTGTCAGAAAGTCTTATACCTTCTCTTGTTTGTGGTCGTTCTCTTTGCTGCCAACTGTTTTCATTCCACGGACCATCTCTTGGTTCAAGCTCTTGTTGTCTTGCAACATGGTATGACCATTTATCCTTTTCTCCAAAATACAAATCTTTTTGTTGGGATATTAGGGGTTTTCGCTTAGTTTCCATAAAGAGGTGTTTAAAGTTTGTAAAATTGGGAAGAAGAATAACGGTCAAGCGATATAAGGGAAAGAATGGGACTATGATGCGTTTTTAAATAGGATCGCATATATCCTGCACTCCTTGTCTCCTTTGTGCGTGCGACTGCAGGAAAAGGAGAGATGTTCGGTAGAGAATGCTTTATATATATCAGGCGAAATCGTGTTTTTTGCAGTCGCCACATGTCAGCCTACCATCACCAGCCGGATCACCTGCACATTGGACGCCGACACTTGATTCACCCCGTCATAAAAAGCAAGGGGACAAATAGATGAAAAACTCCGTAAACAAGATTTCAAAGTTTGGCGCCCTGTCAAAACTTCTTAACGGGGGGTTAGCCAAATAAAACCATTCCAAATGGATGCACGCCATTTAATTATTTGTAAATGAACAAATTGGGAAAAAATCGCGTTGATCAAAAGTCCATGGGGCTTTCAGGTCTTAATCAAAACAGGTTTATGTTGCGTGTTAACTTGAGAGGACGCGCACTTGATTTTCCTTCTTGACAAAGGAATCGAATCTTGCCATCATAGATGTCAACAAAGGTTCTTTTTTTTTTTCGTGTACCCTTGTTATAGCCCCGCCTTTTGTGACCACCTTAGCCCCTCAAGTAGGATCTGTGCAACCAAAAAGGTTTCGGAAAGTAGCTGCGACGTGACGATCCCAAAAAAATCGCTGGACAACTGTTTGCAGGTTTATGCACATGTCATATTTTTTTTTTAAAATGGGAACAACCAGTAGACCATATACTTGAACAAAAAACGGAACGGCCCGAAGATTATTATTATCTGTACGAAATTGCAACAGAGACGAACACGTGTACACTAATAAGTAAACTGGAGTTAAAAGTAGTTTGATAATAACATTTGAAAATTGCACATGTCATGGTGAGAGAAATCTACTATCCACATAAGGCAAATATCCAGAAAGGATGAAACGATCACATTGTTGTTGTTGACCGAAGATCTATACCTTAAATAATTGGCGCAAGCAGTGTAACAAACATATTAAAGGCACCAAGCAAATGTTACATGCAGCAGGGCTTCAAGCTGTTGCATCATGCAGATGTGATCAAATTAATAAAATACTTGCAGTGTGTCTTCGGTTCCCTTCGGATGTCATTACAAGTGGGAACAAAGACAAAGTAACTTTAAAAAGTCTCATAATCATTAACTTATGTATTATCGAATCACACATGACCTAATATATTATATATATATATTTTCTGCATTGTTAATCGAGTATTAAAAAATTCGGGATTTTCCACTTTGCGTCATAACTCTCATTTACTGGACGCGTTCTCCAAGGTTTAATTTTTTTCTCACATGTCAAACGAAATGTGTGTGTGTGTCTTGATAGAACCGATTTTGTCGACAAAAGCAAGTTTTAATACCGGCTTTCAACTGCCACATTCACATGGTTCGCTCATATGTATTGAGTGAACCTTTACGCAGCAATTGGCAGCTTGCAACACCAGGTTCACATGCTGTTGCGGTTTTCCTAAAATCAAAATTGGACGAGAATTACGGAATGGAAGTGGGTTGATTTGACCAATCATGATTGAGGATCTGGCCACCTTTTTTTCACTTTATTGATAACAAAATTATTGTGTTACTTGTTGTTATCATCAATCAATTCATTCAGACCACGTGATAATTGGGTTTTTAACAAAAGTCGGACTTTGACGCGTACAAAACTTCTTTCTCGAATATCATATTCGGACAAGGCATTTTTTGTATGCAACTTCCCTACAGACCATTGTTTTCGGGAGGAGGATTACGATATTCAAAGCTCAACCGGTAAAATTTTACAAATTTTCGTTACATATACACATATATACCTTTTTTTTTAATATTGCTTGTGTTTTAAGAAACATGAAAAACATCGTGGTTCTCCTCAATCACATTAATTATAGATCGCCCTCATCCAAACTATCTGCCTCATCCAAACTATCTACCTCATCCAAACTATCTACCTCATCCAAACTATCTACCTCATCCAAACTATCTACCTCATCCAAACTATCTACCTCATCCAAACTATCTACCTCATCCAAACTATCTACCTCGTCCAAACTATCTACCTCATTCAAACTATCTACCTCATTCAAACTACCTTTCTTTTTAATGCAAATGCCATAAGGTCTGACATCTTTTCCATCCCTTGAGATCCAATAATCATTGGCACCATCCAGCCCGATCTGAATCTTTTCCAAATTATTAGGATTTACTCGGTTTTGGATCACTATAAGGTACGGCTCCCCTTCAAACTCAAATTCTTCAGCATACAACTTTGCGACTTCGATATCTGGCGTGGAATAAACGCCCCGATCAAATGTGACCGCGATTTCCTTTTCCTTACTCAGCAAATATCCAACTTCAGCCATAGTTTGCCCTTCATGCTTGCCAGTGCCATGATATGAAACCGGCCATGCTAGGTGACTTGTACCCAGCCAGGTATTGTCACCGCTATCATACTTTCCGGCGACCTTTAACGCAAATCGTCGCCAACCGCATGGTCTTCGATACGGAACACCACCACGTGAATACACTCTTCCTTTGTCCATGACATTTGTAAAGTCGTAATCGTACATGTGATCTAAAGATTCCGAGTTCAAGAAATTGATCACCTTCCCTCCGCCGCGAAGTCGTAGTAGCAGATGCAACGTGCTGTCATTTTGAACCCCATAATCCGAGAGCGTAAAATCGTCATCTAACTGTTGTCCAGAGAATATTAAACGTTGATGTTCTGGTGGAATGTGTAATCTTTTGGAGATTATGACTTTGAGGTCTCTGATCGCCCATTGATCAAGGTTTGCTTGAAAGATGGACGTTGTACCATCAATACCTTTTACAAAAATTTGCGATAAACTTCCATTTTCAGGAATTGAGGTTACGGTGATTGTGCTTTGCGGGCTGACACCATTCTCGGCAAGAGTTCTTCCATTTCTCAATAGAGTTCGGGATGTACTGGATGAAGGGCAAGTCGTGGTCAAATGCAGTTGGTTTATGTTGATTCCTTCCTTTTTTCGGATAACACGCTTTAATCCATCGAGGGTTACCCGATCAAGATCAAGGGCATATTTGGTTTCTGTGCCGTTGAGGCCTTTGACAATTATTTTGGATGTACCACCAAGTTTTTTAACGTCCCTTGTTTTAAAAACCACACCTCCAACGAGGTTCGACTGGTGAAAAGAGTCCAAGTCAATTTCTTGAAAAGTGGTACGAGTGTGTTCGGGAAGGTATTTCTTGTCCAGGTAATCTTGATGAGAAATCAATGGGCTAGATAGAAGAGCGCTGAGGGCCGTGTTGATAAGTTTTTGGTCTCGTGCAGAAGTCATCGTTAAATTAGGTAAAATATTGATGTGAATCGGTGGTGATGGAGTTTTATAAGATCACACAAGGTTCTTGCTCATTGTTACTCCGGAAAAGATGACTCAAAAAGTCAACATGTATAGTTGATGGGCACAGCCGTGTTACTGTTACACTACTCGATGTTTCTTTGTGGGCCTGGCCGTGAGAACAGGTTTTTCCCGTTATAAGGTTAATGATTGTACAATGTGAATTGTTCAAAGCCCCAAACTTCGGAAAAGAAAAGAAGCTCCGAGTTGAAAAACCATTTGCGAAAAAGCAACACAGATCGTAAATGTATCCCATGATTGGTAAACCGAAACAGTATGGAAAGGGTCGGGAAATATTCGGTGAGCTTTTTTGCGCCAAAATTTTTAGCCATCAGAAGGTTAAAGTTTGGGGAATATCATATGACTTATTCACTGCAAACAATAAATAATAAAAAACACAAAAACGCATTCAGATATCTACATTTGATGCAAGACCTCGGAAAATCAAAGAAAATAGATATATCTGATTGCGTTTTTGTGCACCTTTTTCTTACGTTAGTCACAAAAGGAGGTTAATAACGTTTAAAAGAATAGAAGCTTGTTCAACATCTATATCAGGAGGTTCATTTTGGTTAGTACATTTTGAAATAAACCGGCAAAATTTCCGAATATCACGCGTTTCGGAACGAAAAAACAGTGACGCCAAGAATGAGCATGCACGCCGCGCACAGATACCCAAGATATTACGGGAACCGTTGATGCCCAAATTAGGATCAACAAATTATTTGTAGCAAAACCAGCGGGCTCTCATCTAGACGCGTCAGTAGTGCAGTTGAAATGCTAAGAGCTCGTATTGCAAGACCGGAATATTCAACTGTTTGGTATTTTTGAATGAATAATGCTTTCATCAGCAAACCTGATGGGGCAAAAAAATGAATATTCTTTCCGTCCAATTATCTATCTTTGTGTGAATTACCCCTTGTTTCGAATCCAATCGTTAGTGTTACACGCTTGTGACATTTACTTGCCAAACTGGATTAGCTAAGTGTGTTTCAGTATACTGATAGGGTCGACGAAAAAAGCTTGTAGACCTAAAAAAAATTCAATGAGCATTCTAACCATAAATGGAGATGTATGTCGTGCAAAGTTTTTAGGTGACAGACATTGAGAAAAGAAGTCTTGAACCCGAAAAAGGCAACAAGAGGGGAAAGATTCATAGAGCGTTTACACACAGTTATTTGCCTTTTAGGTTCATTTGAAACCAAGGCGTCAAGGTATGTGAGAGTGTATATTTCCCCAAACACTGTTATTACGGAAAGTTCTTTTACCACCCCGAGTTTCTGATCATCAGATTGCACAAGGAGCGTGTTAATTTTTAATAATCTTATTTTGTCATTTATCTAAATATAGTAACTCACATTCAAAAAATTCTAAAAGTGGGTAAGGGATAAAAATAATCATTATGAAAATTGATAATTAAAAATTTGAAAAAAGTGTTACGACTATGGTTGGACCATAATACTTTAAAAAAATATTGCACACACGGGTTGGACTATGAACGTAAATCTATCCTCTCGGTTCACTTGTATCTCACAATTTTTCATCCCCTTTTTTCTCGGAATCAAGTTTGTGGCTGCTTCTTTTCTCGGTTTTCATTTCACCTCTTGAATCCAATAGTGTGAAAAACACTCCTAAATCTTGTGTCATTTTTCAGTATATTTTACGCGTCGAAATCAAATTAAAAAAAACGATTGATTTTATCGAGTCGATTCAGATAACCTCAATTGAAACAAGTCCAATTTGTTTGCTAGCTTTGCCACTCTTTTTCTGTCTGTTTCTCGTGATAAGTTTTTACACATTATTTACTTGAAAAAGTGGCCTTTTTTTGAATCAAGGTGGAACAATTTTTAAAAAAGAGCTGACGAAACGAGGAACAGCACCTTTTCTTTTATTATAAAATAAAGACTATGATTGGAAAATCGCATGAATATTGCTGGTGAACGGCATATCAGAATAAAATTTTGTTTCTCTGATACTGGATGAATTACCATCCATGTAAAGATATTTAACCTTATCAAACTGGCATTTCATTCACAACTCAACACGTCAACTATTTTGCTTAAAATGTGCACACACACTCTCTGTTGCGCCTCAAAATCAAGTTTTTCATCATCTGATTCCGGCGTTTTTCAGAGGGTAAAATTTTGAGAAAAGGCTTAATATGACATATAATATACACATCATTAGTGCTTGTTATATGACTTGAGAATGACGTGATCATAATTTGAGAAACGGGTGCCGGTCTCGTGATATAACCAATCAATTCTTTATTATATAAAGGCTACAAAATCTTCACCAACATGACTGATGTTCTTTTAAGATTATTCAACACTAACACTTGAAATAATTCCTCTACTGATTATAAAAATTTGAAAGAAAAAAATGTGATAGAAAATATTCAACAATTTGAAAAAATTATAAAAAACTTGAAGATGTAAAAAATCAAAAAAAAATAAAAACAATTATTTATTTATGAATGATTTAAACAATATTTTTAAAAATGTATTATCATTATCTTTTATTTTTTTTCTTATTGCTAGACACAGTATTTCTTTAGTTCTTCAGGCCGCCGAGAATGCCCTGCACGATGGTCGGCGAGCGCACGATGAT
>JADMIO010789807.1_pt1 | contig 20070 bp, 9 predicted proteins | sample 8958161 | NCBI WGS metagenome assembly JADMIO01 (sample SAMN16585339, study PRJNA669376) | soil metagenome | isolation source: Crop rotation soil | place: USA: Cullars Rotation, Alabama | collected 2011 | reverse complement strand
CCACCGCCGTACCTTCTGGCTGCTGCTGCCGGTGGGGAGCGCCCTGATTTTTTCGACCGTCTACTTGCGTTATCACTACGTGATCGACGTGATTGCCGGCGCGGCAACCGCCGTGCTGGTCATTTGGATGGCCGGGCCGATCTATCGCGCGCTCGGCGGCGACTCGCAATGGAATGGACTGACGCACAACGTGAAGCGATAGAGACGCGCGGGCAGCGCGTGATCGTTTCGGCGGGCGCGGGTTCGGGCAAGACGCGCGTGCTGGTCGAGCGTTTCCTGCGGCTGCTCGCGGAAAACTCTTCGTGGCGAGTCGCCGACATCGTCGCCGTGACCTTCACCGAGAAGGCCGCGCGCGAGATGGTGTCGCGCATCCGCCGCGAGATTCGCAGCCGCATCGAACAGGCCGCATCGGTCGAAGAGCGCGAGCGATGGCGGGCGCACCGCAACGCGCTCGATTCGGCGCGCATCGGCACGATCCATTCGCTGTGCGCCGCCATCCTGCGGGCTCACTCGGCAGAGGCCAGCATTGACCCGGCCTTCGCGGTGCTCGAAGAGATCGAAGCCGACATGCTGCTCGAACAGGCCATCGAAGAGACGCTCGACGAGGCCGCCCGCCAAACCAGCCAGCCTCCCTCTCTTCTCGACATCTTCGCTACGCTCTCGGCGCACGAAGTGAAGACGACGCTGGCCGCGCTGATTCGCCAGGGCGCGAGCGCCGCCGAAGCGATGAAGCACCTCGACGGCAAGACGCCAGCGGCGCTCTTCGCGCACTGGCAGCACACGCTCGACCGCGCGCGTGAAGAAGCGGCGCTCGCCATCATCGATAGCGACGCATGGCGCGCGGACGCACAAGCCATCAGGCGACTGGCCGGCGATCCATCCGACCGCCGCGAACAGTTGCGGGCGACGGTCGTCGAACTGCTCGATCAGGTCGATGCGGCGCTCGTCGATGAATCGGCTCAGGACAAAGGCCGCGAGGTCGCGCGCCTGTTGATTGAAATCAAATCCTGTATCAATCTGACCGGCGGCTCGAAAAAGAAGTGGCCTTCGGAGGCTGACTTTCTCGCCATCAAAGAAGCACTCGCCCGCATGCGCGACGCGATCCGCAACGCGCCGCTGCTCGCGCTCGAATTGAACGAAGCCGACACCGCAGCGGCGGAGGTGACGGCGCGGCTCGCTGAATTATACCGGCAAGCTCGCGACCGTTTCGCGGCGCTCAAACGCAGGCGTTCGGCGCTCGACTTTAACGACCTCGAAGAATTGACCGAGCGGATGCTCGAACGCCACGAAGAGGTTTGTAAGGAATATTACGATGCCAAACGCGGCCTGATTCGCGCCCTGATGGTGGACGAGTTTCAAGACACCGCGCCGATACAGGCGCGCATCCTGCGACGGATTGCGCCGCGCACGGGCGAGCTTTTCATCATCGGCGACGCCAAGCAGTCCATCTACCGCTTTCGCGGCGCGGACGTGACGGTCTTCCATGCGATGCGCGACGAGATGACCGCCGCAGGCGGACGCGACGTACCGATGAGCGCCTGCTTCCGCACACACGAGCGGTTAATCGCCTTCGTCAATCATCTCTTCCCTGCCGTGTTCACGCGCGAAAGCCGCTACGACACGCCCTACGAAGTGATGAGCGCGCACCGGCAACCCGCGACCGAAGGCGCGGCGGTCGAACTGCACATCATCACGCAAGGCAAAGACGCGACGAAGTTGAAAGCGGCCGACCTGCGCACTCGCGAAGCCGCGCTCGTCGCGCGCCGTGTCCGCGAGATGGTCGAGCGCGAAGCCGCCTTCGTGTGCGGCAGAGACGAGCGCCCGCGGCCGGCGCAGTATGGCGACTTCGCGCTGTTGTTCCAGGCTTCGACCAGCTTCGACGTATTCGAGCAGGCGCTCGCCGATGCGAATGTGCCTTACGTTACAATTGCCGGGCGCGGCTTTTACGACCGTCAAGAGATCACCGACCTGACGAACCTGCTCGCCTTCCTCGTCAGCCCGAATGATAGCTTGAGCCTGGCGGCGACGCTGCGCTCGCCGATGTTCGCGCTGTCGGACGAGACACTGCTGCGGCTGCGGACGCTGCCCGCCCGCCGCACGTTATGGCGGGCGCTCTGCGATGCGGAGGTTGCGCACCGGGAAGCTGAACGCGAAGCGGTGCAAACGGCGCGCGAGGTGCTGTTGAAACTGAGGCAGCAGGTCGGGCGCTTGAGCGCGGCAGACTTGATCATCGAGGCGCTCAATGAAACCGGCTATGCAGCGACACTGATGCGGTTGCCGCACGGCGAACGGCGCGTGGCGAACGTTGAGAAGTTCATCGAGCAGGCGCGCGCGCTGGCTTCCATCACGCTGGCAGAGCTGGTCGAGCGCATCGGCCAGATGCAGTTTCGCGAAGCGCGCGAAGGCGAAGCGACCGTCGAAGAATCGGGCGCGGTGCGATTGATGACCGTGCACAAGTCGAAGGGTCTGGAGTTCCCCGTCGTCTGGCTGGTTGATACGACTTACAAAGGCAGGTCGTCGCGTGATCTGGTCGCGACGCATGTGGATTATGGCGTCGCCTTGCGCATCGGCGCTGACCATCTGGATACGGAAGACGACAAGCTGCGGGCGGCTTCATATGCGATGTTGCAGCAGATCGAGCAGCAGATGGATCGCGCCGAAAAGAAGCGCCTGCTATACGTGGCGGCGACACGGGCGCGCGATCATTTGATTATTTCAGGAGCGCCGGGCGCGGCTAACGCGAAGGGCGATCACTGGCTCGGTCGCCTGCTCGTATCTCTGGACGTGGATGATGAATCGCGCCCGGCGTCGCTTGATTATCCGGGCGGTCACGTTGAGATGCACTGGCACGACGCGGACGCGATGCCGCTTGCCTATCCTGCGGGTGTACCAACGACACATCGTCGCGGCGATGAGCCAAGTTCGAGCGAGACGACATCTGACGAGTTGATGTTCCCGCTCATCGGCTCACTCAGATAAATCAACGGAAAAATTTCACTGGATTATGCTGAACGATGCGTGTAAGATGGGCGCGTTTTTCGGCCTCTTTTATAAATCAGATTGCTTATCACTGTAAGTTGAAGGAGATTACACATGGCCCAACCAGCTAAAGCCTTGTCACAGGCGCAGCGGTCGCCTTTGGAACATTCCCTGCCGCTGTACGGCTATCTCTATTTCGATCATCTGGACGCCGAGTTTCAAAGCTATCCCGGCCAGACCATCGACCCGGAGATTAAAACCATCGTCGAGGGGCTGCGCAGGAACCGGCAAGAGCATGTGCTCACCTGGAATCACCTTTACACCCTCGACCTCATCCTGGTTCGCCTGCTGCCGGCCGAGCGGCTGGCGCGCGAAGTTTGGAATTTGCGAACGCGATTCCGTGATATCGCAGGGCTCAGTTTGTATGAAGCTTACCTCGCCTCCAAGCCGCCTGATCTGGCGGGCGAAAACAAAGAGACCGAACTGCGCAGCGACATTGAATACTTACTCGATCAAATCTATCTGCGTTATGCCATGACGCCGGTAAACGAGCGGGTGCGTGATCGCATCTCGACTCGCATCATGTTGAGCATCCTCGCCGGAGCCGTGTTAATCCTGTTGATGATCGTTCTGCATTTCGCGTTAAAAAACAAGACCAACTCTTTTTCGTCAACCGTGCTGCCGGTGATGTTCATCGGCGCGATGGGCGGGCTGGTGAGCATGCAGCAACGCTATCAGGGCGTGTCGCGCGAAGGCGATCCGTTAGACAACCTCTCGCAGTTGTCGCAGAACTGGTCGCGGCTTTTTCTGCCGGCGGTCAACGGCGCGATCTTCGCCATGCTGTTCTATATGATCATTCTCGGCGGGCTGGTGCAGGGCGACCTGTTTCCGCAACTCCAGAACATTCAAGACCCGGAAGGCATCAAGCTGAGCGCGTTGATCGAGCACGGCAACCCGCTGTCGTTTACCGATTATGCTAAATTGATCGTCTGGTCGTTTCTCGCCGGCTTTGCCGAGCGGCTGGTTCCTGATACTTTATCCCGGCTGGTCTCCAAGAAAGAGGGCGAGAAGAAGGCCGCCAAATAAATTCGCACCGGTCGGCCTCGCAACGGCGGCGACGATGAGCATTGAACTCGATCATCTCTTCACCTTAACGAGCGTCGGCGCTCCAGAGGTCGAACGGCTCGTGCGATTCGGCCTGCGCGAAGGCCAGCCCAATACGCATCCGGGCCAGGGCACCGCATGTCGAAGGTTCTTCTTTCATAACGCCTACCTCGAATTCGTCTGGGTTGACAACGAGCAAGACGCCGATAGCGATTGGGTCCGCCCGCTCGGCTTCATCAAGCGTTCGCAATACCGGCAGAGCGGCGCGTCGCCGTTCGGCCTCATCTTCCGCCCATCGCGAGGCATGCCCGAAGCGGCCGAGCTTCCCTTCGCGACGTGGCCGCTGCGCCCGCCTTACCTGCCCGAGCCGTTGAAGCTCGACGTAGCGGATAACTCGGCTGACACGGCGGAGCCGCTATTGTTCTATATGTCGTTCGGCAACCGCTCTGACCGCTACCCGCCCGAACGCCGGCCGCCGCTCGACCATCCCGCCGGGTTCAAAGAGATCACCGGGATCAAGCTTCAGCTACCCGGCGTGCCGACGTTATCACCGGCCTTGCAAGCGACTGCGCGCATCGGATTAGTCAGCCTCGTCGCCGGCCCGTCACATCTGGCCGAGGTGAGCTTCGATCATGAAGAACAGGGGAAATCCGAAGATTTTCGGCCGGAATTGCCGCTGCTGTTGCGCTGGTGAGGTGAGCGAGGAGCCGCAATGTTATTCATGGTGATCGAGCATTTCAGAGAAGACAAAGCCATCGAGGTCTATCGCCGCTATCAGGAAAGAGGGCGCATGCTGCCCGACGGCTTGCAGTACATCGCCAGTTGGGTCGAAGCGAATTTCGACCGCTGCTTTCAACTCATGCAGTGCGATGATGCCGGCTTGCTTGATCGGTGGGCGGCGCAGTGGCAAGACCTCGTAGAATTCGAGATCATTCCGGTCGTCTCTTCAAGCGAAGCCGCAGAGATCATGGCTCGCCGGTCTTGATTAAGCTAAGACCACAGGCGCTCCGAGGAATTCGCTGTAGCGGTTCGCGGCGGCGGCGACGGCGCGCATCGCGGTCTTGTTGATCGTCGTGAAGGGAGTCAGCGTAATCTCAACGGCGGCTTTCTTGACGGCGCGCTTCCACATTCCGACTACCTGCCCGTCAACAACGATGATCGGACTGAAGACGCCGTTGCCGGTGTTCACCAGCTTGTTATGCAGCGGGTCGAGCACGGCACTGCGGTCTTTGTAGGCGACCGTGTATTCGTCATAAGGAGGCAACAGGTAAGCGATGGGCGACGCCGCTTTTGCAGAAGGCCTGGCAGGCATGGATGAAGCGAGCCAGTAAGCCTGGCCATCAATCTTTTCATGAACGAGGTGCGATTTCGCCATCTCGATGCCGGCCTTTGCGTCGGTCGTCGTCAGCCCCGACCACCAGACGAAATCCTGCACCGTCGCCGGCCCATGACTGGTGAAGTAGCGCCGCGCCAGTTCCGCCAGCGCCTCGTCGCGCGGCAGAGAACGGGCCGCCGGCACCCACTCATCGAGCAAGGCAAAGGTCGGTTGCTTGCCTTCGCGCGCGGCGAAACAGAGGAGTCCCTCTTGCGCAAGGCGCGCCAGAATGTGCAGGCCGCGATAATCGCTCGTCGCGATCCCTGCTGTCTCTAAGACCCTGTACATCGCTTCGCGCTGCAATTGCTTGCCGCCTTCGAGAGCGCGCACGAACAATTTCCGACTGCGCGCAAAGACCTTCTCGTCGAGTCCGACCAGCACGGAGCGTTTCGCACTGGCCGCAATGATGCGCGGCGTCAGCAGCTCAAGCATCCACCGCACATCTGCCGCCGCCACAAAATGCAACGTGCGGCGCATCGGCCATGTGCGAACGATGGTTCTATCGGTAATCGCTTTTTCAACGTCTTTCTCGGCGGCTTCAGCCATGCGCAGTCCCAGCGCCCAGAGCGCGCCAAGATAATCCTGCGCCTGCACCGCGCCGAGCCAGCCAACCACATCGGCTGGATTACGAAAGCTCGCTCTCGAAATGTACTGGTTATAAAGTCGCAGGCGCGGAATGTCTAAGGTCGGCATGAGTCAGTAACCTGTACGCCCTTCTTTAAGCTGATATGAGCGAGACGGCCTGCCGGTTTACTCGGCCATCACTTCGATGATGCGGGCGACCATCTCATCTGGATCGACCGGCTTTGGCAGGTGTAGATGAAACCCGGCGGCGAGCGCCCGCTGACGATCTTCCGCGCGCGCGTAGGCCGTCAGCGCGATGGCTTTGACAACGCCGCCTTGTTCGGGCGCGAGCCGTCGCACTCTCTCGATGAAAGCGAAGCCATCTTCTTCCGGCATGCCGATGTCGCAGATCAACAGGTCGGGCAACGACCGCAGCACCTCTTCAAAAGCGACCGCCGCCGATGTCGCGCTCCGTACCTCCGCGCCATAATGTCGCAGCGTCAGGCCGAGCACCTCCAGCGTGTCTACGTCATCATCCACGAGCAGCAGCCGCACGCCGGCCAGCAGCGGCCCGACTTCTGATTCATTAGCCATAGCAACCGGCGGCGGCACAACCGGCGCAGCATGATTGGCGAGCGGCAAAGAGACGGTAAAGGTCGCTCCGCGGTCTGCGCCGTCGCTGTGCGCTTTGACCGTCCCGCCATGCAGCTCGACCAGATGCCGCACGATGGCCAGCCCCAGCCCCAATCCGCCGTGCTTGCGCGTGTAAGAACTGTCGGCCTGGCGGAAGCGGTCGAAGACGTGCGGCAGAAAATCGGCGCTGATGCCTTGCCCGCTGTCGTTGACGGTGATCTGCGCTTTGCCGTCGCGGCGCGCGAGCGAGACGTTCACCTCACCGCCTTCGGGCGTGAACTTGATGGCGTTGGATAACAAGTTCCAGACGATCTGCTGCAAGCGGTCAGGGTCGCAGCGAACATCATCAAGCTGCGGGTCGAGCGAGGTGTTAACGCGTATCTCTTTAGCGATAGCGGCGGGGCTGACCGTTTCGATGGCCGCTTCGATGATCGGCGCGAGCGCGACGGCTTGCATCTCCAGCCGCAGCTTGCCGGTCATAATGCGCGAGACATCGAGGATGTCGTTGACGATTTGCGCCTGCACGCGCACGTTGCGCTCGATCACTTCCAGGCCGCTGGCCAGCAACTCGGCATCGACCTCTTGAGTTTGCAGCATGTGCGTCCAACCGAGCAGCGGCGTTAGCGGCGTGCGCAGCTCGTGCGAGACGGTGGCGAGGAATTCGTCTTTGAGCCGGTTCGATTCTTCGGCGTGCAATCGCAGGCGCGTCTGCTCTTGAAATAACTCGGCCGTCGTCACCGCCGCCGACGCCAGATTGGCGAGCGCCGTGCCGATTCGTACTTCGGCCTGACTGAACGGGTGCGGCTTTTTGAAGTAGAAAGCAATCGTGCCGACGTTTTCGCCGTAAAGGTGGAGCGGCACGACCAGCAAAGACTCTATACCTTCGGCCTTGTACAATTCGTGCCGGTTGACGAGCAAAGGGTCATGCGCCACATCTGCGCTGACGACGGTCGCAACCTGCATCGGTGAACGCGCATCGAGCGACTCTATCGTCACCTGACAGTAAGACGGCGAGAGGCCCATCGCGTTGCCGATCTCCCAGCGCCGCGTCGTCTCGCGGTAGCGCCAGACGGCGTAGGCGTCGGCGGGGATCAACCGCCGCGATAGATCAAGGATCGCGGCCAATACGGCTTGCGGATCGAGCGAGCTTAAGAGGACGCCGGAGGCATCGACCAGCAGCGACAGTTGTTCTTCAACGCTGCGGTGCAAGAGAGCGGTCGCTTCAGCCTGCATGCGGGCCGCCTGCTCGCGCTCTAACAATTGCTCGCGCTCCTGCTCGATTCGCTTGCGCTCAATGCCTTGCGCGATCACGTCTGCAACGGAGCCAAGGGCGCGGTCGGTGTCCGGGGTCAGCGGCGTCTTTGAGAAGAGCGCCATCACGCCGATCAAGCGGTCTTCGACCAGCAAGGGGTAGCCGGCAAACGCTACCAGCCCTTCGCGCCTGGCCCAGTCCGGGTCGCCAAAGCTGGGGTCGTTCTGCACGTCATTGTTCAGGTGCGGCTGACGCTGTTCGGCGATCCGCCCGACCAGCAACGCGCCGACGCGGACGCGGCTGTGCGGGCCGTCCAGTTGCGTATCGAGGCTGGTGCTCGCCGTCAGCAACAACTCGTCTCCCTGCAACAGCCAGATGTGCGTGAAGGCGACGCAGAGGCGGTCGGTGATGGCTTGGGCACATTTCTGTAGGACGCCCGGCAAGGTGAATTTGCGCGCCAGCGCCATGCTGATGTCGGCGCGCAGGGCGGCACGCTGCGCCTGCCGTTGCAGCACCTCTTCCATCTGCCGCCGCGCGGTGATGTCGCTGGTCGTGGTCAAAATGTAAGATTCGCCACCAATCTCGATGACCTCGGCAGAGATCAGCGCCCAGCGCCGGTCGCCGGCTTTCGTGCGGAACTCAAACTCGAAATCTTTGAGCCGGCCCTGCTCGCGCAGCCGTTGCGCGGCGGTGATGAAGGGGCTCGGCTGGTCGAGGAAGCCAAGCTCGGCAATGGTGTGGCCGATGACTTCATCTTTGGTGTAACCGCTGATCGAGAGGAAGCTGTCGTTGACTTCGACGAAGCGCCCATCGCGAATCGCGTGAATCGCCATCGGATCGGGGTTGGCCTTGAAGGCGGTCGAGAAGCGTTCCTCGGAAGCTTTCAATACCTGCTCGGCGCGCTTCTGCTCGATGGCAAACGCGACGTGGCTGGCGATGATCTGCGCGAGCTGCACCTCTTTGGCGTTGTGCTTGTGCGGCGCGTTGTAGTAGACCATGAACTTGCCGAGCAGCCGCCCGCGACTGACGAGCGGGATGAAGGACATCGCGCTGATCCCTTCGGCCCGCAGCGCGGCGCGCAACGCTTCGGCCATCGGCTCGCGCTCGACATCATCAATCAGCACGGGCTGCGGGTCGGTATCGTGGATCGTCCAGGGGCTGTGGCCTTCGACGGCGCGGCGGTATGAGTCGGAGAGTCCGCGCCATGCCTTGAAGCGCATGACGGCGTCCGAGTCGAACAGCAGGATCGAGGCGCGGTCGGCGGCCACCGTGTTCTGCAAGCCATTGATGGCTTCTTCGTAAATCTCTTCGATCCGTTCGGCCCGGCCAATCGCCCCGATCAGGTGCTGAATGGTTTCCAGCGGGTTGAAAGGCGAGTTCGAATAAGCGACAACATCTTTCATCGCAGCGATACTCCGGCCTTCAGTGATGATCCACAATTCCCACTGATTCGTTTCCGTGAAGATGGAGGATGCGATTACTCAAGGCAGACATCAGTCTACACAGGTTGCTCTGGCGTGACAATAGAATCGCTCTGGCCATCCATTTGAAATTCCCGTAATGCAATCACCTGATTTCGCATTTACGCTCCTCAATCTCCCGTGCTAGTATCCGTACTGGGCGCACATCCGAATTTTCACTTTTTCACTTTATTTTTAGACCTTTCTGATGAGCGGGACACCCGAGCCGCCTGAGCCCGCACCGGGCTGGGCCATACGCCACAAGAAATTATTGATTGCCGGCGGGGTCGTTCTCTTGCTGATCCTGGCGCTGGTTCTTGGTGGCGTATATTACATTCGCTCCGGGCGGCTCAATCGCTTCATCCTCACGCAAGTTCGCACGGCGCTCACCGACTATGGCGTGCGCGCGGAGATCGGCGACCTCGACCTTTCGTGGAGCTTACGCACCGTCAAGGCGCACGACGTTAAGCTCTACAATCAAGAGACCGGGCAACTGATCGCCTCGCTCGACAACACCGAACTCGTCTTCGATATTCCTGCGCCCTTCGCCTTGCGATTGCATCGCGACATCTATTTCAAGCGCGTTGATCTCGACAACCTGCAACTTTACGTTGACGTTGACGCGCAGGGGAAGACGAACTTCAGCGGCTTGCACAACGCGCCGCCGAGCGCGCCCGGTCGCATCAACTTTGACTTCTCAAGCCTCGTCGGCACGCTGACGACCGGCGCGCTGCACGTCAACGATCAGGCGCACCAGATCGTCGGCGATGTCGTCGGCTTGCACGGCACGGCGCAACCGCTGCTCGACGACGCAACGGTCGGCTTGCAATTCAACGCCGGCACCAGCCTGCTCAAATATCAAGGCCGCGAGACGCGCCTCGACAATCTCGACCTCGCCGCGCGCCTCACCAACAACGGCGCGACGCTCGATCACTTGAACCTTCGTTCGTCGCTCGGCGAAATCAACACCAGCGGGCGGCTCGATGACTTCAACGCCCTGCGTTACAGCGCCGACGTGCAGGCGCAGGTCGCGCTCACCGAAGCGGCGCGCGTCTTCGCACCCGACACCGGCTTAAAGGGCGCAATCACGTTCAAAGGCAACATCAGCGGCGAAGGCCCAAAGTATAAAGCCACCGGCAACCTGACTTCAGACGACCTCGCCGCCGCAGGCGACCGCGTGCGCGGCGCGAGCGTTGACGACATCACCGTTGAATCCGATGGCGAGCGCATTACCTTCTCAAGCAGCCGTGCGCGAGCCACCGCGGTGAGCGTCGCCGGTAATCAGCTCGCCGATGTGAATGCCAGCGGCATCAGCGGCGAGGTCAACGGCGGCGTCACGACGGCGAATGTGCAGCGGGTCACGGTCGGGCGCGTCGGCCTGCCGCAAGGACAGGTGCAGGGCATCAACGCCGGCACCATCCGCGCCGAGGTCAGAGACGGGCGCACGCTGGCGACTGTAGCCCAGCTTACAGTTGCGCGAGTGGCCCTGCGCGACGGTCAGATCAACGGTATTACCTTGAGCGGAACGACGGCGAACGTCGAGAGCGGGCGTTATCAGATCAAAGGCGCGCTCGACGTGCGCGGCGGCGTCATACGCGGCAGTCAAGTCGGCCCCGTGCGCGGTCAGCTCGTTGCCGATAACAACGCGGTGGCGCTCAATCGCTTCAATGCTTCATTACTGGGCGGCACAGCCAGTGGTGATGCGGTCGTAGCGACCAGCAGGCGCGGCGCATCGCGCTTGACGGCCAGTTTGAAAGACCTGAAGACCGGTGAGATATTTAACCTTCTGAACGTCAAAGATGCGCCCCTCGCGGGCAGCGTCAACAGCGAAGTGCGCGTGAACTGGCCCGGCACCAACTTTGACGCCTTGAGTGGCAACGTCACCGCGCACCTGACCGGCGAGACGACCAAGACCGAAGGCGCGATCCCGCTGACCGGCGATGTCGCCGTCCGCGCGCAGAGCGGCACGTTCAACGTCGATCAACTCCAGCTTGCCACCAACGCCACGCAACTGACGGCCAACGGGCGCATCGCCTCAAAGGGCGATGCTTCGGACTTGCGCTTCTCGCTCGTCTCGACGCGCGCCGAAGAGTTGCAAACCATCGCCTATTCGATCCCCAGCGTAAAAGACGCCGTAGCCGAATACCAGCCGCGCCTCACTGGTGATTTTCGTTTCGATGGCCGTGTGACCGGCTCATTGAGCGACCCGTCAATCGAAGGCGACTTGAACGCCTCGAACGTCGGCGCGCACGATCAGACAGTCGGCAGCCTGACCGGCCACCTGCGCTTCACGCCGCGCGAAGTCGCATTTGAAAATGGCGTGCTGGCGACGACCGATGGCGGCACGGCGCGCTTCACTTACTCTGCGCCGCGCGCCGAGGTCGCTACGTCGGGACGATTGGACGCGACGATTGATCGCATCAACATCGAAACGATCACCGCCGCCGCCGGCCTGTCGAGCATTGAAAAGATCGTCTCTGGCAGTCTAACGGGCGAAGCGCACCTGACGGGCTTGCCCGGCTCGCCGACCGGCACGGCGACGATCAATCTGGTCAACGGCACGATCGAAGGCCAGGCCGCCGACACCGCAACGGCTAATCTGGTTTTCGATGGCCGCACCGCGCGGCTCGAAACGGCCCGCTTGCGTTTCGCGCAGGGCGAGCTGACCGCCAGCGGCCAGTACGATCTGAAGAGCAACGACTTTCAACTGCAAGGCCGCGCCGACAACGTTGATTTGAATCGGCTGGCGACTTCGCTGAATCTTTCGGCCACTTTGACGGGTGTAGCCAACGCTACATTCACGGCGCGCGGTAACACGAAGGAATTGGGCGATCTCAACGTCGAGGCGAACGCGCAGGCGCAGGGCTTGACGGTCAACGGGCGCGACGCGGGCGAACTGACACTCACGGCGCGAACCAACCCCGGCGGGCGCGTTGACGTTGATCTCGTCACAGGCATCGCCGGCAAGCCGCAGCCCGTGCACGCCAGCATCGAATTGCGTCGCCCCGGTCGCCCGATCACGGTCGAATCTACTTTCAGTGATTTCGATCTCACGCCGGTCATCGCGGCCTTTGCGCCCGACGCGGCCGGATCGGTCACAGGGATGTTGAATGGCCGGCTCTACGTCATCGGCCCGATTGAAAATGACAAAGGCGAGTTCACGCTCGACAACCTGCGCGGCGATTTGACGCTCAACACCATCGCGCTCAACGTGCAGGGCCGCGCCGTCAATATTCAAACGCCGGTCACGGTCACGGTGAACGGCCCGCAAATCGCGCTCAACCAGACGCGCATTTCCGGTCAAGGCTTTGACTTCAGGCTCGGCGGCACGGTCGCGTTGAGCGGCAACACGCCGCTCGACTTTGCGCTGAACGGCACGGCCACGCTTGAGCGTTTAGGCCAACTGAGTCCCGACCTCGACCTCGGCGGCACCATCACCGTCAACGCGCGCCTGACCGGCACGGCCAGCGACCCGCAGCTCGGCGGCGAGATTCGCCTGGAAAACATTAGCGCCTCTGGTTCCGACCTGCCGGTGACGTTTGATAGCGGCAATGGTCGCATCGTATTGGCCAGCGACCGCATCACGATTGAGAGCTTCACGGCGCGGGCGAACGATGGCGACCTGACCGTCGGCGGTGAGGCGCGGCTGGCCAAGCTGCGACCGCAAGACTGGCATTTCACGGCGGTCGCCAACAACGTCAACGTTCTGTACGAAGGCGCGTCCGTCATCGCCAACGCCAACCTTGATCTAACCGGCAACACCGACAGACAGGTGCTGAGCGGCACGATCAACATTCCTGAAGGCGAGTACACTACGAACCTCGACCTCGGCGGCATCGCGGGCGGCGGCGGCGGCAGCAGCTTGAGCTTTGGCAGCGGCAGCGGCGGCTCGACCAGCGGCGCTGGCCCGCTCGGTCTGCCGCCCATCGGATTAGACTTGCACATCAACGCGCCGGGCACGCTGCTGATTCGCAACCAGCAAGTCAATACGGTCGGCTCGGCGGCGCTCACCATCGCCGGCACCGCAAGCGACCCGAACATCACCGGCCGCGTGTCGGTCGAAGGCGGCCAGATCAAGTTGCGCGGCCAACGCTACGACATCACGACCGGCACGCTCGACTTTCCCGGCGGCGGCTCGACGCCGCTCGTCAATCTGCTGACGGAATCCGACATCAGCGGCTATCACGTCTATGTCGGCTTGATCGGGCCGCTCGATCAGATGGAAGTCACGCTGCGCGCAGACCCCGACCTGCCGCGTTCAGACATCCTCTCGCTGGTCGCGACCGGCCACATTGATTCGAGCACGCTTGCGAGTCAAGACCTCGTCACGTCCGGCTTAGGCGCAGCCGCTTCGCTGCTCTCGCAGACGTTCCTTTCAGCGCCGACCGAATCGCTGCTCGGACTCAACCGCTTTCAGATTGACCCGGTGCTGCAACCCAACGCGAACCCGGCAGCGCGTTTGACCATCGGCAAGCAGTTGACGCGCGATCTGTCGTTTACTTATTCGACCAACGTCGGCACCGAACAAGATCAGAGCGTGCTCGTCGAATATATTTTGACGAACCGCTTCTCCGGCCTTGCATCGTACACGCAGGGCGGCACCATCGCTAACGGCGCGCGCACCAACAGCGACTTCACGCTGGAAGTACGCGGACGCCGCCGCTTTGCTCTTGGCTTCGAGCAGCCGCCGGCCACCGGCACGACGGCAGGAAACGTCAACGCGCCGCCGCGCCCGCCGCGTCAACCGCTGCCGCCCGCCGAAGTCACGCTCGATAATCCGGCGAAGATCAAACTGAGCGACAAGAAACTGCGCGAGCTGGTGCCCGCCGAGAAGCAAGGCTTCAGCCGCCCGCTGGCGCGACTGGGCGAGCGCAACCTCGAAAATTATCTTCAAGAGCAGGGCTACTTCTTCGCCACCGTGCAGTCGCGCTGCGAGCCTGATGATTGCAGCGGCCCGACCGTCCACCTGATTTACGACGTGCAGCCGGGACAGCGTTACGACCTGGACGATATACGCATCGAAGGCACCAACGAGATCGGCTATACGGATGTCAGCGGCGACCTGCAATCAAAGAAGGCGGCCTTCTTTGGCGCGATCCCCATCCTTAAGAGCTTGCCGTTGATCGGCGGTCTGGCCCGCGGCATCACCAGCAACGACCGCATACGCCACGACCGCGACGTGATCCGCAGTCACATGGCCGACCTCGGCTTCCGCTCGGCGCGCGTCACCTCGCGTGTCGATACCAAGCCGAACAGCGAAGACACCATACTGACCTTTACGGTTGAAGAAGGCGTGCGCGCGACGGTGGCCGACGTGACGTTCACGGGCAACGCGGTCTTGTCTTCGCCTGAGCTGCGCAAGGCCATCGGCATCAACAACGGCGACGCCTTCTCGCCGACGAAATCCCGCGACGCGACGCGGCTGATCAAGAACCAGTACGGCGATCAAGGCTTTCTCGACACGACCGCGCCTTACACGATCATTGACCTCGCGCCCGACCGCGTGATGCTGCAATACAACGTCACCGAAGGGCCGCGCGCCATCGTCTCAGAGATCGACGTGACCGGGCAGACCAAGACGCGCGAAGCGTCGATCCGGCGCTTCTTCGCTTTCAAGGTAGGCGATGTGCTGACGCCAGCCTTGCTGCACCGCACGCAGCGCGACCTCTACGCGACCGGCGCATTCAGCGAGGTCGCCATCCATCACGAGCCGATGGCCGGCAGCAATCCTGATGCGCGCAAGGTGACGGTTCAAGTGACCGAGGCCAAGCCCCTGTTGATGGTTTACGGCCTCGGCTATTCGAGCGACGAAGGGCCGCGCGGCCTGCTGCAATTGACCAACACGAACCTGTTCGGGCGGGCGAATTCGCTCTCGATCAGAACGCGCGACAGCTTCCGCGAACAACTCTTACAGTTGACCTACACAGACCTGCGCGTCTTCAGCAGCAACTGGGCGGGGACGCTCTCGGCCTTCTATGATCGCAACACCAACCTGCGCACTTTTGTGCAGCGGCGGCTGGTAGGCGGCGGCACGACGGCGGGCAATGGGCCGAGCTTCGGCATTGACCGCTTCGTCGCCTTCGTGCAAGCCGAGCGAAAGTTTTCAGACATCACGTCGCTGCGCCTGCGTTACAGCTTTGAAACCAGCAAGCTGATCAACCCCGAAAACATTCCGCTCGAAGAGATCGCGCGTAACGAGCAAGCCATACGGCTCGGACTGTTTGCCGCCGGGCTGACGCGCGACACGCGCAACTCGGCGCTCAACCCGACGACCGGCCAGCTCATCAGCGTCGAGCATTCAATCGCGTATCGTCCGTTCGGCGGCAACGAATCATTCAACAAGTTCTTCGCCAATTATCAAAAGTATTATCAACTGGCACAGACGACGCCCGTGCTGCGCGACACGGTGCTGGCGTTCGCGGCACGCCTCGGGTTGGCCGCGCCATTCAGTATTCGCGGCAGCGGCCCGAACGGCGAGATCACCGAGGCCGACCGGCAACTGCCGATCAGCCAGCGATTCTTTGCCGGCGGCGCGACGACGTTGCGCGGCTTCCGCTTTGAAGAGGCCGGACCGCAAGGCATCCTCGAACCGCGCAACGCGCAGGAATTGCCGACGTTGGTGCCGGTCGGCGGTGACGCGATGGTGATCTTGAATTTCGAGTTGCGCTACCCGCTGACTAAACAGTTAAGGCTGGTGCCGTTCTACGACCTCGGCAACGTCTTTAGTAAGGTAAGTGACATTAACTTCGGCGGCCTGACGCACACGGTCGGGCTGGGCTTCCGCATCAATACGCCCATCGGGCCGGTCGGCATAGACTATGGCGTGTTGCTCGACCCGCCCATCTTCACCAGCGCCACGGGCGTCATCCTGCGCCAGTCAAAGGGCGTCATTCACATTCGCTTTGGCCAGACGTTCTGAACCGCCGTGACGTGAATCAGGCGAGGCACGAGGTCTCATTGCGGGCAGCGGCAAGGCGCGCCGACGCCGCCGAAGCGTTTGGCTGAGGCGCGGGCATCGGACAAGCTTTCATACTCGGCTGCTACGAGCAAGCAAACGTTCGCACCGCGACTCGATCTGATTTCGTCGAGCGAATGGCTATCAATCTCTATGCGCCCATTAACGCAATAGACTTTGTACTTCGCGGCTTGAGTGGCCCCGGCATAAGCCGGCTGTGGTTCCACGCCAGCGAGTTGGCCGCTCCCGATCAGGCCGCAGGCCAGCAAAAGCGACATGACGAGTCTGATTCTCTTGATCCGCATGAGCGATTCCTCCTCTCTCGGTTTCGTGGCGATGCTCGTATTATAAACCTCGCTCACCGATTTGGCGCGAACTATCTTTGATGAATCATGCCGGCGCAACCGGCAGATGGGTCCAGCTCTCTAAAGTTCGGCTCGCCGGATTCCCTGCGAAAGTGCGGGTGGCTCTCATCGAACGCATCCCGCCGGCCATCAGCGATGGCCTTTTGAATCAGGATGTCCGAGAAATCAAACACGCACAGATTCGGGATTTCCCCGGCCTGCGCCAGCGCGGGGCGCAACGAATAAATCTCCACCTTCCCTCTTGAATGCGCGTCAACCAGTTGGGCTTGCAAATAAAGGTGGTTGAAAGCGGCGATGGCATTGTCAAAGAGATTCTGGCGGGCTGGGGAAACTTCGGGCGAGGCTTCAATCAAGATGATGTGGGTGGCCCCCCACAGGATCGCCGCTTCGATGGGACTGTTATGGGCAAAGCCGCCATCGATAATGTCAATGTTGGCCGCGCCCTTGCCCGGCAGCGAAAGTTCGCCGAGATGCTTGGCGGGAAAGAAGGGATAGATCGAGCTTGAGCCAACCACCACATCCAGCAACGAAGAATTGACCGGGACGAAGCGAGAGTCTACGGGTAATTCGACGTTAGCTCTGCACTCAGATTCGGTCGCCGCCAATTCCGCCCGGTGGTCATAATAAAAGTAGAGGTCATCGGGTAATCCGCCAGCGACGGCGGCCTGATTCACGCGGCTATCGTCAGCCGACAGGCGCGACCCGGTGATGATCAAATCGCGCTTGAGCAGTCTCTGCCGGATGATCTCTTCCGAGATATACTGAAGCGGCCCCGGCTGGTTGGCCGGCAGTTCGATCTGGCTCTTCAAGTCGGGATGGCGGTTGAGGATTTGCGGCAGCCTTTGCGCCAGCGAAGCCTCTACGCCTTTCGATTGAGAAAGCGTGCCTTCAGCAAAAAGTGAGACGACAATGGCCAGGATCACCCAGCATGCGATCACCGTCTTGCCAGTATGATAGATCAGCGTCAGCCGCCCGGCGCGCGGCGTTGACTTGAGCCTCACGATGAGTAGCGTCACGCCAAACACCAGTAGCGCGTATGCGGATATATCCAGATTCAAGGTGCTGACCAGCCAGGCATGGTGCAGAGCATGTCGCTTGCCGAAATCTCCCATGTACTTCCAGGGGGGATTCCAGGCCAGCAACGCCAGCGCCAAATCGAATGCGGCAACGGCGATGAGGATGATGGCCGTCCACACCTCCTGATGCCGCTTGATGAGCCAGCCGGTCAGGCGCAGGATCAGCATGGCCTGCACCATGCCGGCAAGTATGCCGAACAGGAGGCGCGGCAAGCTCCAGGGGCTAAAAAATTGCCGCTGGTCGAAAGTCTCCCAGGTCTTCTCGATCTCCTGCTGATTTTCCGCCGCGCGGGTCAGGCCAAGTCCGACCAGAAGCGCATTGATGGCACCGCCCGAAGTCCCCACGACCAGATCGATGTCTACCTTTCTTTCGCCATTCCGCTCATCTGGCGCTGTCGCCAATTCGGATTCCAGCGCCTCTATCGCGCCCACTTGATAAGAGCATTTTGCCCCGCCGCCCGAAAGCACCAACGCCAGGCGCGCGGGCTTGTGGTAGCGGAATTGAAAGTTGCGCAGGTTATTGCCGATCTGTGACAGGCTGATCTTCTGGGCGGTCATGTCGTGAGAGGATACGCCGACCGCATTCACCCATTCCTTCACGCTATCGAATCGATCAATCCAATTGGGAACTTCGGCGAATTCGCTGGCCGGGTTGCCCTTGATGAACAGGTTCTTCAGGAATTGTTTATGTTGGATAAATTTCTTATTGATCAGCAAGACTTCCTGCGGAATCCGTTGCTCGTCCAGCTCCGGGAATGGCAGCCGCCGCACCTTGTCATTCAACTTCCGCTCGGAAATAAAGGCGACGAGGACAGGCCGTTGCGAATGATCGATGTCGGATTGGCTTTCATCTTGCAAACTGAGTTCTTCCAAAGACTGTTGATGGCTGAATGTCCATTCGACCGGGTTTAAAGGAACCGCACTGCCCGCCTGTGAAGCCCCCTGGCCGATGTTGCTAATCCCGGCCTGATTGAGCAGGTAGCGCGGCAAGATCGAACCGGACACGGAAAGTGGATGCACGAATAAGAAGTTCACCTGCCCTCGCTGCGCCCACTGCCGCAAATCATCAAAGCTGTGCAGGGGGGATGAAGCACTGACCACGCACATGGCTTTATACTCATACTGCGGCGGCGTTCCGATGGGGGCGACGGCGCGCGTGGCGATATAGAGATTGCGTAGCTCGTCGGTGCCTTTAACCGAAGAGAGCAATTCCGCAACCGGCTCAGGCGTCAGCAGGGCGAGATCAATCAGGTCGCGGTTATACCAGTCCAGCACGTCGCCGTAAGTGCCCACAGCGATATGGAAAATGACGGACTTGCCGCCGACGTTTGACTTCATCGCGCGCGCGAAGACTCCTCTATATTCTTCAAACGTCTTGCCAAAGTCCTCGTAAGAAATCACTCCCACTTTGACCTCAAGCGGCGGGCCGGTCTGATGGGCGCTGGCCGTTAGAGGAAAGATCAACAGGGCTAATAAACCGATGAAACGTTTTCGCAGTCGCATAATGAACCTCTTATTCATTCCAGAGAGGTGCGCCGTAAGAGCGGTCTCACCGCTTTGGGATTCAGCAGACGGTCAACAAATCACGCAGTAGCCATCTATATAATGGAAGATCGAGCCGATGTATTTCGTCCCTCGCGATTTGCCGGTGCAATGTTGCTCCCATAATGGATAGACGCAATTTCCGTCGAGTTATAGCGAAAAATTAAAAGGTTCGGTGGGCGCGAATCGGGCCGATGAGGCAATCGATAAAGGTGAGTGATATGAGGTTGGGCGAGACTTTCTAACTTTTCAAATCCGGTGCTCGTACCCCGCAGGCCGCAAGGCTTCGAGCGTGCCGTCACGTTCGAGCCGCAAGCCGCCGTCCGCAGTGATCGTACCGATAGCCGTAATAGGCACGTTCAGTTGATCAGCCAATTCACAGATACGCCAATGACGATCCGGGCATGCGGTAATTAACAGCTCGTACTCTTCACCACCGTGCAAGGCGAGTGGTAGCGGTTCGCTGCCCAGTTCGGCGACAAGAGAGGCCATTGCCCCAGCTATCGGAATTGACCCGGCCCTGAGGATTGCGCCGCAGTGGCTTTCATCGAGTATATGCGACAGGTCTGTGCTCAACCCGTCGCTCACGTCAATCATTGCGGTTGCCAGCCCGCGCTTGCCGATCTCGCGGCCCAGCGCGAGACGTGGCGTGGGGCTGAGATGTTTCTGCATAGCCGCTGTGTGCGCCCAGTTCGTCACGTCTCGGCCATCGGTGGCAGCATCATCCGTGAGGCGGTGGCCGCGCTCAAGCAGCATCAGGGAAAG
>JADMIO012947970.1_pt1 | contig 20072 bp, 3 predicted proteins | sample 8958161 | NCBI WGS metagenome assembly JADMIO01 (sample SAMN16585339, study PRJNA669376) | soil metagenome | isolation source: Crop rotation soil | place: USA: Cullars Rotation, Alabama | collected 2011 | reverse complement strand
TAGAGTTGAGCCCGGACAATCTCGCTTATGTCATTTACACATCTGGTTCTACTGGCAAGCCTAAGGGAGCATGTGTTACGCATCGCAATTTAATTCGACTCTTCCAGTCTACCGAAGCCTGGTTCAACTTTGATCAGAATGATGTCTGGACCCTTTTCCATTCTTACGCCTTCGATTTTTCAGTATGGGAAATATGGGGGGCGTTGTTTTACGGTGGAAAATTGATCATCGTCCCTTACTGGATTACACGATCGCCAGATCAGTTTCTGAAATTGCTTGAGACAGAGAAGGTAACCGTACTGAATCAAACCCCATCTGCCTTTCAGCAACTTATTCAAGCGGACGCCATTTCCCCTGACAGGAAGCTCGCGTTGAGGTTGGTAATTTTTGGTGGCGAGGCTTTAGATCTGCCTTCGCTGCAACCCTGGTTCGAGCGCCACGCAGATGATCAACCCCGCTTAATCAATATGTACGGTATCACCGAAACAACCGTTCATGTCACTTATCGACCGATTACCGCCGTCGACGCTTGTGAAGTTCGTGGCAGTGTGATTGGCAATCCCATATCAGACCTTCAAATATATCTATTGGACGCTTATCTCAATCTTGTTCCAATAGGCGTACCGGGAGAAATCTATGTCAGTGGAGCAGGACTTGCGGCAGGCTATCTGAATCGTCCCTCTTTAACCGCCGAGCGCTTCATAGCCAACCCTTTCAGCAATCAGCCCGGAGCACGATTATATAAGAGCGGTGATCTTGCCCGTTATCTACCCGGAGGCGATATTGAATATCTGGGTAGAATCGATCAACAAGTCAAGATTCGCGGGCATCGTGTGGAATTAGGCGAAATTGAAGCGGCGCTGTTTCAGCATCCGGAGGTGCGCCAATCTATTGTGCTCGCCCGCCAGGATAAAGATTCTCAGAATAGGCTGATTGCCTATGTCGTACCGAAAAGTGTAGATCTGGTTACGCCCGGAGACTTGCGCAAGTTTTTGCAAATGAGATTGCCCGAAGTTTTTATTCCTTCAGCTTTTATATTGATGGATGCGTTTCCCTTGACTACTAACGGAAAGCTGAATCGTTCTGCCCTTCCGGCTCCTGATTTTGCAAGACCAGAGCTGAATGAATCGTTTGTGCCGCCACAGGATAGAGAAGAAAGTTTACTGGCCGAGATTTGGTGCAAAGTCCTTGGACTGGATCGTGTAGGCTCTTATGATAATTACTTTGCTCTTGGCGGAGATTCTATACGCAGCATTCAAGTACTCTACGAAGCGCAGCAGTTAGGTCTGCATTTCACCACACAACAGTTGTTTCAATTTCAGACCATTCACGAACTTGTACAAAATATTAAGAGTCAAAACCACGATCAGCCTGGGTCGCTTCAAGTAGAAGCGTTTTATACCTTGTCTGCGGAAGAAATCCGCAGACTGCCTTTAGATGTAGAGGATGCCTATCCCTTGGCAACCTTACAGGCAGGAATGATTTTTCACAGCCAGTTAAATAATCAGAGCGCTGCCTATCATGACATTTTCAGTTATCACCTGCGAGCCCCTTTTGATGAGGGGCTCTTTCATCGCGCTGCGCAGGACCTGCTGGCCCGTCACCCGATATTACGAACATCGTTTGATCTTAATAATTTCAGCGAGCCTTTACAGCTTGTTCATGCTGTCGTCAGGCTGCCACTGGAAATTTTCGATCTGCGCAAAATGGAAGCAATGCAGCAGGAAGCCAGCATCACCAGTTGGCTTGAACAGGAAAAGCATAAAGAATTTGACTGGCAGGAAGCGCCTTTACTGCGTTTTTATATACACCGCCGCAGCGATGATATCTTTCAGCTTACAGTGAGTTTCCATCATTCAATCCTTGATGGGTGGAGTCTTGCTTCTCTACTTACAGAATTATTCCGGCACTACTTCTTCTTACTGGGGAAAAATGATAATGCACTGCCTACGGAACCGAAAACTACCTATAGAGAGTTCATTGCTCTTGAGCGTCAGGTAGTTGAATCCGAGCAGGCACGCCTATTCTGGGAAGAAAAACTAAAGGAAGCGACCGTTTGCCGAATGCCCCGGTTGCCAGGGAAAGGCAATAGCGAAAAGCATACCGTGAGTCAGGCGAAAGTGGCGAAAATACTCATTTCCGAAGATATATCAAAGGGTCTGGCAAAGCTATCGCAAACAGCAGGGCTACCACTTAAGAGCATATGTTTAGCTGCACATCTACGGGTGATGAACCTGTTGACCGGACAATCTGACATCCTCACAGGATTGGTTTCCAATGGCAGAATAGAGGATAGAGATGGTCAACGAGTTCTCGGGCTATTCCTTAACACATTACCATTTCGCCAACAGGTAAACGGCGGTACCTGGCTGCAACTTGCTGAAGAATCTTTTGCCTCTGAGCGCCAGATGCTGCCATTTCGCAGATACCCGCTGGCACACATACCCAATGCGGGAGAACTGTTTGAGGTGGCATTTAATTATGTTCACTTCCATGTCTATCAGGAATTGGAAAGCTTCGAAGAATTACAATTGATCGGCAACACAGGATACGAAGAGACCAATTTCACTTTGATGGTGAACTTTGTTCACAGTATCTCTTCTTCGCAAATGCAGTTGGGGCTTACCTACAAAGACACAGAATTCAGCGAAGCGGAAATTGAGAGGATCGGTGGGTATTATATACGCGCGCTGGAAGCAATAATCAGTAATCCTTCTGGACGCTACGAATCGACCTCGTTGCTGTCTGGTCAAGAGATGACGCAGTTGCGTTTTGAATGGAATAATACGTCTATAGATTATCCGCTGAATAGATGCCTGCATCACTGGATTGAAGATCAGGCACAGAGGACACCTGAAGCCATAGCTGTTACTTTTGAAGATCGTAATCTGACTTATGGTGAATTAAACGCAGGCGCCAATCAATTAGCTCACTATCTGAGAAGTAACGGGATAACCCAGGGAGAGTTGGTAGGTGTCTGTATGGAAAGATCTATGGAGATGGTGCTGGGGCTGGTCGGCATCCTGAAGGCCGGTGCAGGCTATTTGCCGCTTGACCCGAGCCTTCCGCAGGAACGCATCTCTTATATCCTTGATGATGCAACTCCTAAAATAGTGCTTACTCAGCAAGCTCTGCTGGAGGGTTTTGATTGGGGTAGCAGATTCCTGTTTGCTCTGGATAGTGACTGGCATAAAGTTGCCGGAAATAGCAATGAAAACCCTGACATAAATATAGAGCCTGCCTCTGTGGCGTATGCAATTTATACATCCGGCTCGACGGGTAAGCCCAAAGGAGTGTTGATTTCTCATAAGGGAATCTGCAACCGTCTGCTGTGGATGCAGGAACATTATCAACTGACCCGGGAAGATGTCATCCTGCAAAAAACACCTTATGGGTTTGATGTTTCTGTGTGGGAGTTTTTCTGGCCTCTTATGACGGGTGCGCGCCTGGTCGTGGCACGTCCGCAAGGTCATAAAGACCCACGCTATCTGATTACAGTAATCAACGAGCAGCAGGTCACAACGCTCCATTTCGTCCCCCCTATGCTGCAACTATTTCTGGAAGAAGAAGGGGTAGAGAGCTGCTCTAGTCTGAAACGAGTGATTTGTAGCGGCGAGGCGCTGGATTATGAATTACAGGAAAAATTCTATGCCAGGATGAGTGCACAGTTGCATAACCTCTACGGACCAACCGAAGCCTCTGTTGACGTGACTTACTGGCAATGCGAAAAAGGAGGAGAGTCGAAAGTAGTGCCTATCGGCTTCCCCATTGCCAACACGCAGATTCATATACTTGATCAACATCAACAACTATTGCCCGTCGGCGTAGCCGGAGAGTTGCATATAGGCGGAATGAATCTGGCACAGGGCTATTTGAATCGAGGCGATTTAACAGCAGAAGCCTTCATACCAGATTCCATTGGTAACCAATCCGGAGACAGATTGTATAAGACCGGCGACCTGGCGCGGCGCTTATCCGATGGTTCTATAGAATATCTGGGGCGCCTTGATCATCAGGTAAAGGTTCGCGGCTTTCGAATTGAATTGGGAGAAATTCAGAACGTACTTCTGGAATATCAATCAGTGCGTGAGGCTGTCGTAATTGCACGCGAAGAAGAGTCGGGGAATGGGCGGCAATTAGTCGCTTATGTGGTGTCAGAGGATGGAGAGCTGCCCCTTATTGCGGATCTGATTCATTTTCTTGAAAAGAGATTGCCGGAATATATGGTGCCTTTGGCATTCGTTATGATGAGCGAAATACCTCTTACGACAAATGGCAAGGTAAATCGAAAAGCATTGCCCAAACCTGAAACCCTGACCTCGACCTCAGACCAGCGGAACCAGATGGTTCCCACTCCTGTTGAAGAGATTCTTCTGGGCATCTGGCGTCAATTACTCAAGCTGGATTCGCTTGATCTTCACAACAGTTTCTTTGCGCTTGGCGGAGATTCACTGCTTGCCATGCAGATGAATTCCCGAGTGAGAAATTATTTTGGAGTAGATTTGCCACTGCAAATCATCTTTGAAACTCCTACAATCGCCGGGCTTGCATTACGGATTAAACAGGTCAAACAAGATTGGCGGATGACTTATCTGCCTGTGTTAACGCCTGCGCCTCGTACGGCAGCCTTGCCTTTATCTTTTGCACAACAACGGCTGTGGTTTCTTGATCAATTAAACCCCGGCAATACGCTTTACAATATGCCGGGGGCTCTTCGCCTGAAGGGCAAGATCCATCTCCAGGTCATACAAGACAGCCTGAATGAAATTGTCCGCCGTCACGAAATCTTGCGAACACGTTTCCCTGCTCGTGATGGCAAGCCGCGTCAGGAGATTGTCGAGCCTGCAATTCTGCCTGTTTACTCCATTGATCTCAGCGGCATTCCGGCGTCACAGCGCGAAGCTGCGTTACAACAGGAGATGAGCGCGCAAGCGGAATTATCTTTCGATCTCAGTTCTGGGCCATTGCTTCGCGTATGCCTGCTACGCCTGTCTGAGGATGAACATGTGCTGCTCGTTACCATGCATCACATCATTAGTGATGGGTGGTCAATAGACGTTTTAATACGCGAATTTCATGAACTTTACAGAGCTTTTGATGCCGGACAGCCTTCACCGTTGGAGGAACTGGCGATTCAATACGCTGATTATGCTGTATGGCAAAGGCAGTGGCTGAACGGTCAAGTGTTTGAACTGCAGATGACTTACTGGCGGCAACAATTGAAGAATTTATCCAAGTTGCAGTTGCCTACGGATTACCTTCGTGAAGAAATTCCCCAAAGGTGTTCCGGGAGTTTTGCTTTCCAACTGCCAACAGATCTTCATAGCGCACTTAAGAAAATATGTCAGCAAGAAGGCATCACGCTGTATATGTTGTTGTTATCTGCTTTTCAGACGCTGTTATATCGTTATTCGGGGCAAAACGATATTGTCACAGGCTCGCCCTCTGCAAATCGCAATCGGTTTGAGACAGAAGAATTAATCGGGTACTTTATCAATCCGCTCGCCTTACGCACGAGTTTTGCCGATAACCCATCCTTTGCAGATTTACTGAAACGGGTAAGAAGTGTTGTTCTCGAAGCCTATGTTCATCAGGATCTGCCATTCGATTTCATTGTTGACGAATTGATTCCGGTACGCGACCTGACAAGTTTCCCGTTATTCCAGACCTGGTTTGTGCTGCACAATTTGCAGAAACGCAATGCTCAATCGCTGGGCTCCGTAAGCACTGTTCTTGAAGCGGTTCGTACTTCCGGCGCACGGCTGGATCTGGCTCTTGAAATGATTGAAGGGGATCAGTTGCGTGGGGTCTTTGTCTATGCTGCTGATCTCTTTAAACCAGCCACAATTGAGCGCCTGGCTGAGTATTTTGAAGCCATACTTCAAGCCCTTGTGAATAACTCTAATCTGACAGTTCTCGATATATGTCTTGAGCAAGGACAATACGAGGCTGTAGACCCGGAAACTCCGGTCAAGGATGCACTGGCGGATTTCCGCTTCTGATGCAATTTAACTGGCTTCCATAAGAAAAGGAAATTCTCTACGATGTCTGAGAAAACTCTTTATCATCTGGCGAGCGCGACGATCTGTGAGCCCCTGGTAAGCAATTGGACTGCCTGGCCAAACGTAATTGCTCCGGTTCCGGCAAGCCTGCACCTGCTACAGTACCAACTCCCAACATTGCAATCATTCATAGATAATCCAGATTTGCATGTGCAGGCTTGCCGGAGTCCGGAACTGGTTGGCGGACCATTTGTCAATCTAGGGTCTGAGAGAGTGGAAGAAGCGGTCTTGCTTCTGAACAGAATGCAAACAGATATGGCCGACAATGTCAGAGTAGCAAGAGAATTGCTTGAATTTCAAAACTGGCTTGTTGATCGTGCTCACGGAGAGTCTCTTGTACCTTATTACCATCGGTTGCCACCTTCTCTGCAGGGGTATGCAGAACTGGTATATGATTACCAACATCGCGCCTCTGTGCGTCTATTGGAAGGATTGCTTTATCGAAGTGATTATTATCATCCGGAGCTACAATCATTGCGCCTTTTTGCGCTACGCAATGATCGCGCCCGTCCATACTTTCTCAATACTCCACGCCTTCTTGAAGAAGGGCAAATCTCCTGGGATATACCTTTTAATGATGAGCGCGTAGATAGCCTCTTTCAGTTGTCATTGGAACCTGCTGCACTAAGTGAAGTCAGAGAATTGTTGTCGTCGGATCAGAGTTCAGACGAAGAGTTAGTGGCGCTTTTATCCAGTGAGACAATTACGCCTCCCGACGTCTGGATGGAGGATTTGCTGCGCGTCAAGTATTTCGGGCATGCCTGTGTGTTATTTGAACGCAAAGGGGTTTCCATTCTGACCGATCCGTTCATTTCTGTCAGACCGACAGAAGGTGGAATTGAACGATATACCTATGATGATCTTCCGGCAAAAATTGATTATGTTCTGGTGACGCACGGCCATCAAGATCACTGCTCTCTTGAATCGCTGCTGAGATTGCGACATCGCATCGGTTGCCTGATTGTGCCGCGTGCCTGCGGAATGCTTTATGGAGATGTATCTCTCAAATTACTGGCAAAACACCTGGGATTTGGAAATGTCATTGAATTGGATGTGTTTGAATCCATTGCGTTTGAAGACGGAGAGATTACGGCAATTCCTTTTCTTGGTGAACATGCAGATATTGCGCACAGTAAAACCGCTTATGTAATTCGCACAGGTCAGCGTCAGATATTGGTAGCGGCGGATACCGACTGCCTGGATATAAATGTTTATCGTAATGTAAGAGCCACGCTTGGTCCGATTGATACAGTCTTTATCGGGCTGGAATCGGTTGGCGCGACCTTATCATTTGCCTATGGATCACTGCTGCCGCAAAAACCTTCTCCTGTTCTGGAACAGACACGCAGGCAGCACGGATGCAATGCCGACCGGGCGCTTGAAATTCTCGAAACCATAGGTGCCGAGCGTTTATATAATTACGCCATGGGGCTGGAACCCTGGATGTATTACATTCTTGGGTTCGATCTGGATTGGAATTCGCCTCAGTTACAGGAATCAGAACGATTGCTCTCGGAGCTACGTTTAAGAGGCTTTGCTGCTGCTGAGCGCCTGTTCGGCAAACACGAATTCTATCTGGATAACCGGCCTCCCCTTTATTATAAGAGCATTTCATCATCTCCGGTTCCCGAACTGATTTCTCAAATCAGTCGTGACGCCGAAGATGATTTCATATTTTAACTGCTAAGCAACCACCCTGACATTGAAAGAAAAGCAATGACTTCATCACGCCAAATTTATAATCGAAAGCTGGACGAAGATCGCCAGTACTGGTGCCAGAAGCTTTTCCTGAAAAGCGAAACTGCGAGTTTTCCAATCACCCTGTTGCCGTCATCCAATAAAGAAGGGCAAGGACAGTTATATGAATTTACCTTCCCTTCGGCGGTTTTTGACAGAATGAACGCCTTGACGGAAGGCTCGCCTTTTTTACTTTATGTTGTTGTCGCTACGGCAGTAAAAATCTGTCTTCAAAAATATACGGGAGCTAATCTGATCGGTCTGAAAAGCCCTCGCCGCTCTGATGTAACTTCGCAAAAACATCAATTCTTTCTGCCAATCATTGATCTGATTGACAAGGATATGACCGTACGCGAATGCCTCAGAGAAGTTCGAGAAACTCTGCTTGATGCCTACCGCCATCAGGACTATGCCATTGACTTTGTGTTTCAGGAATTGAAGAGAGAGGACAGCAAATTTGAACCACCGGATATCAATTTTGCAGTAAGTTTCGCCGAGATTCATCAATTGATTGAGCCAGAAGATGGAGATATTATGCTGAGACTCTTCAGGCAAGCGAACACATTTGCGGGAGAGATTACATTTAACCTGCAAGCCGATTCTTATGATCTCATCGAGCGATTCCCTCAACATCTGATTACCTTGCTGGAAGCAGCTCTGGAAAACAGCAATACCAGGATTGCAGATTTGCCCATCCTGTCAAAGAGCGAGTATTCGCAATTGATGACGTTTTGCGGCACAGCCAGCACAAAAACAATTCACAGCACGATACCTGAATTATTTTCATCGCAGGTTTTAAAGACTTCTGAAGCTGTTGCTTTGATTTATGGCGGGCAGACTCTATCTTATGCGGAGCTTGACAAGCGGGCAAACCAGTTGGCTCATTACTTGATAACTCTCGGCGTAGGTGCGGAATCTCTTGTTGGCGTATGCCTTGAACGAAGTCCGGAGTTGATCGTCAGCCTGCTTGCCATCCTGAAAGCGGGCAGTGCTTATATTCCCCTTGACCCCGGTAATCCAGCTGCGCGGCTTGCGCATATGCTACAAGATGCTGATATCTCTGTGCTGATTACGAGAAAGGGATTATTACATCCTGCTCTCAACTTGCCCGCCACCGTCATCGATATAGACGAAGAAACGGAACGAATCGAAAAACAGCCGACCCCTAATCCAGAGGTTAATATCAAGCCGGAAAATCTTGCATATTGCATCTATACGTCTGGTTCTTCAGGTATTCCGAAGGCTGTTGCCGTAACTCACGAAGCCATTAGCGCACGCGCAATTGCCATGGGCAATCTATATGACATCAGCCATTCAGATTGCCTGCTGCAATTTGTTTCTCCGGCATTTGACGCATTCGGCGAAGAACTCTATCCGATTCTGGTTCGAGGAGGAAAAATGATTCTTTCTCAGCAAGACCCGGCAACCTTGTCGCCGCAGGCACTTTTGTCTCTTGTTGAGCAAGAGAAGGTGACAATTCTGCATTTCGTAGCTACCTATTGGCTGCATCTTTTGAAATATCTTGTAGATAATGACCAGGATTTACCGTCATCCGTGCGCTGCATAATCGTTGGCGGCGAGTCGATAGCAACAGAATCAGCAGCGCAATGGCAGCAGCGCTCACTTTTCGGAGCACGCCTGTTCAATGCTTATGGGCCTACAGAAACAACGATTACCGCAACAACCTATGAATATACCTCTCCGACTTTGCTTTCAGACAAATTGAAATGGCTTCCTATTGGCTGGCCTTTATCTGACTCTTTTGTCTACGTAATCAATGCGGAAGGCCAACTCTGTCCTATTGGCCTTTCTGGCAAGCTTTACCTTGGAGGATCATGTCTGGCCAGAGGGTATCTGCAGCAGCCGGATTTAACCTCAGAAAAATTCATTCCGGATTCTTTCAGCGGATTTGCGGGCAGCCGTATGTATGACACGGGAGACGTGGCACGTTGGCTACCGGATGGTTCACTCGAATTCAGAGGCCGCACTGATATGCAAATAAAAATACGCGGCTACAGAATCGAACCTGGGGAGATTGAAGCGGCTTTACTTAGCCATCCAACCGTAGAGCAATGTGTTGTGAATGTTTATGAAGATGACAGGCTTAATAAACGACTGATTGCTTACGTTGTCACAAAAGGGGCGGCTACGACAGGTGACGTATTACGAGTCTGGTTGCAGGAGAGAGTGCCTGATTTTATGGTGCCTTCAAACTTTGTGCGGCTTGACTCTATCCCTCTCAATATCAACGGCAAGGTCGACCGACGCGCTCTTCCAAGGCCGGACAGTAATTTATCCAGGCAAAGCTTTGTTGCGCCGCGCACGCTGCCTGAAAGAACGCTTGCCGAAATCTGGGCGCAAGTTTTGGGATTGGAGAAAGTTAGTATTCACGATAACTTTTTTGAACTGGGCGGCGATTCAATCCTCAGTATACAGGTAACAGCACGCGCCAATCAGGCGGGTCTGCGGTTTGCTCCGCAAGATCTTTTCAAAAAACAGACCGTAGCGGAACTGGCTTTGGTGGCTGGCTTTCAGGAAATCTCAAATGCTGATCAAGGTATCGTGACTGGCGCTGTACCCCTTATCCCAATCCAGCAATGGTTCTTTGAACGAAACTTGATTTATCCTGATCATTTCAATCAAGCCGTACTCTTGCAGGCGACACGGCCATTAGACCCTGCGCTACTTGAGCAGTCCGTCAACAACCTGTTGCTGCACCATGATGCGCTTCGCTTACGTTTCTCAACAGCAGACAATCAATGGCATCAAAATAACTCTGACATCGACAACAATCCAATTTTCTCTGTAATAGATTTAAGCAGCCTATCTGGTACTGATAAATCCGCAGTAATGGAAAGCAAAGCCACAGAGATTCAGGCAAGTCTTAATTTGCGAACCGGCCCATTGATGCGTGTCGCGTTATTTGATCTGGGTGATAGCGAACCAAATCGCCTGTTACTGGTCATCCATCATCTTGCAGTGGATGGCGTTTCGTGGCGCATTCTGCTTGACGATTTGCAAACCAGTTACGAACAATTGGAGAAGGGCTTAGCCATCGCGTTACCTCGAAAGAGCAGTTCTTTCCGGCAATGGGCTGAGCAACTTCAGATATTTGCTCAATCAGATTCATTGCTGGCTGAGCGCGCGCACTGGGTTCGTCTTCAATCCGAAAACCAGACTTTTTTACCAGTTGATCACAGAGCAGGCGTAAACACCTATGCATCCGAAGCCAGTGTGGTGGTTGAACTAACTGACGAAGAGACAGAAAAACTACTTCGCCAGACACTGAAAGCTTATCAATCGAATGTGGAAGAAATTCTTCTTACTGCCGCACTGCGTGTGGTGACAGATTGGAGCGGACAATCAAGCCTGCTTCTTGATATGGAAAGTCATGGTCGTGAAGAAATTTTTGAGGGAGTGGAAATCAGCAGGACGCTCGGTTGGTTTACCAGTCTCTATCCTGTCTGGTTGAAAGCAACCAATTCAGATCTGGTTGACCTTCAAGAAACAGTGAAAGAGCGCTTGCGGGAGATTCCCAATCGAGGGCTGGGCTATGGACTGTTACGCTATTTATGTAACGAGCCATCCGTAAAAGCACAGATAAAGATGGGCCCTCGTGCTGAAATTGTTTTCAACTATCTGGGACAATTCGATCATCTGTTTTCAAAAAATCCACTGTTTAAGATCCGTTCAGAATCAACCGGGGCAACCCTGAATTCGCTTGAGCAGAGACCATACACATTTGAAATTACCGGCCATATCTCAGCCGGACGCTTACAGGTAAGATGGTCGTACAGCCACAATCTTCATTCCCAGGAGACAATTGAAAGGCTGGCGAAATCTCTTCTCAGTACAATTCAGGAATTGATTGCCTGCAGCGAATCATCGCTTAATCATTCTTTGCCTTTAAATGAACTTCTTCAAGGCGGGCTTACACAAGAGGAACTCGACGGCATCTTGAATGAAGTAAACGTTGAGTAAGTTTCACAACTATCCGGTATTAACACCAACCTCAGAAATCGCAGTGCAAAAATGGCAATAGATAAAAATAACGTGGAAGTAATCTATCCACTTTCTCCCTTACAAAGCGGCATGCTGTTTCACAGTTTACGAGAGCCAGAAGCAGGGTACTACATCGAACAGAACAAGTTTACTCTGACCGGCAATCTGGATGTAGAGCGATTTGAACAGGCATGGCGTAAGGTTATTGAACGGCATTCAATTCTCAGAACGGCTTTTTCTTCGGCAGGAAAAATGTCGCAGGTTGTATTTCGCAGGGTAGAATTGCCAATGGAAAAGCATGACCTGCGAGAATTTTCGCCGGATGAACAGCAGACCAGACTGCAGGCGATTCTTGAAGCAGACCGCAAACGAGTCTCTGAAACTACAAAAGCGCCTTTGATGCGATTCGCACTTTTACGGATGACCAGTGAGTCGTATCTCTTCATCTGGACATGTCATCATCTTTTGCTGGATGGATGGTCAGGAACGGTTGTATTGAATGAAGTAGTAACCTATTACAACACCGGCGAACAAGGAATAGAAGTAAATCTTCCGCGCCCAAGACCGTTTCATGATTACATACTCTGGCTGCAAAAACAGGATCAAAAACAGGCGGAAATCTTCTGGCAAAACGCATTACAGGGCTTCTCGGCTCCGACGCCTCTTCCGCTACAAAAGAATCAAATCAATAAAACTCATCTTTATAGCAGAGCACAAAAGGTGCTTCGGTTGTCGTCCGAGAAAAAAGCGTCTCTGAACAATTGGGCACGGCAACATCGTTTGACGCTTAACACCTTGATGCAGGGGAGTTGGGCACTGCTGCTGAACCGCTATAGTGGGGAATCCGATGTGCTGTTCGGAATGACCGTAGCAGGCAGACCGGCTGATCTGCCCGATTCAGAAAACATGGTTGGCATGTTTATCAATACCTTGCCTCTGCGTGTACAAATTAAAGCTCAAAACAAGGTTATTGACTGGCTGCACAACCTTCAGCAGCAACAGGCAGAGGTTTCACGATACCAGTATTGTGCTCTGGTTGATATTCAGGGGTGGAGCGAAGTCCCGCGAGGCATGCAACTCTTTGACAGTCTGCTGGTCTTTGAGAATTTTCCTGTAAAAGCTTTCAATGGTATGAAATCGGGTGGCAATTCCTTACAGGTACAGGGTCATGCGAGTGAACTTAGATTAAGCAGCCCATTGGTACTTACGGTAGTAGGACACCCCGACTTGACTCTTGAAATCAGTTACGACTCTCAACAGTTCAGCTCTGAAAGCATAGACCGGCTGCTTACGAATATGCAGGTTTTATTGGATGCAATGATCAGTAGTGAGCATCAATCCGTATCTGAGCTTTCTCTTGTGGGCGAGATTGAACGCAACTGTTTACTTGTTGAATGGAATCAGACAGCGGTTGCATACGAGGGGCAGCCTTGCATCCATAAACTGTTCGAACAGAAGGTTTTGGAGAATCCGCTTGCAACGGCGTTGGCGTACGAAGGTCAGTTGGTCAGTTATGGAGAATTGAATGTTAGAGCAAATCAACTGGCGCATTACCTGTCTGAACTGGGAATCGGTGCAGAAATTCGGGTTGCTATTTATATGGAACGCAGTACGGAGATGATGGTAGCCCTATTGGGGGCGTTGAAAGCAGGAGGTGTATGCGTGACCATTGATCCGGGTTACCCAGCCGAACGCATCAAATACATGCTTAATAATTCTCATGCTCCTGTATTGCTGACCCAACACGCTCTCTCTCTTCGTTTGCCCCAACATTCGGCAACGATATTTTGTCTTGATTCGCAATGGGATCTCATTGCTGACAAAGAGACAAGCAATCCATGCAACCTTGTAGCCCCGGAAAATACAGCTTATATCATATACACTTCCGGCTCAACAGGACGGGCGAAAGGTGTTTTATTGCCGCATCAGGCAATCTGTAATGTATTGTTCTGGATGTTGGCGGAGTTCCCTCTGGAGTCTTCAGATAGAGTTCTATTGAAAGCCTCTATCAGTTTTGATGCATCCCTGTTGGAGATTTTTTTCCCGCTTGCGGCTGGCGCGGCAATTTTAATTGCTGCGCCTGAGGGTCATCGTGATGTTGAGTATCTCATCCGCTTGATTATACAACATAAAGCCACTTATGTAGATATGGTTCCTTCATTGCTTAAGGCAATGCTCGATACAGGGCAGTTTTTTCAGGGCGATTTCCCCAAATATCTAAGCTCCGGAGGTGAAGCTCTCAGCCCTGAAATACTGAATCTCTATTTCGAAAAGTTCAATCTTCCGCTCTGCAATATGTATGGGCCGTCCGAGACGACAATTCATTCGACAACCTGGAATTTTCATAAGGATGACAATACAGGTGAAGTGCCTATCGGTTTGCCGGTATCGAATACGACAGTATATGTGCTGGATGAAAACCTGCAACTTTTGCCAATCGGTGGCGCCGGAGAACTCTATATAGCAGGGATAGGATTAGCCAGAGGCTATCTGAATCAACCCTCTTTAACCGCAGAAAAATTCATACCAAACCCGTTTAGCCCTGACCCAGGCGAACGAATGTACCGCACAGGCGATTGGGCCCGATGGTCAGAAGATGGCTACCTGCTCTATCTCGGCAGAAGAGATCATCAGGTGAAAATTCGCGGCTTCAGAATTGAGTTGGGAGAGATTGAAACGGCACTTGAACAGCACCCCTTTATTACACAGGCCGTAGTGATGAAAAGAGAGGATGAATCGGGCAATAGCAGCCTGATCGCTTATATTGTTAAGAAAAAAGAAAACCAGGCACTGCCTGTACAGGCGACCCAAAACTCTACATCAAAGCAAAACGGTGCTTTCAGAGATTTGTATAAAGAGCCGCAGCGTCCGGGATTTTCCGGTGACAGTGCTGTGATTGAGCCGTCTGGCAATCCGGCTAAAAATGAAGATGCGAACCTGACAACAACTTTACGCCACTATCTTCATGAGCGCCTGCCATACTATATGGTCCCGAGTCTGTTTTTAGAAATAGAGGAATTTCCTCTTACACCAAATGGCAAGTTAGACCGCAAGGCATTGCCTGTGCCTGATCAAATCACAGAGCATAGTTTGGATTACAAGCCACCTCGTTCACAGGTGGAAGAAATGGTATGTGGAATATGGGAGCAAATTCTCAAGATAGAGCGTGTCGGTATCGAGGAGAATTTCTTTGAGTTGGGCGGTCATTCCCTTCTCGCCACTCAGGTCATTTCCAGAGTCCGTGATGTCCTCAGGGTTGAGTTGCCTTTGCGCATTCTCTTTGACTCGCCTTCCGTTGATAAACTCGCTCGACAGATTGAACTGCTCAAAAATCAAACCCACGCATCTGAACCTCTGATGCATGCAGTCAGCAGGAACCAGGATTTACCCCTGTCATTTGCGCAACAACGACTGTGGTTCATCGACCAACTCGAACCTGGCAGCAGTGCTTACAACGTTCCAACTGCCGTGCGCTTGCGGGGCGCTCTCAATATCGAGGCTCTCCAAGCCAGCCTCAACCACATCTGCCAACGGCACGAAGTCCTGCGCACCTGCTTCCCTCAACGACTCGGACTTCCCACTCAGCAGATTCTTCCCCCAACCCCTGTCTACCTGCCTCAGGTAGATTTGTCGCCTTTCCCTTTAGACGAGGCGCTGGACAAAGCCCTGCTGCTGGCTCAACAAGAAACCCGACTTCCCTTCGATTTATCCACCGGGCCACTCCTGCGCGCGCTCCTTCTCAGTCTGGCTGACGATGACCACATCCTCGTTCTCACTCTCCATCACATCGTCAGTGATGGATGGTCAGTCGCCATACTCATCCGTGAGTTCAGTCACTTCTACTCTGCTTATCAAGCCGGCAAGGAACCTGATTTGCCGCCTCTCAACCTTCAGTATGCTGACTTCGCCGTCTGGCAACGCAACTGGTTGACCGGCTCCGTTCTCCAACAACAACTAGCTTATTGGCGACAACAACTTGCTGACCTCCAGGACCTGGATTTGCCCACTGACAAACCCAGACCTGCTGCACTCAGTAGCAAAGCAGAATGCGTGCGTTTTCAATTATCAGAAGAATTGACTGAGAAGGTAAAAGCATTCAGCAAACAGGAAGGGGCAACTCTGTTTATGGTGTTGCTAGCTGGCTTTCAGTTATTGCTGGCTCATTTCTCTTCGCGTAATAAGGTTGTTGTAGGCACCAGCGTATCTAATCGAAACCGACTGGAAAACGAAGGTCTGATAGGCTTTTTTGTGAATCAACTGGTTCTTAAAATTGACCTGAGCGAAACGCCACATTTTAAGAAGTTTTTGCATCAAGTTCGTGAAGTGGTTCTTCAGGCGCTTGCACATCAAGATCTGCCCTTTGAACGTCTGGTTGATGAAGTAGCGCCGACGCGCAGACTGGGAACCCTGTCATTATTTGACGCGAAAATTGTCTTGCAAAATGCCATACAGGAGAAGGTTGAACTCCCCGGATTGCAACTGGAAGAGATAGAAGCTCACGGGCCTGACTTGCGCAGCCCTCTGTATCTTGAATTCGGTGATACTTCTAAAGGATTGCAGGGGCTGCTCCAATACAGTCCAGAGCTTTATCATGCGGATACAATTACTTTATTCATTGAGCAACTGAAACAGATATATGCCACCATCGTAGAAACACCCAATATTGAGATCAAAGCGCTTAATGATCTGCTTAATGGAATAAAACAGAAAAGCCAGGAGCGAAATCAGCAACTGGTTTCGCAGAAACGGTCTCAACTGTGGAAAACAGCGCGGATGAAGAGTGAGGCAGCCCCTGGCAAGCGCGTAGCGGTTCAGCTTGCGCCAGATAAAATCGTGGATTATACCTGTCTGTCTCCTGATCAGGATCTTCCCTTGATTATCAGTCCTGCCATCAATCATTTGAATCTCTGTGAGTGGGTAATACCTAACAAACAATTTCTTGAAGAAAAACTGTGGCGACACGGCGCAATTTTATTCCGGGGATTTCCCATTGAAACCGCGAGCCATTTTCAGGATTTCGTGAAAGCGTTCTCCGGTGAATTGATGTCATACGTTGAACCGACCTCACCGCGTAGTCTGGTGGGAGAGAATGTTTATACTTCAACTAATTACTCTGCTGATGAAATCATCCCGCCACATAATGAACGATCTTATTCCATTACCGTACCTCAGAGGTTGTATTTCTGGTGCCATACACCTGCTGAGACAGGAGGACGCACCCCTCTATACGATTCAAGAAAAGTCTACCAGCGAATCCCTCCGTCAATCAGAAAGAAATTCGTTGAAAAGGGATGGATGTTTGTGCGCAATTTCGCGGATGAGGTTGGATTCCGCTGGCAAAATATTTTTCAATCAAATGACCCAAAGGTAGTTGAAGAGTATTGTCGCAAAGCCTGTATCGACTGGCAGTGGAAGCCTGGCGGAAAACTTACAACTCGTCAGATACGTCCTGCTGTTGCCAGGCATCCGGTGACCGGGCAAACGGTCTGGTTTAATCACGCGGCCTTCTTCCATAGCTCAACTCTGCATCCCGGGCTGCGCGAAACTCTTCTTGCAAACTATGGCGAAGATAATCTGCCCAATAACACCTATTACGGAGATGGCTCGCCAATAGAAGATTCCGTTATTCAACAAGTTCGCGACGCTTACGAGCAGGAAACGATTTCATTTCCGTGGCAGAAGGGAGATTTGATTTTAATCGATAATCTTCTTACCTCACATGGGCGAACTTCCTATTCAGGCCAGCGAAAAATTCTATTTGCGATGGCCGAACCACTCACACGTGAAGACTGCAAAATTTCAATATCAGGAGTTAAATGATGCATGCGTATCAAGTAGAAGGTTTTCATCTTTCGCCGCAACAGCGCTATTTATGGATTTCAGAAGATGAACCACAAGTCACTCAATGTCAGGTTATTTTAAATGGAAATCTGCATGCCGAAATCTTGCAAAAAGCAATTCAGGCTGTTGTAGACCGTCACGAAATTTTAAGAACTACTTTTCAACGCTTTCCCGGAATGACGATTCCACTGCAAAGAATAGAAAGGTCGGTTCCAATCTCTTTCGTCCAGGAAAAGATTAGTCACCTTAACAGGCAGGAGCAGGAAACAGCCTGTCAATTGCTTTGTCAAAAGGAGGCTGCTTTTCTTATAAATTTGCAAGATGGTCCTTTACTGCGAGCCTGTCTGATCTCCTGCGCGCCGGAGGAACACGTTCTCATTCTTACACTGCCGACAATCTGCGCTGATAGAAGAAGTATAGAGATTCTGCTGGGTGAAATTTCGAGTTTATATCATAGTGGGGGGGATGATTCAGCACTTGGAGAACCCCTGCAATACTCTGATGCTGCGGCGATGTTTAATCTTTTTGCGGAAGCAGATCCTTCTGAACCCGGTAAAAGATTCTGGCAGGCACAAGAGATTGGCAATTATCTTGAAGCACCGATTCCTTATCAAGTTCACACAACTCTGCAATCAACACACAGGCAAAATTCCTGTGACATTACAATCTCCCCGTTGCTGGTTGAAAAGCTGGATTCGCTGTGTCGGAGTTGGCAAATCAGCCGCAAAGCATTTCTTCTGAGTTGCTGGCAGATTCTATTTCTGCGACTAGGCAAAGAAAAGGCATTTTGCACGGGCGTGACTTTTGATGGGCGAGCCGATGGTTCGCTGCATGATGCTGTCGGACCCTATGAAAAGCGGCTCCCGTTTCTTGCAGAGTTACAACCGCACATGTCTGTCAAAAATGTAGCCCAATTTTCACAAAGCCGTCTGGAAGAGTTAGCTTCCTGGCAAGATGATTTTAATTGGCAGCAGATTGAGGCAGATGCTGAAATCTTACCTTCTTCCCTGACATTGGGATGGTGTTTCGATTACTACACAAGATTGAGCCAGCAAGCGGACGAGGCGCGCTTATTTGAAAATGCCCAAATTAGGTCTCAGACCAATGACTTCAAAACTCTGCTTACTTTTACAGAATCCGGGTCGAAACTCACCGGGCAACTGCTGTATGACTCATCAAATTTGCTAATAGTAGATGCCCAAAGACTTGCTCAACAGTTCCAAGTTTTATTAACCGATGCAATTGAAAACTCTGATGCTCAGATAATCAATCTGAAAATCCTTTCTGAGAATGAGCAGGCATTTTTGCTCAAAGAATTGAATTTGACCCAAAAAGATTATGAGATTGTTTACGGCGTCCATCATCTATTTGAACAACAGGTCAGACGCAATCCGGGAGCATCGGCGATTGTCTTTAATGGTCGGACATTCTCATATGCAGAGCTAAACGCCAGAGCAAATCATATAGCCCATAAACTGCAAACGCTGGGAATCGGACCAGAGATTAAAGTTGCTTTATATACCGAACGAACACCTGAAATGCTGATTGGTATCCTGGGCATTTTGAAAGCAGGTGGTGCATATGTACCGCTTGACCCTACCTTACCTTCGGAGCGCCTCGGCTATATGATTGAAGATTCGCAGGCACAAGCTTTACTTGCTCAAAAGGATATAGAACTAAATCTGCAGCAGGAGCAAATTCCATCCATCTATCTGGAGCTGGACGCTGATGACGTCCAGGCACAGAACGCAGAAAATCCGGTGGTCACAATTGATCCATCTAATCTTGCTTATTTAATCTATACATCAGGCTCTACAGGAAAGCCCAAAGGTGTTGCTGTCGAGCATAGTCAGTTGGTGAATTATGTACTGGCAAGCCGGGAAACTATCGGCTTTGCTGCGCATAGCTTTGCGCTGCTCTCAACAGTCGCCGCTGATTTAGGAAACACGGCTCTGTTTGGTGCGCTCTGTAACGGTGGCAGCCTGCACCTAATCCCCCAGGAGATCGCCCTTGATGGAAAAGAACTGGCCGTTTATTTCGGACAGCACCAGATAGATTGCATGAAAATTACTCCATCACATATGGCAGGGTTAATGGCTTCAGAGATAGCTGCAAATCTCCTTCCGGATTTCTGCCTGGTGCTTGGCGGTGAAGCATCCGACTGGAGATGGATTGAAAATCTTCAAGAGTCTAAACCGAATTGTTTGATCTTTAACCATTATGGTCCAACCGAAACCACCGTGGGCTGCTCTGTATATGTCGTGCCGGAATCAAAGGGTTATTCGGGGTCTGTACCAATTGGTAAGCCGCTCGCCAATGTTGCTCTATACGTCCTTGATGAAGCAGGTGAGCCGGTTCCTTTTAATATTCCTGGCGAGTTATACATTGGCGGATTGGGAGTCAGTCGGGGTTATGTCAATCAGGCAAGAT
>JADMIO010800035.1_pt1 | contig 20073 bp, 15 predicted proteins | sample 8958161 | NCBI WGS metagenome assembly JADMIO01 (sample SAMN16585339, study PRJNA669376) | soil metagenome | isolation source: Crop rotation soil | place: USA: Cullars Rotation, Alabama | collected 2011 | reverse complement strand
CTTTCCCTGAAGTTTATTAACCTGCACTGCTGTATGATGCTCACTTTGTTATTGGCAAGTGCCATGGCTAAGGCCCAAACATGTCCTGATTTTCCCATTGATTGTGCAGATGATGAAACGAACCAGCAGTTAGCAGAGAAAAAATGGCAAGGAGCGGAGGATTATAAAGTGAAAGAAGAATATGTGATGCAGGATAACCTACGGCAATTTTTCAAGGGCATGATGGAGCAGATGTCCAAGGCTACGAAATGGAGGATGTTCCAATATGATGAGTTCCAGGAATCGGGCATTGCAAAGGCAGAGAATATACCATTGGCCTATCCATATCGCCGCCCTTGCACTTGGGAGATCAGTTTCATTTTTGTAGTAAATGAAGATTCATTACATGCTTGGCAACATTGGTATAATAATGATCTGCAAGCAAAGTCTAATTCATTAGTGGATGCCTATAAGCAAAATGTACCTGGTGAGAATGTGAGCAAGATGATCAATGATTCCATTGATTATTATTCCAACCGGAAAGCGAAATATATGGAAGCTAATTTCCCGGATTATCAAAAAGCGCTTGTTGCTAATGATCAGAAGGGAATTAAGAAATACGAAAGCGGCCTCAAGAAATATGATGATGATATCGATGCGCTGACAAAAAGAATTGGAGCAAAAGCATCCCCCAACCATGCTTCCCTCGAACATCAAGGAGATGATCTGCAAACCTACAGGCATAATAACTTTATGCTCTTTCGCAATTCATGCATGTTGCGTGTTTCGTTTAAAGTGAATGACCATACCTCTCCTTCTTATGATGAAGCCCATGCCAAAGACCTTGTTGTGCCCGGCGCTACTATTTCCAAGATGATGCATAATACTAAGACGGAAGATAATGAAGTATTCGGCTCTTATACGAGGGCCCCAGACTTTGCTATTGCATTCTTTGGGAAATGGGTTACAAAGCTTAATGAGTACAACAGTTACAATGCGGTTTATCGCAGTGATCCTAAAAATACCGATGCCGTTACAATAAAGAAAATTCCCTGCGATAAAGTGCAGACTGTGCAGGTACATGTAGAAGGAAGTCCTAAATATATTACCCAGTTCCTGAAATTATTGGATACCCAAAAAATAAACAGCCTTATCGTAAAACAATAGCAGGCATTTAACCCTTAAACCGTTTTTTATGATGGCTATTTACAAGTCATTTATTCTTATATGTTTTTTCACCATCCTGTTTTGCCCCAGGCTTGCACAGGCACAAGGTGAGGATAATATTCTTTTTAATGTAAAGCCCATCAACCCACAAGGCCACCTGCTTTGGTTCAATGGTCATTTTAGTCCTACCAATAAGAACCTGTTCATCATAGATAAAGATTCAGCTGCAAAAGGCGGAGGCGGTACCATCACGATAAAACCAGGAGGAGATGTGCAAGTCAAGTCTTCCGGGGGAGATGAATGGAATAAGAGAGTGGATGATGCGCTTAGTTCTATCGATACTTGGGAGAAAAAGCTTGATGATCCTGCGAGCAATACTGATCTCACAGCCTTTCATATGAACACACTGCTGAAACAGGATGCTGAAGCCTCAAAAGAAGAATGGAAATCATATAAGATAGATACCAAGCAAGATATTCTTAGCCAGTCTTCCCAAGTAGACCAAAATGCTTCGTCCAGCCCGAGTTCTCTTTCTAAAAACGTTGGTGACTATTGCCAAAGCAAAAGGGCCCAATATGATGAAATAATTGCTTTTTATGAAGCTCACAAGAAAGACAAGGATAAGGACCTGCAATACCCTGCGCCGCCACAATTAGAACGTTCTTGCTATTCCTGTGACAGCAATACTAGAAAGAATTATGATACGATCATGAAACATTATGTCGACAATTTCTTTCAGCCGGAATACAAGTTGCTTGGCAATGCTTGCAACCTGTTACACGAGCTCAATGGAATGGGAGTTCAATCTGATTTTGGCGATGAAGGCGGTAAGGTATTATTACCTGAATTAGGTGATCTATTTCATACAGATAAAAAGGACCCTTCGAAATCAGGCGCTTGTTCATTCATAGAATTTTATAAGCTATATGATGCTGTTAGGTTTCTTGCTATGAGAGGGCATTGGAAAGCCCAAAAGATGTTTCGCGACCACAAGAAAGATTGGGAAGCTGCAGAAACGATTGCGAGAACCGTTTGTGAGGGAGCTAGAAATGCCATCTTGGTTACTGGTGTTAAAGGTTTAGATGATGACGCGCTACAGGGGCTCGCCCCTCTTGTTGAATTAGCCTTCGAGCATTATTATGGAATGCTGGCACAAAATGATTGGACACAAATAGGAAATCTCGTTTATATTCTTGGCTTGGCAAGATCAGAAGCATTACTCGGAAATGATTCCAAAAAGTTTGACGACGATTTATTGAAGCGCATTTCACAGATCTATAATGGCTTTGAGCTCACTGTAGAAATGGACATCAAGGTGGGGAAAGATGGCGGTTATCACCTAGCCCACCTAAAAGGTAAATGCAATGTAATACCAGATTTTGTAGCAGATTCCAACCAGTGCTATAAATGGGTTGTGGCAGATGATCAACGAAAAGACGCTGCTGGTTTGTTTAAATCAAAAATTGGACAAGCAATCGACTGTGACGTAGTCACCAATGAATTCGTGACAAAGGCGGGGCCAAGGCCTGTGTATATAGGAACAAAGAAATATATAACCAACCTCAGCGCTTTGCATATGGATTTTTGCAACCCGGGAAAAGATACAATTGTATTGAGCAGCTTTATCCCGAATCCACAAGAGAACGGCACTTGGCAGTTTCCCATGGGCGTAAAAGCAGGTGCAGGGATAATGGGTGCTGAGCAGAATTTCAAGAGCCTCGACCAATTGAAAGAGCTTGCAACTTCTGGACAAGCCCAGTCAGCAGCTGAGCAAATGAAAGCACAGGCTGAAAAGCTTAAAGCACAAATGCAGAATGTTGCCAGCCAATTAAAATCAGGAAATGGCTCTTTGCAGGACTATCAAAAAATACTGGCACTTTCTCAAAAGGCTAAAGATGTTTCAAACAATCAAAGCGTTGCACCAATAATTTACGTAGACTTTGAGATACCCATTAAAAACAATGACCCTGAGATCATCAATAAGAAATTTGATGCAAGACAGATCAATCCAAGGCTTCAAGATGTGATCACTTATGGGTATTACACTATTCATTTGGAGAATAAGGCAAATCCAAAACCAAAAACTCCTCCTGCTCCACCAAAGAAATAACTATGCAATCATTCTTTCACCCAAATATTTAATTATGAAAATTATTCATTCGCTTATACTCTTTGTCTTGCTCACCGGCATCGGAACGGTGCAAGCCCAAAAAGCTTTCCAAATCGATGTTACAAGCATGCTGGCCAAGATACCTTTGCCCGGTAGTTGTGCAGCGAGCTATAGTAATTGCGTTGTAGAAACTGGGGCAGATGGCCGGGTAAATGTTAAGGATATTGGAGGTCCTATTGCAGACTTGCAAAAACAAATGATACAAATGATGAAGGACAGGGAAAATAATATGATGGCTGCCAATGCCAGTATGCCGTCTGCTGATCAAATTACGAAGATGCAGCAACAAGCACAGCAAATGCAAAGCATGACACCCGAACAGGCTATGCAGAATGCAAAGAATAATGCATCAAAACAATCAAATACCGCAGATATGGCAACGATTGGAAGGAAGGTAGGGCAAGGGCAAAATGCAATGATAGAGCTTACCAAGATCCTTAATGAATTCAGCGCTAAAGTGTTGGTTATTCAGTCTGCCACGAAAGATTCTGTAGATAAAGTTAAAAGCGGTCATTGCCCAGAGGTAAGACAAGGTTCTTATGTAGGGCCGACTTGCGCGTGTACGCAAGGCATTACCGCTGCATACTATACCCAAAGAATTGCGAAAAGAGATGAAGGGGCAAGCAGCATGGCTACGCTGGTTCAAACTTATATGCCGCGTATAAAGGCGCAAGTAAGCATCGTTGATGATATTGAAAGCTCATTAAAATACGGAGATGCTGTATCAAATCCAGCCTATAAGCAAATGTTGGTTTCCATGCAACAACAAGCCATGGGGGCAATTCCACAGGTTACTGGAGTAATAAGCACAATTACTACTGACGGTGGAACTGAATATGCCAATTTGCAGAACACGAAATTGATGTGTAAGTAAGAGAATAGTCCAGTTTAACTTTCGTTCTATTGACCTGGGAACGGGAATGGATTATTATTGCCATAAATTAAATTCTTTGCCTTAACTGTAATTGTCATGTGCACATGATAGTTATATACAAAAATCATACGTTCATCCGATTGACTTAAGACAAATCTTGTTGTTCTTTTGCCCTACTATAAAGAAACTACACCGACCTTTCCATACCAGTGAAACTCCACCTGTTTCGTACTAGCATATTCCAGTTAATATTCTAAAACATTATCTATTTATGAAAAAGAATTTTTACTTGTGTATCTCTTTCTTGTTTGTTTGCTTTTCAGTGTCGGCCAAGATCTGGCGGGTAAATAATAACACAGGCGTAGTGGCAGACTTTAATAATGTTGCTTCAGCCATAGCAGCAGCTTCAGCAGGCGACACGATCCATATTGAAGCTTCCACCGGTGGTTATCCAAGTTTTAATATTACGAAAAGGCTGGTCATCATTGGCACAGGCTATTTCTTTACCGATGCCACCCCCAATCCCAAGACCCAGGTCAACACGAATGCTGCCACCATAAATGGTGGAATTGAATTTATGCCGGGCAGTGCGGGAAGTGTAATAGAAGGGCTTACAATCCCTGGCATATTCTTAGACGACGGTACTATCACTATCCAAAGAAACTATATAACCAGTTACCTGTACCTCGGCAACGCAGCTAATTCAGTGTGCAATGCTGATACGATCAGGCAAAATTATATTTATGGTGTAGTAAGCCAGACCGCCAGCTCAAATATTACTAACATGATGTTCTACAACAATATCGTTAATGGAATAGGATTCGATTTTACCAATAATATAAACAAGACATCAGGTTTCGCTATCAATAATGTTTTCCTGAGTGGTTCATTCGCATGCGTGAATATGACATTTCAGAATAACATTATAAACAACGCTAATTTCAATACTTATCTTTCATCTAATGTATTCTTCAACAATATTGCAAACAATACAGGAATACCAACAGGAAATGGCAACCAGCAAAATGTTATCATGAACAATGTGTTCAATGGATTTAGCAGTGGTACCGGCTTTTCATCGGACGGAAGGTATATGTTGAAAGCGGGCTCGCCTGCCATTGGCGCCGGTGTTATCAATAGCGTTACGGTTGACTGTGGCGCTTTTGGCGGACCAGCACCATATGTGTTATCCGGTATGCCGCCCATTCCAAGCATTTATGCTTTTTCTGCTCCTTCTTCTGTACCTACCGGTACTACCACCATCAACATAACAGTGAGCAGCACAACAGTGCATTAATAGATTCAAAAACAACGTATGTATAGCAAAATACTTTTTTGCTGCATGCTGTCTATTGCCTGTTCAGTATTGGCAATAGGGCAGATCAGCTTCAATCTGCCACCCAGCGCATCTGCAGCAAATATTAACCGGTTGGAGTACTATTTCGATACCGATCCCGGCTTTGGTAATGGCACCAGCATAAGCTTTTCAGCAGGAACAGATATAACGGCTTCCTCAGTAAGCTTGAATATTAGTGCACTCGCCAATGGATTGCATCACCTATATGTCAGAAGCCGAGACAATAATGGCGGATGGAGTCTTACGAATGTTCAAAACATATTTATTGTTCCCACTTTTTCTATTCCTCCTATTGCCAGTGCTGTAAATGTTACGAAGCTTGAATATTTCTTTGATACCGATCCCGGCTTTGGTAACGGCACCAACATAGCTATTACGGCTGGCACAGATATTAGCACATCGTCTGTTGCTGTTGACGTGAGCTCTCTAACCGGCGGTGTTCATAGATTGTATGTCCGTAGCCGTGATGCCAACGGAAGTTGGAGCCTTACTAATGTGCAAAGCTTTTTTGTTCTATTTGCCAATACAGTTTTTCCACCAAATCCAGTAGCAACAAATATCACAGGATTAGAATATTTTGTTGATACTGATCCGGGCTTTGGCAAGGCACATGCTGTCAGCATCACACCGGGTACTGACATTACCTCCAGTCTTATTCCGATAGATATTACAGGCCTCAGCAATGGAACCCATCGCGTTTATTTCCGCACACAGGATGCTAATGGATCATGGAGCCAGGCCAATCTTCAAATATTTCAAATTGTAGTTACCACCATATCCTTCCCACCCAATCCTACTCCTGGAAATATTACCATGTTCGAATGGTTTGTAGATACAGACCCGGGCTTTGGTCATGGTAATATTGTAACGGTTCCTGTAGGGACAGATATCAGCGATTTCACTTTTGCTGCCGACATTACCGGGTTGACAATGGGCGTGCATCATTTCTTTATTCGCAGCTTCGATGGCTGGTCAGTAACAACGGTCAAAGGTCTCGGCGTGGGCGTTTCTTTGCCCGTTACCTGGTTATCTTTTACTGCTCGCAAAACAGCAGACGAAAAAGTACAGCTGACATGGCAAACTGCAGCTGAAGTGAAGAATGATCATTTTGAAATTGAAAGAAGCACTGATGGCGCACAATTCTTGGCGATTGGCAAAGTGCCTGGCAGTAAGAATAGTAACACTGTTCAAACCTATTCTTATACGGATAATGCCACGCAAGCAGGAACAATTTGGTACCGCATCAAACAAGTGGATGTGGATGGGTTGAGTTCCTATTCGGTTGTAGTATCGGTTCAGTTAAGCGACAGGAATTTATTCGAGGTGATGAATAATCCTGTAAAAGATCTGCTTAATATTTATTTGTCGTCCCCATTCGCACAAAACACCTCTATAAGGATCATCGATATTTCAGGAAAAGAAATTAAGAAAATTGAAGGTATCCGGGCTGGTACATTGTCGGTAAATGTTTCTGGCCTGGCTGCAGGTATCTATATTGTACAGTGTATGCACAATGGCGTAAGCTATAATAGGCGGTTCATAAAAGAGTGATGAGCCGATAAATGTGCGTAGTTATTTGTCATATACCCCGCTATGTCAATAGCGGGGTTTTTTGGGCCCAAAAATTCAGGTCATTCCACACGATAGATAGCTTACAGGCGTTTTACTATAGCATAATTCAATCTTATGAAAAAACTGTTTATATATCTGCTTATTCCGGCATGTGTTGCTTTATGGCAACCAGCTAAGTCACAACAAGCTATACCCATTCCTGCCGATGCTCCCGTTACTACAGGTGGGTTAAAGCTTGGATTTAACCTTACCAAGGATGCGCAAGGAAAAAGCAATGCCAATCGATACAATACCGAATTCTACGTTACTAATATCACCAGTGAGGCGAAGATCATTTTGTTCAAACAGAATTTTGAGGTGGCTGGTGGAGATGTTTCTCCTAATCTTGTACAATTCGACTGCTTGAATGCAACAGGTGCAGAAAGGACCTCAAAAGGCATCATAGTGCAAGCAAAGCCTTGTACAGTTACAGCACTGGTAGATGACCGGGATTGCAATGCTGCTCAAGCCAAGAAGAATAAGCGGGAAGTCACCATTGGCTATTGGATAAAACCCGGTGAAACAATTTCCAGCAATGTTACTATTATGCTTCCTCCTAATTCTAAGCCTGATGTAAAAGCGACCATTTTGCTCGATGAAGGCGTAACATCCAATGCAATTCTTGGTTCATCGGTCACTAATACTTCTCACCTTATTAGCCAAGGATATTTGAGGATTAAGAATGTATCTGCAGGTACTTATTTGAATATGCAGACCGGTCCGCTTACTTGTTCTCCTATTCAAGAAGATTGGTTCAATTCTCAATGGGAGATATTACCTGTAGACGGTACCAATTATTATGTTATTAAGAACAGGACTAAAAATGTCTATATCAGCATCGAGAACATGGAAACTTTAAATTCCCCCAATGCCGAGTCAGTCAATTCCCTTTGGGTTTTGGAGCCTATCGAAGGCAATACTGTATTTATGCTAAAGAATGTGGGGAATAATAACTATCTCGTAGTGCAATCAGGCAAACTTCAATTGGCAGCCGCTACTGACAAACCTGCATATGCGAAGTGGGTCCTCGAACATTAAGAGCTATTCTCAAACGATCTTCCCGTCTTTCATATGTAGAATACGGTCACTCATGGTGGCCAGTTCCTCGTTATGGGTAACAATGAGAAAGGTTTGATCCATTTGTTTACGCAGGTCAAAAAATAGTTGGTGCAGTTCCCTTGCATTGGCAGAATCTAAGTTGCCTGTAGGCTCGTCGGCAAACACAATACCTGGGCTATTGATCAGCGCCCTGGCAACTGCTACCCGCTGTTGCTCGCCGCCGGAAAGAGCATTGGGTTTATTGTTAATACGATCTCCAAGACCAAGGGTTTTCAAGAGAGATTCGGCTTGATCAGACACCTCTTTTTTGCGTCTTCCTGCTACCCAACCCGGTATACAAACATTTTCGAGGGCGGTAAACTCAGGTAAAAGATGGTGAAATTGAAATACAAAGCCGATATGCTTATTCCTGAATGCTGCTACCTGTTTATCATTCAAGAAATCAACCTTTGTATAATTGATCTCCACTTCACCCTGCCCTGGGTGGTCCAGGGTTCCTAAAATATGCAAGAGGGTGCTTTTGCCGGATCCCGAGGGGCCAACAATGCTGACAATTTCGCCTTTCTGTACAGCCAAATCCACACCCTTCAATACCCACAATTGCCCGTAATATTTATGAATATTGCTAGCCTTTAGCATCCCATTTGATTATCAAAACAAAGGGTCAAGATACTACAAACCAGCGGTTTCCGTTCATACGGGCGGGATTTAAGAAAATCTTTAATCCAGGCTTTGTATAATAGATTTGGTTTTTTCATTAGGAAAGTTACTTTTGCGAAAAATTACGGGAAATCATTAGACAAAACCTTATCCCCGGATTTAAATTTAAATGGGTAATACATGTTCTGGACATTAGAATTGGCATCCTACCTGGAAGACGCCCCCTGGCCAGCAACGAAAGACGAATTGATTGATTATGCTATTCGTAGCGGTGCTCCAATAGAAGTTGTTGAAAATCTCCAGGAGTTGGAAGATGAAGGAGAAATTTATGAAGGTATTGAAGATATCTGGCCGGATTACCCAAGCCAGGATGACTTCTTTTTTAATGAAGACGAGTATTAAATAAACTCCCCTTTTACTATTTTTCCATTTGTGTTATGACGCTCTCGGTTACTCCTGTTAAGGAGAATCCTCCATCATGGAATAGGTTCTGCATGGTGACCATTTTAGTATAGTCACTAAAAAGAGTAACAAGATAATCTGCGCATTGGTCTGCATCTGCATTTCCTAAGGGGCTCATTTTTTCAGCATAGCTGATAAATCCATCGAAGCCCTTAACGCCGCTTCCTGCCGTTGTACGCGTAGGTGATTGTGAAACTGTATTGATCCTTACTTTTTTTCTTACGCCATAATGATAACCAAAGCTGCGGGTAACGCTCTCCAACAATGCTTTTGCATCAGCCATTTCATTATAATCGGGGAATACTCTCTGGGCTGCAATATAGGTCAGCGCTACTACGCTGCCATGGTAGTTAAGAGCATCCATATCCCAAGCTGTACGTAGTACCCTATGCAATGACATGGCAGAAATATCAAGGGTCTTTTGGTTCCAGGCATAATCCATTTCAACATAGTGCTTCCCTTTGCGCACATTCAGGCTCATCCCGATCGAGTGCAAAATGAAATCGATACCACCTCCAAAGTGTTGCGTAGCGCCTTCAAACAATTTCTTCAGGTCATCCATATTGGTAACATCCGCGCCGATAACGGGTGCATGTGTTGTTTCTGCAAGCTTATTGATCTCTCCCATGCGAAGGGCCACAGGGGCGTTTGTCAAAACCAGTTGAGCGCCCTCTTCATGGCAGCGCAAAGCAGTTCTCCATGCAATAGATTTTTCATCAAGCGCACCGAATATAATTCCTTTCTTTCCTTTAAGTAAGTTGTTGGACATGGTATGAAAAGTTTACGCGAATTTATAGAAGAAAGAGATACCCTTTTACCTAACCCCATGAAGAAATATCTTGGAAACGACTACTCCAATAAGAAATGAATAGGCGAATATCAATGTAAAGCAGGTGAGAATATAGAGGATCAATCTTGCAAAGGAGACACGAGGCTTAATGAGCTGTTGCAGGTAGCGATGGCCATACCAAGCAATGACCATAGAAAGCGCCACTATCAATAATATGATCAAGAGCTTCCATCTCATTTTTTCAATTGAAAAGATTTATTCAATTCATGACCATTTCCCTTGCATTCTCCAATGCAGCGGCCGTTGGTTTTTCACCACTCAGCATCTTGGCAATAGTAATGATCCTCTCTTCTTTCGACAATAAGGCAATATTGGTTTTAATAGCTGAACCTTTGATCTCTTTGTAAACAAAGAAATGCGCATCTGCCTTACCGGCAATCTGCGGTTGATGCGTAATACTAATGACCTGTCTCTTTTTTGCCAAGTCTTTCATGATAATCCCCACCTGCCGGGCAGCCTCTCCTGAAATACCTGTATCTATTTCATCAAAGATCAAGGTTGGTAGATCGAGTGATTTAGCCACTAAAGATTTAATGCATAACATTAGCCGGCTCAGCTCGCCACCTGAGGCAACTTTCCTGATAGCTTCAAAACGGCCGCTCTTATTAGCATCGAATAAGAATTCAATATCTTCCTTTCCATGGATCTGCAATTTCAATAGTGCTTGCATGGTGATCTGCAAACGAGCATTGGGCATACCGACCTGCGTCAACAATTGACCTATTTTCTCTTGCAATGGCTTCATTTCCTTTTGGCGATTGGCTGAAATGACAGCAGCCAATTCCAGCGCTTCTTTTCCCAATTGCTGCACCACTTTCTCTTTGCTGTGAATGGCATCATCGATATTTAATACCGCCTGTAATTTATTCTCGAGGTCTTTTTGAATTTGTAATAATTCATTTGTTGTTTTAACCCCATGCTTCTTCAATAACTTATAACCTTGCGCGATCCGGTCATTCAGCTGTTCTATTCTTTGCGGATCGAAATTTATTTTATTGTTGATATGCTCCACATCATCAGCAATATCTTGTAGCTCTACCTGGGCAGATTGCATCCGTTGTAACAATGCCGGCAGTTGAGGGTGATAACCAGCATAACCTTGCAGCTGGTTCAGTAAGGATTTTAAGTGTTGCACAACGGGCTGCTCACCTTCGCTCAATTCATATGCTACTTTAGATAAAGTTGTTTTTATCCCTTCTGAATTGCTGAGCAGCTTTAATTCAGTGTCAGCTTCTTCCAGCTCATTTTCATTGAGGCCTGCTTCTTTTAATTCATCGTAGAGGAATTTATTATAATCGTATTCTTTATTGAATTGGTTCTTCTGTTGCTGCAGTTCCTCCAATTCTTTTGTTGAGTGTTGCAGTTGCAGGTAAACAGTTTGGTATTGTTGTAATAAAGGAGCATGACCGGCCAATGCGTCGAGCACCTCACGCTGGAAATCGCTCTCACCTAGTTCAAGCGTATCGAATTGGCGATGCAGGTCTACAAGCATGGAGCTAAGCTGGCGTAACTGTTCCAGGTTCACCGGCGTATCATTCACAAAGGCCCTTGATTTTCCATTGGTACCTATCTCCCTGCGGATAACCAATTCTTCATCTGCGTCCAGGTCATTTTCCCTTAAAAAGACCCTTACATTTCTCTTGCCCTCTATGGCAAAAAAGCCTTCAACAAAACATTTGCGATCATGATTTTGTAAAACAGCCGTATCTGCCCTATCGCCTAAGATCAGGGATAGAGCTCCCATGAGGATCGATTTTCCGGCGCCTGTTTCACCAGTTATAATATTCAATCTGCCAGAGAAATCAATTTCGATCTCATCAATGATCGCATAATTCTGTATGTGAAGCTTTTTTAGCACGCGAACAAATTTAGGGGGGAAGATGCACTCTTTCTAAAGAGGTTTTGCACAGGTCAAATTAATTGAAGCCGCCGCCTTTTACTCTCCCTTGCACCTGGCAATTCCTGCTTTGGCGCGTTGATCAAGGGAGTTTTTGAAATCATGGTCCTTCATGTCGAGGCAGCGTTGAAACCATATTATTGCATTTGCTTTCTCACCTTTCTGTTCCATTATAAAGCCGATTTGCAAAGCTGCCCTGGCGGCATAATATTCTTTTCTTTTTTCTCCAATATCGATGGCTTGCTTATAAAAATTGATAGCTTCATTGTCGGCTCCAATATCATCATACAATCTTCCGACACGGTAGGAAAACTCCAGTTGATCTTCTATTGATTTAAAATCTTGGGCAATTTTGCCATGCAATAATTTGAGTGCTTCCCGATGATACCCGCCATCATTGAGTAGTCGGGCCTGCAACAATAGTTTATCTGGCCAGCGATCTGAAGTTGCTTCGTTTTGGGCTTGCTTATCTGCTTCTGTGTCGGTGCTGCCTTTTGTCAAGACTTCCTTCCTAAATGCATCAGCCTTAGCCTGGTTTCCCTGCAGGTAATAATACCAGGATAATTTCTGCAACACATCCTTCACATAGAATTTTCCTTTGAACTCAGCAATGAAACGTTCCAAGTAAGTAGCAGCATCGGGCTGCAAATGGTGCAAGCGGGCGTAACCCATTTCCATATCCCAAACAGGAGTTACAAAGTAACCGGGGGCGTTGTTTCTGCCAGCAATGATCTGTTCCGCTTTATCCGCTTGCTGGTTATTGATGCTAAGATTAGCGGTGAGATAGGCAAATAAATGATTGTTTACTAGGTCGAGGTGATTATTATTGATGTATTTGAAAACCCCGGCCTTATCATTCTCAATATAGAATTTGAGATAACAATAATAGAAGATGGCTTCATCATGAAACAGGGTCGCCCATTGGTCTGTTCGTTGCAGGAAATCTTCCGTATGCTCCATGCCTGTTTTGATGCTTCCCTTGATGCCCAACATGCTGCTCAGCCATTTGTAGCCACCGGGCACTGTGCCCGCTGCCACCTGCATAATGCCACTATATAACAGGTTCGGCGAAAAGGAGGGAAAGGAAGTAAGATTATCCTTTATTTCAAGGAAGGAGCGGCGAAATTCCCAGCCGGCATCCCAGTTATGACCAAACTTAATGCGAACAGCAGCCCATTGAAAATGAAGAACAGCTTTTGTATAAAGATATAAGGGTGAATTTTCCGGTCCTTCATCAAGCAGGTCTAAGCGAAGATCACGATTGCCAATCCGCTTCTTATATTCTGCAGGATCTTCATTGAAGAAGAGCTCAAAAAAGTCGATATAATTCTCAAGGAAATAAGGAATGAGATTATTGGCATTCTCAGCTTTTGCCGTGTTGATCAATCGTTGGCCTTCTTGCAGCTTTAGCTGGATGATCTCTTTGTAGGCCTGCTGGCAGGTAGCGTTGAAATCGAATACTTTTTGAGCGGTAGCTGGAGATGAAAAGACCAGGTATGAGAAACAAAAAATGAGAAATGAAAAAGCAAGTCTCTTTTCATTTCTCATTTAGTATCGTTTAATTGCTTATGATCAACTACTTTACCTCAACCGTATTAAAAAGGTCGTGGTCTGCAAGGATACGGCCACAGTTCTCACAAACGATGATCTTCTTGCGCTGGCGAATCTCGCTCTGGCGTTGAGGGGGAATAGCATTGAAGCAACCGCCGCAAGCATCACGCTCTACCGGTACCACTGCCAAACCATTGCGGTAATTCTTGCGAATGCGATCGTATGAATGAAGCAGCCTTTCTTCTACTTTTTCACGTGCTTCGGAAGACAGCTTATTGAAATGTTTTTCTTCTTTCTCGGTGGAAGCGATGATCTTTTCCAACTCGCCTTTTTTGGTGGTGAGCACGCCTTCTTTGGCACCAATAACCTTCTTTGCCTTATCGAGCACCACTACTTTTTCAGCGATCTCTTCATTAGCATCGCGAATATGTTTTTCAGCCAGCTTCATTTCCAACTGCTGCATTTCGATCTCCTTGTTGATGGCTTCAAATTCGCGGCTATTCTTTACATTCTCACTTTGCTTTTCATACTTCTTGATCAATCCTTCGGCATCCTTTATCAGGTTCTTCTTCTGGTTAATGAATTCTTGGATACCATTAATTTCTTCTTCAATACGGGTTTGGCGTAAATGCAATCCATGAATCTCATCTTCCAGGTCACTTACCTCCATTGGTAACTCCCCTTTCAATACTTGGATCTCATCTATTTTAGATTCGATCTTTTGAAGGGAAACCAGTGATGACAATTTTTCTTCAACGGAATACTCTTTAACGTTCGCCATATATTGGTTTGTAATTTTGTTAGAGGAAATATTGTACGGGGTTGGTTTTCACCGTTGTTTTAAGGATTGCAAAGGTACGATATTTTTCCTGCAAAACAGTAGCCAAGAGGTCGATTGTAAACTGTTCGCTCTCAAAATGTCCGATATCTGCTATTACCATCCTCCCATTGGCATCAAAAAACTCGTGGTACTTCATGTCGGCTGTGATATATACATCCGCCCCTTCCACTAAAGCTTTGGAAACCAGGAAACTACCAGCCCCCCCACAAAGCGCTATCTTTTTTACGCTCTTACCCATCAAGGCGGTATGCCGGATCACAGAAAGCCCAAATTGCTTCTTCAGGAGCCCTAAAAAAGCCTTTTCATCCATTGGTTCCTTCAGCTCTCCTATTAAGCCCGACCCCACCCCCGGGTGCTCATTAGAAAGGTCAATAATATCATAAGCGACCTCTTCATAGGGATGTGCTTGTACCATGGCCTTTACAATGGTGTTCTGCAACCAGGCCGGGAATATCACTTCAATCTTCAATTCTTTTTCATAATGCCTTTCACCGGGTGTGCCTACATAGGGATTGGTTCCCTCATTGCCTTTAAAGCTGCCGGTTCCTTCAACGCTAAAGCTGCATTCGCTATAATTACTGATAACACCTCCGCCGGCAGAAAATATGGCTGATCTCACTTGCTCGATCTTTTCCACCGGCACAAATGTGAAAAGCTTTTTAAGTGTTGCCGGCTTTGGAGACAGGATCTTCCTTTTTACTACATCCAGCTTATCCGCCATATAATGATTGACCCCATTAATTACATTATCGAGGTTGGTATGAATAGCATATATCGCAATATCATTTTTGATAGCTGTAATGATCGTCTTCCCCACATAATTATTTGCATTGATCTTTTTTAGACCGCTAAATATGATGGGATGATGAGCAACTATGAGATTACATTTTTTGCTGATGGCTTCTTGGACAACCTCTTCCACTGCATCAAGTGTACAAAGTACTCCTGTACATTCCCAGGCTGGATTGCCTGTTATTAACCCAGCGTTATCATAGCTTTCCTGCAATGAAAGAGGAGCAATGCTTTCGAGAAAGGAAATGATCTCAGCGATTTTCATACTGGTTTTTTGAATGTGTTCAAAGGTAATGAAGATGGTGGCTTGTTAACAGGCATACAAATTGCAATAGTTTCGTACCTTAAAACACCATTTGAAATTCCAGCATATATGCGAACTACATGGATAATTATACTGCTTATGATCCTCATAGGCGGTGGGATGTATTTTTACAAAACACGGAAAAGGCCGCCGAGTGCATTTGATACGGTCACTATTAGCAATACAACCGACAGCATCCGCAGCAAGATCCGACTTTATCAAGCATTCAATCCTTCAGCAATACATTATAGAGACAGCACTTGGTTACAAGGAGACTCAGATTCGGTGAAACTGAAACAGATCTCACTGGACAGCTCCCGCAATTCTTTCGACAAGCATTATAGGGATGCAACATTTTACTTGGCATATGGCAACCAATACTTTTACGACCTAGAAGTTACTAAGCCAACGCTTGAAACATCTTATGATATTGACTTTGAGGTTTCATCGATCAATGATACACTTTGGGTTAAAGGAACTATCGACGATAGGCATAACGACCTTATCAAATTCCAAGGGCCCATGATGAAAATGTATAAGTCATTCATGTTGACCTACAATAATAAGATGCCGCCGCCGACTGACTCTACACAAACGGAGCTAGGTCCTCAGCCAGCAAAAACTATAACAGTCTTGCAAAACTAGTCTATTAACTTTTCTACCCTGGTCAGCTGACCTTGTTCATTCATTCCTTCCAATACCACGCGCATGCGAGTAGTTACATCATTATTGTAGAATGTAATGGTAACTCGATGTGATTTTGCGTCAGTAAGTATATAGGGCGCCCAGTAAAGTGTGGTCCTAATATCCGGTATATCTGCATTTTGATCTCTTGAATAGTCAGGTGAATAAAATTGCTTCAAAGGTGCATAGCCAACTAAGATATTCTTTGCCAATCCTCCCGGAACAGTGCTGACTGGTTTTCCATCATTACCTCTCTTGGTGTAAATGGCAATGGCGCCGCCAGCTCCGCCACCCATTGCACCAAAGAATGGAGGACGGAAAACTTTTACATAGGCTATATCCGTAACAGGTATGCTTTGAATTTGCGTAGCATCTTGTATCGGCATCTCATTTAAAAATAGTGATGGCGTTGCTTGTCGCCAAGTAAGTGTCGGGCCCTGGGGGCCGGTTGTGATCTGCAACCCGGCAACTCTTCCTTGCAAGTATTGAAAGATGTCTATTGCGGAATTAGCCGTTGGGTCGTCAGTAAGGTCGAAATTACTAGCATCACCGCCTTTGAAAAAGCCGCTTGTATACTTATCGTCCATTATCTCAGTTTGTGACTTTGCTCGCGCTCTTACAGTCACAGCATCAAGCACTTTCACTTTCTTTTCCAATTCCGGTTTCAACCTCGCTGCTTCGACTGCAAAGTATTTGCTCCTATTTAATAGGGCAGTGTCGAGCAACATGGGTATTCGCCAACTTGTATCCGGGTTTATGGATTTGAGCCCCTTATAGGTGCCATTATTGAAGTTAACACTAGCCTTATTATCGAGGTTCTTATCCTTATTGAATTGGTAGTAGACATGCATCGTATCAAAAAAGATCAATCCATCTTCCGAGAACTTGCCTTTATCATTGATCGGCAGAATAAAAAATTGCTTGGAAGAGTCCCTTGCTTGAAGAAATACATTCATCTGGGCATTTTTCGGGACTTGGCTAGGCAAGAGGCCTGTTAGCTCTGCATTTAGGGAAAGATAATTCTCACGTGGGTATTTGATCAATGGAACTTTTCCAGCTGCAAGATCTTCCCATTTAAATCTTCTCCAGCCATTCGTCATCATCACGAGGTCCAAATGTGAGCGAACGGTGTCGTCATTCCCACTAAAATAGTAATAGGGGTTAAAGACATAACCTTTCAAGTCTCCTGTTAGTAGCAAATGGGATATGATATTATCCGCGTCAGGATCAGATTTACTGACTCCTGCATCGGTAACGGCAATGGACAGGTTCGATCTGATAGTATCCGGCACTTCTACTATGATCACATTCTTACCTCTTTTGTCGACGCTTTTAGCGGCAGGGTTGATCTTTGCAGTAAAAGAATAATCTTCTTTATTGACAAACACTATTCTTTCAGCCAATGCGCGCCAGGATGCATCAAATATTGTTAGTTGCAATATGCCGGTAGGTAGTTGATCTAATGGAATGGCGCCGCTGGTCATAAGGCTTTCAGACATATTTAGCCTTGCTTTGTATACTACCTGCTGGCTGAAATAGCCGATCACATGCAGGGTTTTCATGTTGTCCGGCGCACCCGGTGAGCGCTTGACTATGAATGTTTGTTTATTTTCTGATTGGATGGTCCGCAGAACTATTCCTGTTGCAAGGGCATTGGGGAGATTCGTTTTATGTGTTTGCTTTTTCTCATCTTTCCACTCTGCATAATAGGTTGTTCCCGGTTTTGGCTCGAGAACAAATTTTCCCATTCCATCATGAACGCTTGAGAAATTAGTAACCGCAGTACCCGATGCTTCTTTGATAAGGCCTTGAACTTCTACCGGGTAGCCATACTGGTCGGCAGCTTTAAAAGCAATCACTGATTCAACGCCATTTACGAGATCACCGCCTTCAGGAAAAAATTTCAGCGATACTGTTGTAGCTGCAGGACTGGAGGGATTAGTAGACTTCGCATTCAATACACGGATGGTCTTTGTAAAAAGAAAAGCGGTATCGAAATTCAGCATCCAGGTTGTATAAGCCCTGAAAACGACCGAATTGAAGCTAAGGTTAGCGGGAAGATCAAAGCTGCCCGAAGAGGTAGACTCATATACCGGCATTACCTTTCGCTGCAATAGTTTACCGGAAGGGTCGAGTATTTCAGCATAAAAATTCTTGCTTATTAAGGAAGGGGTAATACCTGCAAAAAGATATGCTTTGAACCAGATCGTTTCTCCCGAATTATAAGCTGGTTTATCAAACTGCACATATGTTTTTTCCTGGGTATATTGTTCACCATACACATTCATCATAGAGTCGATCTGTGAATGGGCGGAAATGACTGTAGCTAAAAGAAAAACACATGTACCAACGAGCGTCTTTAAGGCGAACCGATTCATGAACGGGTATCTTTTTAACAAAATAATGGCTTTACAGTTTATAAGCGCTATTTTTTTTGTCTATGATATGTTAAAGAGCCATTAAAAGATCGGTGGCTGCTCCTTAACTTGCCTTGTAAATCCAAATAATAATGAGTTCATCGGCTGCTCTTCTATACAATGATTATAAAGAAAGGATGCATCGCATTGCTGATATTCGTTATGCTTCTGCATTGCTTCAATGGGACCAAGAAACTTATTTACCGCCAAAAGGCGCTGCAATTAGGGGCCAGCAGATCGCTACACTTTCAGAAGTAGCGCACCAGGAATTTACTTCTGAAAAGACAGGCGCCATATTGAATGAGCTGAATAGCAGGAATGATCTTTCAGCAGATGAAAAAAGAAATGCTGCGCTGACACTGGAGGATTACGAGAAACAAAAAAAACTGCCAACGGCATTTGTCCGCCAATTATCCGAGGCTGTCAACAAAAGCTTTCATAGTTGGATAGAAGCAAGAAAGGCAAATGATTTCAGCATTTTTGCGGTTGATCTTGCACTTATTGCAGACTTGAAAAAAAAGGAAGCTGATTATTTAGGCTATGAGCAACATCCTTATGATGCGTTGCTGAACGATCACGATAAAGGTTCTACTGTAAAGTTGTTAGAAAAGGTGTTTAATGAAGTAAGACCGCCGTTAAAATCCTTGCTGGATAAAGTGCGTTCTAAGCCACAAGTGGATGATAGTTTCTTATCCAAGCATTACCCTAAAGATGCGCAATGGGCTTTCGGTATGCAAGTGATAAAAGACTTGCAGTTTGACTTGGATGCTGGCAGGCAGGATATTTCCGAACATCCGTTCACGGTAAATTTCAATAGCCAAGATGTGCGTATTACCACGCGTATCAATGAAAATGATTTTACCAGCATGACCTGGAGCTGTATCCATGAGCTTGGCCATGCATTATACGAACAGGGTTTACCGGCAGAGCAATATGGGTTGCCATTAGGAGAACCTGCATCTTACACCATTCATGAATCGCAGAGCAGGCTATGGGAAAATCATGTTGGTAGAAGCAAGGCATTCTGTGAGCGTTATTTTCCTGTGCTGCAGCAATACTTCCCGGAACAATTAAAAGATATTTCTACAGAAGATTTCTATAGGGGCATCAATAAAGTAGAACCTTCCCTTATTCGTACAGAATCGGATGAATTGACCTATCATTTTCATATCATGATCAGGTACGAGTTAGAGAAATTATTGATGGAAAACGGGTTGGCAGTGAAGGATATTCCAGCTTATTGGAATGAGAGATATCATTCATATTTAGGGGTTACAGTACCAAATGATAAGAAGGGCTGTTTGCAAGATGTGCACTGGAGCCATGGTAGTTTTGGCTATTTCCCTACTTATAGTTTGGGAAGCTTTTATGCAGCCCAGTTCTATCATGCTGGGAAAG
>JADMIO010838976.1_pt1 | contig 20077 bp, 21 predicted proteins | sample 8958161 | NCBI WGS metagenome assembly JADMIO01 (sample SAMN16585339, study PRJNA669376) | soil metagenome | isolation source: Crop rotation soil | place: USA: Cullars Rotation, Alabama | collected 2011 | reverse complement strand
CTTTCCCATCGATCTGGCAGACGAGCCGCTCGCGTCGGAGGGGATGTAAACCTGCAATCCTGGACGAGAGCCGTCGTCGTCTTCGCGTCGTCAGTTGGCGTGTTGGCTTGCCTCGCCCTCACCTGGCGATTGATCGGACCGCGCAACCTTGTCGGAGCGTTCGCCCTCTGCCTCTTGCCGACGAGTTGGGCGTTCTGCGTGAAGCACGCTATTACTGTTCGACTGCCCGCACGCTACTTCGAGTTGAGAAAATGGGAGCGGGGCGGAAGGCTCTACGAGGCGCTCGGAGTCCGACGTTTCCAACGCCTGTTGCGCACGCCGCTGCTACGAATTCTCAATCTGGACATCACGCGGCGGTTCAGTCAGCGGAACTACGCCGAGGCCGACCAGGAAATGCGCCATGCCGAGACATCGCATGTACTCGCGTTTTTCGTCGCGTTTGGCGTAACGATCCTGGTATTCGCGCGGCGGTGGTGGGATGCCTTAGCTTATCTGACCCTCTTCAACACGTTGGTGAACGCCTACCCCATCATGCTTCAGCGTTACAATCGGGTTCGGTTGGAGCGCTTGGCCCTGAAGCTGCGCTCGGGAAGTTCCGAGCGCATGGGTTGATCGTGTGAAACGGTTGCTGCGGGCGGGTGTAGAAGCATCCTCACCTGCCCACATGCTGAATCTCACTGGACCGCGCTTCGACTTACGTCAGGGTATTTACATTCGACGACCACAGTGGGACGAGGAACTCACCCAGCCCGCCGACCTCAGCCTTCCAATCCGCATCGTCGAATACAAGAAGTTCGTCACCGTCACCGACCGTGAACGGATTAGACATGCCGACGAACACTGCGATCTGCTTCGGACCAAACTCCAGGCTCACGCCTTGCGGCAGCGTTCCGTAGCGTCGCAGACCCCAGACCGTCGCCGCGCACAAAGTTTCGCCATGTACTGACCTCCACAGGATGCTCTCGGTCGCATCCACAGCCGCTATCCCACGCCCGTCTCCTTCGACAGCCGAAGCTGCGGCGCTCGACCGCACCGACGAACTTCGGACAGCAAGGTGGTATACCGTTGCGCCACGGAAGTCCTCGCTCGTGCTGTCGGTTACAAGCGACCAATCCCAGTCCAGTTCCAATTCGCCACTGCTGAACTGCAGGAGGACTCCCTGACATCCTCCCGACTCGTTGGGTACGTCGAGGTCGAAGGTCGGCAGGTCGGTGTTAAGAACGAAGGAGGTCGAGGAAATTATCCGCGTGCCGATGACGGCGAGGAGAGGACCAGCGATGGCTAGGTCTGCGGCTTGGTTCTGTCCCGCGTCATCTCTCACGATTGTTTTCCTGAACGATCATCACCGCGAGCAGGTTGGAGGGTCAAAGGCGTTCTTCGTCTGTAAAGCCTGCCAAGCCATCAGTCACCTCGAACTCCGTCAATAGTCAATATCGAGCCTGGACCGTCTGTTGTGTTTGCGACGTAACGGTTTGCTTGATCCACAACGGACGTGTCGGTTTGTCACCCCGCCACGTTACGCGAATCACAATACTGGGTATTCGTCCTCGCTGATGCTCAGGGTGAATGACCTCTCGGAGCGCCACAGGATCGGAAGTGCCAATCTGCCCCGTGCCAAGCCTGGTAATCAGTGCCGTCGATTCAATTGTGGATGGAAATGTGTCCTGTCTTACCCAGGTTGTAACGTCGCCAATTGACGTGCCCTTACAGACCTGCCATTGAAATGGCTTCAACTTCTTACGCTCAGGGTCTGCGTAATCGTAGAGACATATCGCTAGATAGTCGGTTCGGTCTTTCAGCGTCGTTCTCTGGGTAGGGGTCAGATCGCCCCAATGCCCATCTCTCCTGCGCACTTTCGCTTGGCATATCAGCCCGCGTTCACAGTCGTCTTCTTCCACCTCAAGGAAATCGCCACGGTCTGTCACAACAGGCCGAACGAGACTGAGTCCGAAGTCACCGCCTGTCGTTTGTTCTACGTAGCGGGGGTGCATAGTGACCTCCGCAATCAACCCTTGAGAGTAGTGCCGAAGGTAACCACTGGCTATCCTAGAAAACGAAAATGTCCTCATTAGGTCCTGAAGAAACGCTTCCTCTACCTGCCCCAGATCGCTGGCTTTCTTGAGCTGATGTCGTAGTTCTCCGAAAAACAAGACTGAGATAACCTCTTCGTCAAGATCGAAGTGTCTCGTTTTAATGACGCGACGGATACTGGCTTCAGCTCGGCTCCAGCAGACGCCAATGACGGTCAGCACGGAATTGATCACCAACACACGTTCATGACCGAACATGCTGCTAACTCCCTCATGGCGCAACCTTCATTCTTGCGCCGCCGCTCGCTTCAAAATCTGAACGACTTTACCGCTTCCGCTCTCGCTCGCCCACTTTAAGGCAGTCGCTCCCGTCTCGTCCACTGCATTCACGTCCACGCCGAGTTCAATCAGACGAGCGACGATCTCAGGAAAGCCTCCGTATGCCGCCGCCATCAGCATGCCAGTTGTCGGCGTGATCTGAGCGCCTGCTTCCAGGAGTAACTGCAAGGTTTCATGGTGCTTCCCCGCGAGCGCCTTGGCGAGCGCGGTCTGGTCCCAGTCGTCCAGCGCGTCCACCACCGCGCTATGTGAGAGGAGGCACCTAACCGTTTCTGCGCGGCCATACTGCGCCGCCCAGACGAGAGGGGTGTAGCCCGACTCTGGGCTGACGGCGTTCACATCCGCGCCCGCCTTGATTAGCCTCTCCACGATCTCAGTCTGGCCCTCGGCGGAAGCCCACATCAGCACTGTCTCTTGGTCGTTGTCCCGTGCGTTCGGATTCGCGCCCGCGTGCAGGAGGGCGACCGCCACATCCAGCCAGCCTCTCGTCGCGATGTAGAAAAGCGGTGAGCATCCCTGGTGGTCCCGCGCGCCGATGCCGACACCTCGCCGAGCCAGTTGTAGGGCGTACTTGCGGCGGCAAGAGAAGATCGCCGCGAATAGGCGTTTGGCGCGTTTAGGATGCGGCAACGAAGTTATCCCTGAACAATCCTTCGGCTCTGCCACTGGCCGAAACCGCGTAATGGCTATCGAAGTCTCCAGGTAGCCGCAGCACTGCGGGCAGTGTCAGAAATAGAACCGCCAGAAACCCACTGAGCCGCTGGTAACGCAGAGAAATCCGAAGGCATCCAATTCGGTCCAGCGGGCTCGCAGAACGAGAATAGTTGAAAAGGGCAAGGGGGACTTTGCTCCTGCCCTTCTGCAGGTTACGCAGGGTAGAATAGGTAGACAGGAGGATATCATGGCGCTGAACTTGAGAGCTGTTGGCCCGTGTCCGAACTGTGGAGACTGGAAGTGTTCGTTCACCGAAAGCGGAGACGGTCTCTATTGTCACGAGTGTAACAGGCCTTATCCGTTTCTTGATTGCGGCCCCTGGTGGAGCCTCGACGCGTTCATGGTCTTCGGCAATGATATCGCACGGCTGGAGGATATCCGCGACCAGATTCAGGATATCGACGGGGTAGCCCTCGCGTTCTGGAGCCGAGTTCCTGGAGGCATGAATCCTGACGGTACACAGTCGTCACACAAGACATGGGATATCCAAGTACGCCTGCGGCCCGACGCGGATAAAGCCGCCGTGATTGCAGCGGTGCGCGCGTTGGGAGGGGTGCGGGTACAGGAGTGACCCATGTCTGTTGACTTTGCTGACCACCTGCGCCGCCAACTTGATTTTGCCAGGTGCTCGGCGCAGCATTTCGACCAAGGTGAATTGGAAGAGGCTATCCGCATAGCCACAAGTATCAGAGTTATGTTCCATCAAACTAATACCTGCACTTCGATCCTTACACATCTCGGCGGAACAAACATTAACCTTCTCTCGACGCGCACCAAACCCCTTAATCATCGAAATCCGAACGCCGTTGTCGAGATGTTCCATTCTGGTTTGGCGGGATTGGGACTGCTCCGAGATACAAATCCGCCGCGAGTTGGTTACCAGGCGGTTTTAGATAAATACAAGGACCGCGCGATAGTTCCGTTTCAACATTGGTGGAACGGAGAAACTGTGTACGAGCGGACTCGGCAGAATCCGCAGGACAACGTAACAATCTACCGCAGAGACATTGTTCTGTGGGCGGCAAACAAGGACGGTGGCGCACACGTCGATGCTCAGGTACCCGCTGCGTATGCATACCTGACCTCAGGCGTCGGATGGGTGTCTGGCCCCAATAGACAGCCCGTCGATTACGCTCACTATGCCGCGCTCCGACAGATGGCATACGAAGTCTTGAACAGCGAAGAGCTGCTTCGGCTGGCTGGCGTCTAAAGTTCTGGGGCGGCTGTGCGGTCGTGCGATCTGCATAGACGGTCTGCCCGCCATCCACTTCGATGCGCAAAATGGATTGGACTCGTCTGGTCGCGTTCTATCGAAATGGCTACCCAGTTGGACGATACTTTAGCTAAAGCACATCCATCAAACAAGCAGGCACAGGTCTAAGACGACCTTGTAGAACGTCAATCCCAATGTCGGAAAATACCCTCGGTCGGAGCTGTCGCGCCAGCTCATCAATACTCCACTGTCGTTGGTCAGCCGACAAACTACGAGCTGCCGCCAGGAGTCTCGGGATTGACGCCTTTTCGTGGGCTGTTGGATTGTCAACAAGCCGTGCTGACAGTCGCGCAGCAAGGTCATCGTCTGACCGCAGGCGTCGGATAACTGGTCGAATTAGGACCGTAGGATTAAGTTGTCTAGACGTTGCAACACCGTCGAAGAGATCGTCGATCAGGTCCAAAAGGCGATCAACGTCTCCCATACGGCTGAGCAGAGCTGAACCAGCGTAATAGGTAAGTCTTTCCTGCCTTTGCCGAACACGTGATGCCATCCGTTCAAGTTCGTCGCTATCGGGCCATCCCTCGCAGAGCGCAATGAGCACTCCTTCGTTTAGGAATGGTCCTTCCAGTGTGACGCTGATCCGCTGAAGGACTTCCTCGCTTCCACAAAAGTGCGTTCCGAGAATCTCAGCCGCGACCGCGACTTCTTCGTTTGCCTCGCCGCCATGCCCACTTAGGTGCAGCCATTGGAGGCAACGCTCCATCAGCACACGAGTCCGAGGGCGCACTCTACTCAAGAACCGCAAGAGATTGGCTTTCAGGAGCACATTTGACTGTTCGATCAGTTCAAGCAGGTCACTGCGAGCTGACGTGTACTCGTCTGCAAGGATGCTTAGCTGATCCCAAGTATCCGAGTCGGCTGCCATCACTGAAAGCCGCTCGGAGAACTCTTCTCCGAACAGAACTTTAAGTTCAGACCAATGCGTCAAGACGCATCTCATAATGGGCATATTGGGATGCAGGCTACTGATGAGACTGCTAGGGCGAGGTAGAATTCCCTGGCTTGTTTCTGCTGCTTTACAAACCAGGTCTCCACGATGGAGAGTCATAAGTCCAGCGAACGCAGCTCGCCGTCGGCTCTCGAAATCAAAGCCAACCGCTTTCATGTCTTCGCTCAGCCTCTGAAGAGCAGCATCCACGCCCGCACCCTCAGCTCCGAGACGCTCATGGTATGCGATACATGCCTGCGTCTTGACTTGATCGTTGGGGTCATCGTCATATCGTGCCAGCAATTCCGCTGCAAACGCCGAATCAGTGCTTTCATACTGAAGATGGCGAGTAACTGTCATTCTGAGGGTCACGGGAAGAGGTCGAACGCGCTCCAGGACCACGCTTCTTAACTCCTGATCGTCCCCGTATGACCAAGCAACCGCGCAAACGAGTCCATCTCTGCGCTCTAGTTCGCGCTGAGCCAGCTCTCGCACACGAACGTCGGTCGGGTGGTCCGTTATGAGACGTTGCCTCACGCCTTCTTCAGCCATCCATCCTTTGGGCGTTCCGCCCACGAACCTCATTGCCGCATCGATGATTTCAGTGTCGCCATCGGAGGAACCGAGTTCATTGAAGGCCGCAAGAACGAGATTCGGATATTCGCACTCTGGGTCGCGCAACAACTCCAACAGCCGCATGCGGCATTCAGTTGAGTCGCCGATGATCTGAGGTAGGAATTGCGCGATTCTCGAAGCCGAAGGAATAGGGCCGAAAGCAATGGCGCGAAGCCTTCCTGACACCTCATCATCGCCCATGCCCCACCCCTCTAAGAGCGCCTCGGTGGGCCAGTGCGGTATCCATCTGTCGAGGATGTTCAGAAGCTTCGCTTTACAAGTCGAGGTTCTCCCAACCAAGGACGCAATTGCCACCTCAGGTTCGTGATGTTCCTGCGCTGGCACCCACGCATCGATAGCGCCCACCAATTTGGGGTTGTCCTTGAAGCTATGGAGCATCCATCGCCACGCGTCAAGCCCTGCGCCAGAAAACGGGAATCGGTCGTTCAGTTCCGAAAGGCAAAAAGCTTCAACGTCTGGATCGCCTCCATACCCAAGCAGGAGCACGCGCTGGGCGAGTTCAAGGTCGAAGTCATTGGATGGTGCTGAGGTATGCGGCCATCGCACACGTGCCAAACAGATGGCTTTGGTTTCGGGAGAACCTGCCCATCCGCCGATCAGAACTGACGCTACCTCTTCCTTGTAGTGAAAGGACACACCACCAGGCCATGTCCCCAGCTCGACGGCACGCTCGCGATCTTGCCGCGATTGTCGTCCCTGCTTCACCAATCCCATTAGCCCGACGAGGCGCAGGTTTGGGTCTGGAGAATCCGCAGCTCGGTCGATGAGTTCAGGGAGAGCCGCATCGGACGGCCATCCGATTAGTAGAGACTCCAGGGCAACAGCTCTGTTGAAACCTCCGATTGGACGGCGCGCCAGCGTTGCAAGCCGAGTCGACGTATCCATGTCTCCTTCGCATATCCGTGCCAATACACGTCCTGCACTGCGGGCATCTCCCTCCTCGCCTTCCATAATGGCTCTCAAGAGAGTCGTGATGACATCAGCGTCGGCGGTCCAACGACCCATCGAATGGAACACGCTGCTCAAGAAGGGCACACGTCGGGGAAACCACTCACGTAGTCTTGCTCTTACCGAGCTTTTTACTCTGGGGATGTGCAGACCTCCCATCGCAGAGGTCACGAGATGATTGCGGAACGGGTGCCACGGCTCTTCCTCAACTCTTGCGAATATACTGTCCGCCTGTTCGCGAGCTACAGTCGCAGAGAGGTTATTATTCCCAAAAGCAACTTCTGCAAGCAGCGCATCCACCGCGAATCGCTCCGACACTGAGCATGATCGCGCGCGAATGGCACCGACAAATTGTCCTACATCGGCTGAGCGATTCGTATGCTGGAATAAGCTCAGCAGGACCTCTCGCCACTGCGGTTCAGCGCAACGTTCACTCACAACAGCGAGTTGTTGCTCAAGCGTCAGCACCCCAAGATAACGGGAAGCCAGATACTCCTGAAACGCACGGTGGAAGAAACCGATTTCGTGAGGGGACGTGCGGACGAGCAATCCCGATGCCCCTTCGCCCAGATCGATGAGTTCTCGGGCTATGCCCCTTGCCTCAGAGTGGTTCAAGCCGAAACCCGCCGTCTCGTCCTCCAGATATTCCTCAATATCGGCTTTCGCCGCGTCAGCGGCGATCTGATTCGTGTACCCCTGTGTCTGCATTGTATACGCGAGTTGAGCCATCACACGCACGATGTCATCAACTGACAACGCTTCAGGCGTATTCGAGACAAATGCGGCCTTACGTCGTCGCGCGGGATGTGACGAAATGAGAAGGTCAATCAGTTGGCCGTAGGCCCTAAATCGTGTCTCTGGAAGCGATGCGTTCTGAAGGCGTAGTGCAATAAGAGCACAGAACAGGAGTGGTGTGGATGACAGTTGACGGAGGTCAGGGGATTGTTGCAGATCATGAATGAAGTCTGCCGTTTGAGACGCAGTGTGCCTGGGGGACGCAACGTCACCTTGGATTGCCGAGGCCGTCAGCCAATGACTGAACCATAGTACGGCAAGTTCCCGCTGCTGTTCTGGCGACAGTTCGCATAGATCGGCAACTTGCCAGCCTGCAACCTGTGTCGCCAAGAGACGATATCCGCTCGGGCGAGCCGTGATGACGACGGGAATGTTGCGACGCTCCACAAAGACCTTTAGGATATCGATTGCGATCCTTGCTGCTTCCTCATTCGTCCACTCATCAACGCCGTCAACGAGGAGAAGCAGACGCTCATCTTCTAAGGCTGTGTCCACAAGCGGAATTAGCCGTTCCTCATCGAATGCCTTTAGCCACGTATGCATGACCTCGGTGAGCGATGGCGTTGCGCCGCCCGCATTGGAGAACTCGCGAGTCCAGAGAGCAAACGGAATCCACACAGGTAGGTAATCTCCCCATCTCTCTGCCCACGAGGAAATCAGCGGTTCCTCGCTCAACAGGTCGGTAGCCAGATAGCGAAGGAGCGCACTCTTCCCACTCCCAGGTGCCCCGACGATGACACTCCTGTCTTCGGCAACAACCCAGTCAACTACACCGACTCTCGGTTTGGCCTCGGCGGGTATGAAGTGGTAGTCGTGGGTCACACGCGAAGGGTCAGTTGTCGCTTCGTCCCTTATGCTGCCTTCTCGTTCCTCGACTTCGCGATCCACCCTGTGTTCCGACCTCACAGGTATAAGATTCATTGCTCGGCGGTCGTACACGTCTGGGATCACGAACCGCTTTTCAAGAGATAAGGGAGTCGTGCCCGAAAGGGGAATAATAGGTAATCCAGGATCGTGTGCAGAGAAGACATAGCGGTACAGTACTGCGAATTCGCGGCGGAACCGCTTTACTTGGTCGCTATCAAGACGAGGCCGAAGCTCGTCGGCGACCTCATCCCCGAAGAACCATCTGACCCAGGATCGGCCAAAGAAGTCATCCACCAGTTTTGGCTGGTCCCTGAGCAACTCGGATAGTCGGTCAGCATCCCACGCTACAAATTCGATTCCAAGTTGCTTCATCGCACCGCGTTGAGCTTCAATCTCGCTCGCGCGCCCCGTGGGCGTCATCGATTCGGATGTGCAGAGGACGAATTGCTCCGTCTTTTCACGCCAAGAGCCACCAAGGAATTCCGTCACGGCAGTTCGGACGGAAGACGGTCCGAAGTTCCTGACCCGTTTGCATTGGAACACGGTGTACTTGTCTCGGTTTAGAGAACGAGCGTAGATGTCGATTCCTGACTGGAGCTGACCCCGTACACCGTAGAGCTGGCAATGCTCTACAGTTCCGTGCGTTCGTGCAAGACGCAGGCAGAGGCGTTCGAAATCTTCCCATGCTAGTTTGTCGAACGGTAGGAGTTGCTCGCGAGTTTCGACTGGCGGTTGAACTGCTACGAGTGGAGGCGTGTTGAGCCACGATGGAATTGGCTGGAATTCGGGATTGGAAGTCATGTTTTGAACCAATTCACTAATCTGCTTGCACCTGACGCACTAGATTGCTATCTCGCTCGGTTTGCAGTTCGCGAACAACTATGGAGAGGCAGCTTCAATCCAATCTGCCATTTGATGAGTATATCTCTTCTGACAGGCACGAGGGAAGCTGCCGCCGAACCCAAACACACGCTCCGATGGTGTCGAGCAGCCCGCCGAGATAAGCCCTGTCATGCCTGGTTTCGAGTTGCTTCAGAATTGATCGGCGTCGCCCTCGCCCGCAACAACATGCTTCGCGAGCTGTTCCGCCGCTTTGCCAGAGAAGCCCCACGGCGGTGACACGGGATCGAGCTTAATCGTTTTCTTCCAATGCCGCCGCGCGTGATACAGGCGGCCTAGTTCCAGATATGCGTCACCGAGAAAGTCGTGGACCATTGCGAGCGTCTGGTCCTCGTAGCCTGGGTGCGCAGGATCGCTCGGTAGTAGAGCAAGAGCAGCTCGCAATTCACGCGCGGCTTCTTCCGCCAGCGAGGGCGTCAATTGGATTTCGGATAGGAGATGCGCTGCCAGTGTAACGTGAGCGTCGGCGTCATCTGGATCGCGCTGCACCTTCCGCCGCAATGATTTCAACGTTTGGTGCCCGAACTCCAGCGAACTGCGTGAAAATGGAATTGGGACGACGAAGCGAAAAGGAAGCGAGTGGAAGAGGCAAATGAACGAGTAGGCAGTTATCTTCCCCTGATCGTCTGGAGTCGGCTCGTCAGTTTTGTCGGCAAGGTCGTCCATGTTAGTTCCCGCCGCCCCTATCCAGCGCCCTCCATCTTCCACTCTGCTGGGAACCTGGTATTCGGGAACACCTGCTGCACCTCCTCCAACATCTGTGGCCACTCGGGAGCGCGGTACCGATCCGACAGATTGAAACAAGTTTAGCCTGCCCGACCGCAAGGCTACCGCTATCTGCAAGCATCAGCAAAGGGGTAACACCGTAGCGTTGAAGGAATTGGACGAGCCTGGTGAGAAATGTCACGAGACTCCTTCAACGCTTTCGGCGCTTAGTTTGAGGGTCTACGAGAGGACCATGCATTGACTGAACGTGTCCAGATAGCCACCTTGGTGTGTGCGAGCATAGTATCCACTGTATGGATGATACGCTCGGCAATTATGAAGCTCGCAGAAAGCGAGAAAGATACTTTCACGTTTGAGGTTATTCTGTTTGGTCAGGGCTTGCGACTTTATCGGGGTGAGTACAGTCCACGAACCACAAAGGGCAGGAAGACCATCGACAATTCAGAGGACGTGCTTGCCATCCTAGAGAATGGGCATCGAGAGAGCAAATGACCATCACGACGATAATAGTTGCTGCGGCCTGCACCGCCTTCCTGATAACAATGCGGATTAAAATCAATCTTGCTTTGCAGCGGGCGTTGGAAAATCGTGGGCCTGAGTTAAAGTCGCGCGACTCGGCGTTTGTTCCCCCTCCGCGTTGGGCTCAGATGTCGTTGTTTTTTCTGCCGCGGGAAATGCGCATGGAGGTTGAAGGCGATATATATGAGCATTACGTGGAACTGCAAAGACGATTGGGCACCAGGATTGCCCGACGATACTTCGTTGTTCAGTCTCTGGCATCCATAATTAATGCCCTACCTCGATTGCTGCTCCGCCCGTTCGCCCGTGCGATCACGTCAATTCTCGATCACCTATATTGGCGGGCAGGAGGTTGATACCAACTGCACCACGATTACCGAAACGTCGTCCCAGTACCAGCCTGATCCCGACCGCACCAGCGCGATCAGATTCTCGGCGGCGCGCTCTGCATCTTGGTCTTTCAGAGTGTTGACTATCTCTTCAGCGGACGTGTAGTTGAACAGCCCATCTGACCCGATAAGAAGGTCCCCCCACGCCACCTCCGTGCTGAACGGCACGGGAAACGCTTCTCCACTCCCCAGCAGCGGCTTCCGCCGCTGGCCGCGCGTCAGAGCCATAGTCCCGTTCGCACCGATTACCCATGCTTCGGAGTCGCCGACACTCGCGCCCATGATGCCTGAGTCAGATGCGCTCACGCAGACAGCGGTCGTTTCGCCAGCGGACGGGTCTGCTTCCAAGGCGGCGTCAATGTCGGTAAGCCAGCGGCACCAGTCAGCCTCGTCAGGCAGATCGGTAAGGTCGCGCACCCACTTCTCGGCGGCGGACACCACGTACTCGGCAGCTTCCGCGCCGCCGCTCATTCCACCAGCGCCGTCCGCGAGAACAAGGACGAGGCCCTGGGGCAGTTCAATGATGGCGGCTCGGTCCTGGCAAGCAGGACCGCTTGCCTGAATCCGCAAAGCAAACTTGTATGCGATCTGGTCCATATTAACAAGGTCCTCCGCGCTGGCAGTGCCATTCTGTCCGCGCGCGTCACATTGTCACGTGCTTTCCTTTGATTTCGACTACGGCAAAGAATAAGCAAGGTGGCGAACACGGCTTTCCAGAAGGAACGGTATATGGCGGCTAAACCCGCACATCATTCCCTTTTGGAGAAGCATATGGACTTTGAGAAGATGATGAACAAGGCCACGGGCGGACTGGAGCATATCGCCAACGATGCCATGCCCGCGTCGGGCATACGCCCTCTTATATTCGACGATCCTGGCCTCCTGTGGCTGGAGCACCACGGTGAAGATGAGGAGGGATTTCGCAAGGACAAGGGTCGATACCATCTACTACCGCTATTGAGCAAACTTGGAGCAGCCTTCGAGGAGGCATACATTCGCAATGAAGCGCCCAGCGCGGTTCGTCTCCTAAACCATGGCCGCGAAGTGCGCAAGCGAGAGTCGTTTGAAAAGACTATCGAGCATTTGAAGCGCGGCACAAAGTTTCTGTGGCAAGCGGCGCTCTGGTGGTATCCAGAGCAAGTATATGCAGTGGCCGATGCAATTGTTCACACCTCGTGGCTCCATAAGCGATATCCTCATTTGCGCCCCGTCGATGACGAACCGCCGCACTACGTCTGTATCGAGTTCAAATACTCGACGGGCCTTCACACCAGTGGCAAGCGCGCTCACCTCGAACACGCATCCCAGCAGGTACGGTTGCAAACTTATATGACGGGCCAACTCCAGGGGTTCATGGCTCCCCGCGCATACATTATTTCACGGGACACGGTGGACGCCCCTATCGTAATTGATTGTACTGATCTCAAGCTTGGGAAGCCGCTCGATGAAGGGCTTGCCGACCTGCGCGACGCGTACTTGGACATCAAACTTCGCGGCGCTGACCTCAGGCCGTGGGGCACAGATAAAGAGGACGAAAACGTGCGCCTCAACCCACAAAATAAATCCGACCAACCGTGGCACGATGCTAAAGTGGAGATACTACGAGAGAAGGTCAGGCCGCGCTCGTTATTGATGTTGCCAGGAGTCGGACAAAACCTCGCGAGCAACATGCACTTGCACGGGTTCAAGGACATAGATGATCTGCTTAAGCGCGACGTTGACCAAATTCGGTTTGAGGACGTTGACGGAATCCATCCTACAATGGCAGACCGCCTTCGAGCGGTGCTGAAGGCCAACAAGACGGGAAAACCATCAGAGATTCCATCTAGTGCCGTTCCGAAGCGGAGGGACGTGGAACTGTTTTTAGACATGGAGTACCTGTCATCTCTTTGCGCCGATTTTACCGACTGGCCGACGCTCTCTGGCACACCGATGGTTTTCATGATTGGCGTCCGCTACAAGGAGGACGGTGAGTGGCGGTTCAAGCGATTCACGGCGGAAGAGGAAAGCCACGGGGCCGAAGTTAAGATGCTTCGCACGTTTCTATCCTTCTTGCGCAAGCACGGCGTCTTCGACCCGATGAAGACCGTAGCTCTCTATTGTTGGGGTAGCGCCGAAGCGACTGCGGCACACCAGGCCGCGCAACGTCATGGCCTCTGGCAGTTGGAGAACCTGCCGTGGGTGGACCTTTGCAGAATTGCGACAGACACCCCGATCTGCCTCGTAAACCAATGGTCTTTCGGATTGAAGGAGGTAGCAGAGGCACTTGGAGAATACGCACCGTACTACCGCGTAACGTGGCCCGAGGGACTCAACAGCGGAAGCGCCGCCCAAATAGCTGCTTGGGAAGCCTACGACGACGACGAACCCTTGAAGACGCCCGAAATGCGTCTAATCGCCGATTATCTTTCTTGTGACACCCTCGCGTGTGAGCGAATCCTCGCATATTGGAGAAACTCCTCGAAGGCGGTCGTGAAGAAAGAAGCTAGTAGCTGCGGTTGGTATCGCCGTGCCATCGATGCGATCCGTGCCGAAATGCAGGCGGAGGCAGCCGAACGTGATTGGCGCAATGCTCGTTGTCCGCAGAATTCGTGACCCAGCGCCGATACCGAATTGCAACTGGGCGGTTGTGAGGAGCATAGTTAAGACCCCGCGTTCTAGGACCTTACTTGACCCTTGAATGCGGGGTCTGTTTCAATCCCGCGCTATTGCTGACATAGCAACTTTTATGGCCCGAATGGGCTTGCCGAGCAAATCGCCCTATGGACCAAGAACTCCCCACGCTGTAAACTGGTTCTTATGCCCCATCTCCACGCCGCAATCTCAGACCGAAACGAAGACCAACTCCGATGGCTTCTCCGTCACGGTGCGAACGTTACTGAGCCAGATGCGGACGGCAACACGCCGCTCATGCTGGCGATGAAGCACCAATGCTACGAGGCGGACATTCGCCGAATTCTCAGGCGCGGAGCCGATCTTCTCGCAACCAACAAAGCGGGCCACAACGCCCTGGCGATGGCGTTGGATTACAGCTTCGTCGAGGGTGTCGAGGAGCTTCTGAAGCATTACATGCGCAGACGAATTCGCCCGACCGCCGATTTCCAACTGGACAACGGACGCCTGGCCCTACTGTTTGGAGTAGTCACTGGCAATGCGGAGTTGGCCCGTCAAAGTGTAGAGGCAGGAGCCAATCCAGACACCCCAAATGCCACAGGCGAAACGCCGCTTATCCTCGCGACCAGGATTGGGAATTCGGACATGGTGCGGCTCCTGCTGAACCTGGGTGCGCAGGTTGACTGTAGGGAAGTGCAGGCGAACGCCTGGACCGCTCTGCACTTCGCGGCAGACGAGGGGCACGCCGAGTGCGCGGAGGCGCTTCTGGCTCACGGAGCTGAGGTCAACGCCAGAGACAAGTCTGGTCGTACTCCGCTTATGTGGGTGGCGTTTCGTAGCTCCGCGCCGACCACACGGCTGCTGATCGACCACGGAGCGGACGTTCTCGCCAAGGCCGACGATGGGCCGACGGCGCTCCTTCAGGCCGCATGGCTGGCGGACGAAGATGTGATCCGAATCCTGCTCGAACACGGCGCTGGAGAGGACGCCGAAGAGCTTCGGCGCGCCTTCCACGCCTGCTTCACCGACAACAACCTCGACAAGGCTCCTCTGCTTATCGAAGCGGGTGCCAAGGTCGGGCTGGCTGAAGCGATCCTGCTGAAAGACAATGCTCTCATCCAGCAGTTGTTGTCTGCAACGACGGATCAGGCCGAACTCAACCGCGCACTCTGCGCAGCGGCAGTACGAGGCGGAGCTGATCTCGTGGGAGCGGTTCTGGAGCATGGGGCTAAGGTCAACTGTGAGTGCAGGTACGGGGGCCCACTAAACGAGGCGCTTCGCAACCTCTGGGAGAGCGATCCCGTGTTCGACGTGCTGCTAGACGCGGGAGCCAACGTCAACAGCCGCGACCAGAACGGTCAAACGGCGTTCGCGGGCCAGTGTATTGGACCACCCGACCTTGAACTCCTTCGTCGCATGCTAGCGCTCGGAGCCGACGTAAACGCCGCTGATTCTGGCGGCTGGACGCCGCTGATACGCACATCCTGGCTGAAGGAGTATAAGGCTGTACGGTTCCTACTAGCATGCGGCGCGGACGTTCACATCGCGGACGAAGAAGGCCGCACCGCCCTGATCTTGGCGGCAGAGGCTGGGAGCGCACGGGTCGCCAGATTGCTCCTGAAGTTCGGCGCGCGGCCAGATGCGCCAGACCGTAACGGGCGTACGGCGCGGAGCATTGCCGAGCGGTGGGTCGGTCGTCCTATTGCCAGAGTTCTAGCGGCACAGCCATAGCGTGGCAGCTTTGCACCCTAATTGGTACACTTACTCTATGCAGTCATGCCCGACTATTGCAAACATGTTCCGATCCTGGGGGCTTCTCGCTGAACAAGACGAGAATGCCGCCATCGCCTCTTCAATTGCCCAGTCGCTCGTGCACCACGGACGAGCCTTCCTGCCCACATCGCTACCGAAAGGAATACGGCGCGGAAGGCAAAGGGTTGTTTTGCCAATGCCTTCGCGTTGGCGCGCAAAAAGCCCGATCACTACCTCTACGTGGAGGGATATGCGGTTAGCCGCATTGGGATTCCCGTGCACCACGCCTGGTCCATCAATCGCCAGGGACAAGCCATCGACAATACTTGGGAGGCGTCGGGGACGGAGTATTTCGGAATCCCAATCAAACTGAGAGTTCTAAATGATATCGCCGCAGGCAGCGGCTTCGATCTATTTCGCGCAATCCAAAAGCATATCCGTGAGGGCCGTCCTCTCGATGATATAGTTCAGCCCCTTGAGAAGTGGATACACGGCGAAGAGGCGGGCGAATCGTGAAAACTGGCGAGGAAGCACGCAAGTGGATGGCGCGCTGCCTGGAACTCGCTCAGCAGGCGCGGGAACAAGGTGAGGCTGCTGTCGGGGCCGTGGTCATCCGCGACGGGCAGATCGTCGCTGAGGCAATGGAACAGGACAAATCAACTCACGATCCCACCGCCCACGCGGAATTACTCGCGATACGCGCCGCTTGCCAGCGCCTGGAGACGCTCGACCTTTCCGACTGCATCCTGGTGACCAATGTCGAGCCGTGCTGGATGTGTTCGTTCGTGATCCGTGAGGCGAGGATCGGTAAGGTTGTGATCGGGAGGGCGGTGGAAGGCATCGGCGGAGCCACTTCCGCTTACCCGATCCTGACGACCGACACAGTTCCTGAGTGGTCAGGGCTTCCCGAAATCACTTGGCTCAAGGAGTAATAGCGGTCCCGTCTGTCAAGCCTCGGATACTCGTCCCTGCTCGTCCACGAATAACGCTGTGATCCCCGTCCGCTCCTTCGCCAACGCGGGGAGCCGTCCCCATAGTCCTCGATACTGTGGCAAGTCTGGGACGGCGAGACTGTACTTCGCTTCGGCGTCGTCCATCCGCTGGAGCAGTTCGCCCAAAATCATCAGGAAGAAGTTCACGCGCATTGCCTGGAGTGATCCGCGCCCCTTCACCTCGATCACCCACCGCTCGTCGCCCCTCTCGGCCTCGATGTCGATGCCATGCACCCTCGCCCAAGCAACCTTTACCGTCCATCCCTCGTCCTGCAGCCATTTCTCAAGCACCGCCTTGATCGCGTCCTCGCTCAACATGTCCGACTGGGCAGCCTGAGCTGCTGGTAGCGATGACGCAGAGTTCGCTACTACTGGAAGCACGGAGCCAGGAAGCGTATCGTCTGCGAGAGTATAGGGGCGGCTGGGAGCCAAGGTGTTGCCGATCTTGCCGTCCGAACGAGGTGAGCGGAACAATGCTCCCTTGACGGCGAGGCGGCGACACAGTGAATTGACGTGTTGATGCGCCGCCGAAGGCCCGAGGAGTTCATCGGTGATCTCGCGATCTGTGAGGCCAGGTCGGGATTCAAGGAGCGCAACGATACGGGCAGGCAAACTAGACATCATTTTCGCCGTTCGTGTTTGTCTCTGGTCTGGGCTTGTGCCGTCGGAAGCGCAGGAAGACCGCCAATGCTTTCAACGTTTCTCTCCGCGCGGTCCTCGTCGGCTGCCCGCACCCTTGTTACTGACGCTTCTTCCTACGCGCTGCAATACATTTCCTTCGCTGCTCAGCCTCGATCTCCCGCAACCTCTGCAACCATACTCTGAACTGCTCCTCTACTCTCGGTGCTGTAGGTTGCTCCGCACGGGCAACTCGGCAATATCCGATGACGGTTTGCAGCTTCGCATCGTGTTTTCCTTTGTTCCTTTCCACGGCTCTCACCTCCTCTCTATCGTGCTTATACAGACCACGTAGATCGGGAAAACGTGGCGGAATGAGGAATTCGCGCGAATAAACCAAGTTGAAATTCCTCATTCCCGACATGGCGCAGCCCCTACTCCCTCCAAACACTTGATCGCGCCAGGAGAAGGAGGAAGGCAATGGATGACGGCTGGCAGTCACGGGTGAGGATCACCCCTAGCAACGTGGAATCTCTCGCATGTCGCAAGCGGTTTTCGACCCTTTACATACAGAACAGTTGGCCCAACGCAGCGCCGTGCAGGGAGGCCATGATGGGAGTAGGTGTACACGTAATTCTGAAGAACGTGTACGACCACACCAACGGGCCGTTGCCGAACCTAGATCAGCTTGATTTATTCAGCCGCCTAGCGTTTCCGCGAAGCCGCTACGAGAGCGGTGAGAAGCGAAATGAGGACATCGCAACGGCAGTGAGGTGGGTGCGCTCTTACGTCGCGCAAGACCCCGATGTCGAGTATACGATTGGAGTCGAACGAACTCTTACGGTGCCGATTAGCCTGGGGGGAGAATTCCTGTGTCGCATCGAGGCTCGCCTTGATCGCCTCATAGTGAGGCCCGACACGCCTCACGAGCTGACCGTCGTTGACTTCAAGGCTGGCCGTGGCGGCGTACGGGAAGAGCCAGCCTGTATTATGTTGCTGGTCGCGAAAAAGTGCCTTCCCGAGTTCGAAACCTACGCCCTCGAAACGCACTATCTCGGTGACTGCCTCCGCCCACCTGTAAGGATCACCCCGACCGACGTTCGCGGCGTATGGCCGAACATCCAGCGACGTATTCGGCGCGTATATCGGGCGACCGCGTTTCCAGCGGAGCCAGGCGAAATCTGCCGTCGATTCTGCCCTATGCTATCTTCCTGTCAGCCCGAGGCTCCAAAGGCGGAACTGGTCGAACTAGGCAACGCGTTCACGGACGGTTAGGCAGAGTACTCACAGAAGTCTGCATTCGGGGCCGCCAAGGCAACTCCTGGTAGGCCATAATATGTGTCTCGGAGTTTGCGAGCTGTGGCGCAAAAAGAAGACCGCGATGATCGCGCTATACTTGATGTACATTGGGTTTTAGCAAAACTCCGCAGGCGTCGGAAGTGTGGGTTTTGCCCTGACCGCTTCGGATCGATTTAGGGAGCAGCGGCGAATCGCGATCAGGTCCTATGATATTCGAATGCCAAGCGATTATTTCTATCCCACCGAGCACTTAACTCTTGATGAAAAGCAGGAGCTTTGTCGGCGGGCTCACGAGCTGTGTGAGCGGTGGTGGGTCGATGTGTTGGACTCCAGGATCAGCACATCTCGTCAGCGCGTTGACATGGATTTCGCCTCCATTCTTGCTATGCTGGACTCACCCTGTCACTTCGTCATCATTGAGCGCCGCCCAACGTCATCGTCTGAGCGGTGTCTCGAAGTGGGGTTTCGCACGATGCGCGGTGACCCAGAATACTTCCTGTGGATAGTTGTCAATCTCAGGAATGCCCAGGAGCTAGCACTGCCAGGCCAAGCGTAGACTATCGCCTTTACGCGATTGTTTCGAACCTCACACTTCGAGACTGAGACACAATCCATGGTTACATACACGTGTGAATGCTGCGGCATCACTCGAACATTCAATACCCCAGATGACGCCTTCGCCGAGAGTTGGGATGCGCCGCCGCACTTCAGTGGCCCGATTGTCTGTTCGGCATGCCCTCCGTCGTTTCTCATGCTTGGAGATCGGGTTGGAGAAGCGCGGGCTGGGCACAAGCACGACCATGAGGAGTGGCTCGAACATGGGCACCCAGAATTGGCAGCTCGGTCTGAATAGGTAGCTTGCTGGCTCAGACTCTAAAAACACGCAAATCGGCTCCCCGTTCCATGTTCGTGTTATGGAACGGTGAGCCGATTGGCTTCTCCCATTGGCGCTCACCACTCAATCCTGCTTTGCACCAGCCTTTCCATCTCGTCTGTCCCGACAGGAACGACTGGTATTTCTCCCGCGACATCCGACAGTCCCGCCAGTCGTGGCCCAACGCAAATCCTGGGCTTCACATTCGAGTCGAAATAGAACTCAGCGGGCCAGTGCGGTATCGAGCCATATTCTACCTCTAGTGCCAATGACTCAAGAACCAAGGCGCGAGCAAACCGAGCAGCATCCCTGCGCTTAACGTGCTGCATCCCGAACAGGGACCGCTCTGAAATCACCTCGTGTATTAGAACGACCTCGCGCGGATGCTCCAGCCATCGAGTGATCGCCTGCGCAGACGTGTGATGGCGCAATGCGAGACCAACCAGACCTTCCGATATTTTTAGATCGGTTTGCCTATCGTGCGTATCCCTTGTCGCTTCTGCAAACCTCAGGTGGTCCCCGATGAGTAGGAACCATGGCAGGCATACGATGGTGGCCTCATTCTCCTTCAGTATCACGCCTCTGACGTGGACGCGCTGCGTCCAGCTACTTAAACTGTGTGACAATTGTCTCACTCCATTTGAACTGTGGATAGTCACGGTGACCCCGTGCCAGCCGCAGATAGGAGTGAACAGGCGGAGAGAATGAGGAATTCGACGCGCTAGTCTAATAGGCGCACATAGTCCGTAGTTCTACGGACTATGCGTTAGGCTGCGCTCCTCGCGGATCGCCGATTCCCACGCGGATACGAGCTCATGCAACTCGATGCCGATGGCGAGACAAAAGGTGCGAAGCGGGAAAG
>JADMIO010647530.1_pt1 | contig 20080 bp, 16 predicted proteins | sample 8958161 | NCBI WGS metagenome assembly JADMIO01 (sample SAMN16585339, study PRJNA669376) | soil metagenome | isolation source: Crop rotation soil | place: USA: Cullars Rotation, Alabama | collected 2011 | reverse complement strand
CGAGGAATATCTGGGCTCTGCGGGTGCGGATATCTCGAACGCGAGCTGGCTGACCTCGCGGCTCGGCCTTGCGCCGAGCGCCGCGACGCAGATCGTGGAGATCAAGAGCGACATCCAGTCGCGGGCGATGACCGCGGCGGGGGGCGTGGGCGTCGCGCTTGCGCCCGAGGTGGCGGAGGCGCTTCGGGCGGAGACCGAAAAGAGGATTGCGGCTGTCGTCGGCACGTCCGGCGCGCGTGCCTATGTCACCGCCGCTGCCACCGGCGCCTGGCTCCACTCGCCGTCCTTTAGCGACCCTGCTTCGCCTCCGCGGGCTCCGCAGGGCAGGCCCGCCCAGCCGGCAAATGTCGTGAACGTTCGGACACCTGCCAGGTGATGAGGACGATCATAATAGCGCTGTCGCTCGCGGCCAACGTCGCCCTGATCCTGCATTTGCAGGCGCGGCCGGCGCAGGTGCGTCCGTCCGCATTGGCCGCGGGGCGGGACGTGCCGGACGGAGCGTCGGGTGGGCGGAATCGAATGATTCCCTTCCCGCGCGCGTCGGCGGAGGATCCCGGTCCCGAGGCTCCGGTGGCTGAGGCCCCGCGCCAGACATTCACCATTATCCCGGCGCCGAGGAAGGCGCCGAGCTGGGCGGAGTTGAGCGCGGCGACGCCTTCCGAATTCGTGGCGCGGCTGGCGGAGGCCGGCTGGAGCCAATCGGACATCCGCGCGGCGCTGCAGGCGCGATTCGCGGCGGAGTTCGCTGCCCGCCGGCAAGAGCTCGAGGCCGGGTCCCCGGGCAACCCGTATTGGAAATACCCGTCGTCCGTTTCCGAGAAGCGCACCGAGCTGAGCGCGGCCCAGCTGCGCGAACTGCGCGAACTCGCCCGCACCCAGGCAAAGACGCTCGACGAGGTGGCGGGCGCAAACCAGCTGCCGGCAATGCCCCCGAGCTTCGAGGACCAGCGGCGATTCGACGGGATCCCGGCCGACAAGATACCGTTCGTGCGGATGATCGAGGAGGACTACGACGACCTGGCCACGGTCGCGAAGCGGGACCAGGCGATATTCCCGTTCCCAGAGGACGCGCAACGGCTGCAGATGGTCGAGCAGGAAAAGGCGAAGGACCTGAAGGAAATCCTGACTCCCGCGGAGTACGCGGAATACAACGTGCGCAACTCGATCGCCGCGGACCGGCTGAGAAACGAACTGATCGCGTTCGAGCCGACCGAGGCCGAGTTCCGGACGATCCTGGCGGTCTATGAACAGATGGGCTGGAAGCCGCAGGTGACGGCTGGTCGCGCCGCCCCCGATACGCCGGCGGTGAAGGCCGCGGTCGTGGCCGCACTCGGCGGCCGGGGCCCGGCCTACGAGCAGGCGATCAACCCCCTGAATCGGACGGCGTGGATAAAGGCGCACCCGAAGCAGTAGCGCCGCAGGGACGCGTCGCTCCACCTTAGGAGGATCAACGCTTCCGGAGGATCGAGGTGGAGCGGCGCGTCCCTGCGACGCTGCAACCCGGCTGGTGCAAGACACCAGCCCTACAGTTGCGCTGCCCGCGCTTTCGCTTTCACTTCCCCTCCTACCGCCTCACCCTCACCCTCACCCTCACCCTCACCCTCACCGATGGACTCCTCAAAATCCGCCTGTGGTCTTCCTTCCAATGCCGTGCTCGATCGGGCGAGGAACAAGGTGCAGCGCACCGATGAGGAGTGGCGGAAGATGCTCAATCCGACGCAGTATCGCGTGGCGCGGGAGCAGGGCACGGAGCCGCCTTTCCGGAACGAGTTTTGGAACGCGCACAACGACGGGGTCTATTTCTCAATCTGCAGCGACACGCCGCTCTTCGACAGCCGGGACAAGTTCGACTCGGGCACCGGCTGGCCGAGCTTCACCAGGCCGATCGAGAAGTCGTTCGTGGGCGAGACGCGGGATACCAGTCACGGGATGACGCGGGTCGAGGTCCATTGCGACGTCGACGGCGCGCACCTCGGGCACGTCTTCCCGGACGGCCCGGCCCCGACGGGCCTGCGCTACTGCATCAACAGTGCGTCGCTAAAGTTCATGCCCCGGGCGGAGTACGAGGCATGGGTGGCTGCGCAGAGCGGCAAGCGGTAAACCGGGGTCATCAGCCTTCGCCAAGCCTACGGCTGACAAGCCGACCCCGGCTACAACAACGCCGCGTCGGCAACGACGCCCCGCGGAAGCCGTGTTGCGGCTCTGATGCTGTAGCCGGCCTCGTTGAGGCTGGGCCCGGGGTCAGCGACCCCGGCTACAACAACGCCGCGTCGGCAACGACGCCCCGCGGAAGCCGCGCTGCGGCTCTGATACTGTAGCCGGCCTCGTTGAGGCCGGTCCCCGGGGTGTACTATTTGGCGGAATTGGTCGCGCCGGGTACTTTGCGCAGGGCGCGGAGGACCCGGCCTCCGGTTGGATCAAATGCGGGGGTGCCGGCTCCGCGCGTGGCGGTGGCGGCGGGCGCAGCGGCGGCTGGCGCGGCTCCTCCACCGGCGCCGCCCGCGCCGCGGCCGCGGGCGGCGGGGCGAAGGCTTGCCAGGTATTCGACCACGTCTCGCAGCTCCCGTTTGGTGAGCACGGTTGCGTAGATTTCGGGCATCGCCGACGTCGGGGACGCATCGAAGCCGGGGGCAAGTTTCGCGCTGGGCTTGACGATCGACTCGAGTATCTGCTCGCGCGAGGCCCTGGCACCGATATCGGCCAGGTTTGGGCCCACCTCGGAACCGGCATCGGCCCCGGTCCGATGGCACCGCATGCAGGCCATCACGGGCTGGGTCTGGAAGATCGCGATGCCGCGGACGCGGTCGCCGCCGTTGAGCTCGGGGCCATACGCGGCCAGCGGATTCTTGCTGTTGGCGAGCACGACCTCGCGCGCGTCGAGGAGCTCCCTGATTTCAGGCGAGGTGTGCTTCGCCGCCGCCTCGAGGAGCTCGAGTTCGGCCGCAGGGTCGACCTTGCCTACCGCCAGCAGCCTGAGCTGGCCGGCGAGAATGGCGTCGGCAGAGGGATGGTCGATGTCCTTCAGGACGTCGAACGCCGTCTTCTTCTCGGAGATTTCACCTTTCGCGATCACCGTTCCGAGCACGGAAGTTGCCCGGACGGGGTCGATGCGCGCGACCATCGGCAGGGCGGCCAGCCGGAGCTTCGGTTCGGTGGATGCCGCCGCATACGAGACCGCTTCGGTCAGCCGGGCGTCCTTGATCGCGTCGAGCGTGTTGAGCGATGAGATGCGATTCGCGGCAGTCTGCTTCTCGTCCCTGAGGATGGCGTAAAGGGCGTCGGCGGCAGCCCGGACCTGCAGTTTCTCGACGACGGCGATCGTCGCCGCCTTGATCTCCGCCGGTGCGGATGCCGCGAGGAGCGAGGGAAGGACCCCGGCGATGGCGTTGCGCGCAATCTCGGCGTCGCGCGATTTTTCCGCGAGGGGCCGGAAGATCCCGACGATGCGGTCGCGCGCGGGCGGGGCCGGCCAATTCCCCAGCTGGGCCAGCGCCTCCGTGCGAAGCGCGGTGGGGACGTTCGAGCGCGCGGCGAATTGCGCGAGCGCGGTGGCGTCGGCCGGCTGCCCGAGGCGGAAATGGGCGTTGATCGCGCGCAGGGCGACGGCCTCGTCCTTTGCGGATTTGTCGAGGAGCGCGGCGACCGCGGGATAGCCGGCCACGATGGGGGCGTCGTTGATCGCCAGGACGGCTTCGCGCACGACATGCGGATCGGTATCGGCAAGGAATCGCTGCACCTCCGGGCTGCCGAGGCGCCGGTAAGCGAGCAGCACGCCGAGGCGAACCGCCCGCGAGCGGTCGCCAACTGCGGCATCGAGCGCGGGTAGATTCCCGCTTCCGACGAGGCCCATCACCAGGGCGTGGCGGAGATAATTGTCCTTGTCGTCGTTCGCGCGGAGGGCTTCGAGCAGGGCGGGGACTGCGTTTGCGGCCTTGAGTTTGCCCAGCGACTGGGCGGCGAAGAACTTCACCCGGTTGCTGTCATCCTTGAGCGCCGCGACCAGGCCGGCGGTCATGTCGGCAGCCCCGTGGTCGCCGAGCATCTTGGCGGCCTGGGCGCGGACCTCGGCGTCGCGGTCATTCAGCAGGGGACGCAGCGGGGTTAGCGCGGCAGGAAACTTTTCCGCGAGTTGTCCCAGGCCCCAGATCGCATGGCGGCGGGCGAGCGGATTTGCGTTGGGAAGCGACGCCACCGTGGCGAACGCGGGAATCGAGCCGGCGCCGCGCTCGGCAAGGGTGTATTGGGCCTCGAGGCGGACCCGCCAATCGGGGTGCCCGAGCAGCGCGGTGAGATCGCCGGCCGATCTCGCGGTCCAGTCGCCCCCGATCAGCTGCTGGGTTTCCTTGATGATCGGGTCGTTGATGTGCGCGGGATCCGAGATGGCGTAGATGCGCCCGCGCCGCGACTGCCGCCAGCCATCCGCCCAGTCCGTTATGTAGAGCCGGCCGTCGGGCCCGAACTTGACGTCCGTCGGCAGGGCCGAGGTCAGGAATGCAGCGTTGTCGGCCACGGCGTAGGTCGCACCGTTGGCGCGGACCTTGTAGGTAAAGACGCCGCTCCGGGCGGGCCCGCCCGTGAAATGGGTGACAAAGAATGTGCCGGCGTAGCTCGAGTTGAGCCCGGTGCCGGGGTAGTAGGCGATGCCGGATGGCCCGTCCTCGACATTGCAGATGGGCGGAAGGAGGTAGGCCGGCTGATTCTCCTGGCGCGGCTGCCACAGCTTCTCGGAATTCCAGGGGCCGGCCTTTCCGAGGGGAGCATACTGGTAACCGATTCGCCAGCCGCTGTCCCCATTTTCGACCACCTGGACGAGTCGCTCCTCGTCCCCTTGGTCGGAGTCGTTGTCGCCGGTGAAGAGGTCGCCGTTCTCGGTGAAGGCGAGCGATTGCGGGTTGCGGAGCCCCCTGGCGTAGATCTCCAGCTGCGTCCCGTCGGGGTTGGAGCGGAAAACCGCCCCGGCATCGGGCGTGTCCGCGACGGAGCCGTCGATCGCGACGGCGTGCGCCGCCCGGTCACCGACGGAAAAATAAATCTTTCCATCCGGACCCCATGCGAGGCCGTGCAGATCGTGCCCCGTGTAATTGTACCGGATGCCATAACCCCGGCTCAGCTCGGTGCGCGTCTCGGCCTTTTCGGCACCGGTGAATTTCCAGAGGCTGGGGATATTCGTGAACCAGACTTGCCCCCGCCGGGCGAGGACGCCCGAGGCGATGCCATCGAGGATCGAATTGAAGCCATCGGCGTAGACCGCCGAGTGGTCGGCGACCCCGTCGTGATCGCGGTCCTCGACGACGCGGAGGATCTCGGTCTCCACGCCGAGCTCCTTGACGCTGTCCGGGTCGAACCGCCGGTTTATCATCGCGGAGAAATCGTCGAGGTTCCGGTTCGCGAGCTCGTCCTCCAGGATCCGCATGTAGTCGCGGATATCGAGCACGCTGGAGCGGTAGCGGTAGGTCTCGGCGATGAAAATCCGGCCCTTCTCGTCGAAGTTGAATGCGACCGGGTTGGCGAGCATCGGCTCGGCCGCCCACAGGGAGATCTTGAGCCCGTCCGGGAACCTCATCCGCGCGATCGCCTGCGCGGCTTCGTCCGAGGCCGGGGCGACGTCGGGGGTGGGCTTGCGCGTCCCGGGGTCGAGGATTTTGCCGACGGTCGCGTCGGCGCTCCGGAGGGGTGCGGCCGCGCAGAATAGCAGGAGGGCAGCCGATACGCTGCGAACAAAGGGGTAGTGCATCCCGGCAGATTGGCGTTTCTTTGCGGGTTGTCCGGCACAATTTGTCGGCGCCCGAGGATGGGCGGCACGGAGGCCGTCGCCTCCACTGCGAGCCGATGACGCGCCTAGGGGAATCCCCTAATTGCTGTCATGGACAACTTTCTGCTTGCGCTAATTCCTACTGAAATGGTCTACATTAGAGCCCGGTCCAATGAAGCTCTCCAAACGCGGCGAATACGCCCTCCGCACGCTGATCAATCTCGGCATAGCCGCCGAGGTGAAGCGCCCGCTGGTGCAGGTGTCCGAGTTGGCGGAAAACGAGCGGATCCCGGTGAAGTTCCTGGAGCAGATCATGCAGGAGCTGAAGGTTGCCGGGCTCGTCGAGAGCCAGCGGGGCAAGTTCGGCGGGTACCGCCTGGCGAGGCCGGCGTCGAAGGTCACCATCGGCGAGGTGGTGCGGCTGATCGACGGCCCGCTCGCGCCGATCGGCTGTGTCAGCCAAACCGCCTATGAGAAGTGCAGCTGCCCGGATGAGACGCACTGCGGTCTGCGCATGCTCATGCTCGACGTGCGCAACGCCATCGCGGGCATCCTGGACAGGTATTCACTGGCCAACGTCGTCGAGGTGACGCTGCGCAAGCTGCGACGCGACAATATCCCGCTGCCGTTCACGCGCGACGTGGCTCCCCGGGGCGCGCGCCGGCGCGCGCGGTCGAGCCTCAGCCATACCGAGGGGGCGCTGCATCAATTGTTGGGGGATTATACGATCTAGTTTTTCCATGAACCGACAAACATCTCAACTTGTAGCCGCGGTCGCTGACCGCGGTCCGGCCTCAACGAGGCCGACTACAGTTGCGCGAGCGCTTCGGCGCTCCGCTGCGATCCTCCTGGCGATCGCAATGTGTTCCGTCGGCCTGGCGGCGGATGCGGCCCAGGCGGAGATTGCGCTGCTGCGGTTGCAGATCTCGGAGCTCACCCGGCGGCTCGATTCGCTGGAGGCCGCGAAAAGCAGCCCGCCGGCAGCGGCCGCGGCGGCCGCGGCCCCCGCCGGCCGCGTCACGGTGAACGACCGGGGCGTCACCCTCGGGTCGCTGGATGCCGCGAATTCGCTCCGGGTCCGCGGGCTGGTGCAGCTCGATTCGAGGCTGTTCCTGGACGACGCGGACGGGCTGGTGAACAACGCGTTCGTCCTGCGCCGGGCGCGGATCAACCTGGAGGGCGTTTTCGCGAAGAACTACTCCTTCCAACTCGTGTCCGAGCTCGGCGGCGGAAACGCGGCTGGAGCGACGACCCCGAGCATTCTCGACGCAAACATCGGAATCACGTTGAACCCGCGCGCCCAGTTGAAGGCAGGCAAGTTCAAGGTGCCGGTGGGCCTGGAGCTCCTGCAGTCCGACAGCTGGACGTTTTTCAACGAGCGCTCGATCGTCACGAACCTGGTTCCCAACCGGGATCTTGGCGTGCAGCTTGGGGGCGACCTCGCCTCCGGCCGGCTGAACTACGCGGTGGGCGTCTTCGGCGGCGCCCCGGATGCCGGCACCACCACGAACGCGGATTTCGACGAGGACAAGGACCTGGCGGGGCGGGTCTACATAGCGCCCGCGCAGGGGCTTTCGTTCGGCGTGGGAGGAAGCGTCGGGCGCGAGAAGACCGCCGCCGGCCGTGCCTCGGGCTACCGGACCGACGGCCAGCAGATGTTTTTCTCCTACGCGGTCGCGACGGTGGCCGACGGCGGGACCTGGCGGGTGTCGCCGCAGGCGGAATACCGGGCCGGGCCCTTCGGCGTCCTCGCCGAATACGTCCTCTCCGCCTCGCACCTCCGGGCCGGCGCGGGGGGCGCCAGGTCGGAAATCCGGAACCGGGCCTGGCAGCTGGGGATCGGCTACGTGCTCTCCGGGGAAAGATCCGCGTTCAACGGCGTCGTGCCGGCGACCGATTTCGACCCGGCGGCGCACACTTGGGGCGCGTTTGAGGTCGTGGGGCGGTATGCCAACCTGAAAATCGATGACGCCGCCTTTCCGTTGCTGGCGTCCGCCGCCGCGAGTGCGAACGAGGCGTCGGCGTTTGGCGTCGGGCTGAACTGGTACCTCAGCAAGGCGGTCCGCGCCAGTTTCGACTACTACCACACCAAGTTTGGCTTCAACGCCAGCGCCCCCGCGGTCTCGACGAACGCGGTGCTCCGCCAGGACGAGCAGGCCTTCGTCAGCCGGCTGCAATTGGGATTCTAAGATCAAACCCCGAACTTCTCTAACCGCAGATGCGCGCAAACAGACACAGATCCGGTCGGTGCAAGACACCGACCCTACAAGGTCGGCCGAAGGTTGACCTCGTAGGGCTGGTGTCTTGCACCAGCCGTAGTTCGTCATTCCTGAATCTGCATTCGTCCCGGCCGTGCCCTGTGGAGCCCATCGGGCGAAGGAGCATCCATCTGCGGTTAACGCGCCTTTCAAAATGAAATCTCCTCTTTTTCTCCTTACTTTTCTCGCTCTTTCGGTCGCCGCGTCGGCGGCGGATAAGGTCACGCTCCGCGTGGGGTATTTCCCCAACGTCACGCATGCCCAGGGCGTTATCGGCAGCGAGACCACGCGCGAGAAGAAAGGCTGGTTCGAGCAGCGGCTCGGGCCCGACGTCACGATCGAGTGGTTCGCCTTCAACGCCGGCCCGAGCGCAATGGAGGCGATGCTCGCGGGTTCCATCGACCTGACCTATGTCGGGCCGAATCCGACGCTGAACGCCTATATCCGTTCGCGGGGCGACGAGATCCGCGTGCTCGCGGGGTCTGCGCTCGGCGGCGCGGCGCTGGTGGTGAAGGCGGACGGGCCCCTGAAACAGGCCTCCGATTTCCGCGGCAAGCGGATCGCCACGCCGCAGCTTGGCAACACCCAGGACGTGGCGGCGCGGTACTGGCTGCAAAAGAATGGCTACAAGATCACGCTCACCGGCGGCGACGTCAGCGTCGTCCCCACCCAGAACGCGGACCAGCTCCCGCTGTTCCAGACCGGCAAGCTGGATGCGGTATGGACGGTGGAACCGTGGGTCTCGCGGCTTGAGCTCGAGGCGGGGGGAAAGATTCTGCTGGAGCAATCCGATGCCGTCACCACCGTGCTCGTCTCCAGCGTGAAGATCCTGAAGACCCGCCCCGAGCTAGTGGAAAAGTTCCGCGTCGCGCATGCGGAGCTCACGGCGTGGATCAACAGCCACGCCGACGAGGCGCGCACCCTCGTGCGCGCGGGCCTGTCGGCCGAGACGAAACGGGAGTTCTCCGCCGCCCTCGTGGCGAGTTCGTGGAAGCGGCTGAAGTTCACCGACGAGTTGTCCCAGGCCCAGTTCGACAAGCTCGTCAAGGAGGCCCAGGACGTTGGATTTCTCCGCGACGCCATCCCGCTTGCCCGCCTTTTCAGCCGCAAACCATGACGAGCAGTACCCCCCCGATCCCGCCCTTCGCGGCGTCGAAGCTCTCCGTCCAGCACGTCAGCAAGAAATTCCACACCGGCGGCGCGACCGTGCAGGCGCTGGAGGATGTCTCGCTTGACGTGGGGGAGGGGGAGTTCGTCTGCCTCGTGGGGCCGAGCGGGTGCGGGAAGTCGACCCTGCTGAACATCATCGCCGGCCTCGAGCAGGCCGATACCGGCGAGGTCCTGGCTGACAGCGTCGCGGTCAAGGCGCCCGGCCGCGACCGCATGGTCATGTTCCAGGAGCCGGCACTTTTCCCCTGGCTGAACACGATCAACAACGTGCTCTTCGGCCTGAAGCTGAAGCCGGGTTTGAACGACGCCGAGCGGAAGAAGGTCGCGGAGTCGTACCTCCGGCTCGTGGGCTTGGAGAAATTCCACAAGGCGTACCTGCACGAGCTCTCCGGCGGCATGAAGCAGCGCGTCGCCCTCGCCCGCGCCCTGGCGCCGAACCCGAAGGTCCTCCTGATGGACGAGCCGTTCGCCGCCCTCGACGCCCTCACCCGCGAGCAGCTTTACGGCGACCTGCAGCAGATCTGGCAGCAGCGGAAGAAGACGATCGTCTTCGTCACGCACAACGTCCGCGAGGCGGCCTGCCTCGGCGACCGCGTGCTCCTGTTCTCGCCGCATCCCGGGCGGATCCGGGAGGAGTTCAAGATCGACCTGCCCCGGCCGCGGGACATCAACAGCGTCGACCTCGCGCGGTTTTCCACCCGGATCACCGCCGCGCTGAAGAACGTCGCGGCCGTCGCCCAGAAGGAGGTTGTCGCGGAATGAGACGGACCTGCTACACGATCGCCGTCTTCATCGTGCTCATTGCCGCGTGGCAGGCGGCATTCACGGCGCGGCTCTGGAATCCCGTGCTCATGCCGTCGCCGTTGAGCGTGGCCCGCTACCTGTGGGAATCGACCGTCGACGGCACGCTGCCCGGGGCGATCGTCGTCACGATGAAGCGGCTGTTCAGCGGCTATCTTTTCGGCCTGGTGCTCGGCCTGCCGCTCGGCCTGCTCACCGCCCGGTTCAAGATCGTGGCGGATTCGCTCGGCATGATCGCCCTCGGCCTGCAGACGCTGCCGAGCGTGTGCTGGGTGCCGCTGGCCCTGCTCTGGTTCGGCCAGACGGAGGCGGCGATGTTCTTCGTCGTCGTGATGGGCACGATCTGGTCCGTGATCATCGCGACGGACAACGGCGTGCGGAACATCCCGCCAATCTACGCGCGCGCCGCGCGCACGATGGGGTCGGGCGGATTCCACACCTGGTTCCGCGTCATCCTGCCCGCGGCGCTCCCCTTCGTGGTCAGCGGGATGAAGCAGGGGTGGGCCTTCGCCTGGCGCTCGCTGATGGCGGCGGAGATCTACGTGACGATCATGAGCGGCTCCGGCCTGGGACTCCTCCTCCACTACGGCCGCGAACTGAACGCGATGGAGCAGGTGATCGGCGTGATGATCGTCCTGGTCGTCATCGGCCTGCTCGCCGACAAGATCTTCTTCTCCCCGTGGGAGCGCTTCCTGCACCGCCGCTGGGGGACGGCCCGAGCCTAGGCGCCGCGGGAGCGGCAAGCGGCGAGCGGCAAGCGGCAAGCGCATGGCGAGAATGAACGCGTCAGGATCGGAGTTAATATCGCGGCTCGCACTCTGTCGGTTTGACGCCTACCTCTTACCGCTTACCGCTTAGCTATTCTATTTATGGGACGCATCTACAACGACATCACGGAAACGATCGGAAACACGCCGCTGGTTCGGCTGAATCGCACGGCGGCGGCGCATGGCGCGCAGGCGGACATCCTGCTCAAGCTGGAATTCTTCAACCCCCTCTCGAGCGTGAAGGACCGCATCGGGTTCTCGATGATCGACGACGCCCTCAGGAGCGGGAAGATCAACAAGGACACCGTCCTCATCGAGCCGACGAGCGGCAACACCGGCATCGCGCTGGCGTTCGTGGCCGCGGCGAAAGGGCTCAAGCTTATCCTGACCATGCCCGAGACGATGACGATGGAGCGGCGCCGGATCCTGAAGGTCCTGGGCGCGCGGCTCGTCCTCACCGAGGGGCCGAAGGGCATGAAGGGCGCCATCGCGAAGGCGGAGGAACTCCAGAAGCAGATCAAGAACAGCGTCATCCTCCAGCAGTTTGCCAACCCGGCGAACCCGGAGATCCACCGCAAGACCACCGCGGAGGAGATCTGGCGCGATACCGACGGCAAGGTGGACATCATCATTTCGGGCATCGGCACGGGCGGGACGATCACGGGCGTCGGCGAGGTGCTGAAGCCGCGCAAGCCGTCGCTCAAGATCATCGCCCTCGAGCCGGCCGGTTCGCCCATCCTCTCCGGCGGCCAGCCCGGCCCCCACAAGCTGCAGGGCCTCGGCGCGGGATTCGTGCCGGCGATCCTCAACACGAAGATCTACGACGAGGTGATGCTGGTGAAGGAGGACGACGCCGCGCCCCTCGCCAAGCAGGTCGCCAAGATGGACGGCATCCCCGTCGGCATCTCCTCCGGCGCCGCCGTCTGGGCCGCGATCCAGGTCTCGAAGCGCCCGGAGAACAAGGGCAAGATGATCGTGGCCGTGATTCCCTCCAGCGCGGAGCGCTATCTCTCCTCCTGGCTCTTCGCCGACGTGAACGTCGAGAGCGACCCGATCGACGACCTCCTCGCGGCAAAGTAGCCGCGAGGAACGCCTGCGCCAGTGCGCCGGCGTTAGGCTGCGGGATTCCCGCAGCCCCGGATCGTTGTTTTGGGTGGAGCGGCGTCCCTGCGACGCTGTAGCCGGGGTCGCTGACCCGGGCGCCCAGCCCCGGCCAGGCCGGCTACAGTCGGCGATCCACTTGAACGTTGAACGTTGAGCGTTGGGCGTTGAGTGTTGCCCGGTGAAGGCGAAGAAATGGCTTATCGGTGCGGGGATCGCCCTGGTTGCGATCCAGTTCGTCCCCTTTGGCCACACCCACACCAATCCGCCGGTGACAAAGGAGCCGGCCTGGGATTCGCCGCGGATCCGGACGCTCGTGGTCCGGGCTTGCTACGACTGCCACAGCAACGAGACCAACTGGAAGTGGTACACCAGCGTGGCGCCGGCGTCATGGCTCACGCAGCGCGACGTCAACGACGGGCGGCGGGCGCTGAACTTCTCCGAATGGGACCGTCCCCGCCAGAAGTCGGGCGACATCGCCGGGCAGGTGAGGAGCGGCGAGATGCCGCCGTGGTTTTATACGCCGCTGCACCCCGAGGCGAAGCTGACCGAGGCGGAGAAGGCGGAATTGGTCGCCTGGGCGGAGAAGTCGTTCCCGCGGCCGGCCGGTCGCGATGGATTCCCGCCGAGGGGGCGTTGAGCGCGAAAGGCAGCGCCGCGGGACGCGTCGCTCCACCCCAAATAACAAGGTGGAGCGGCGCGTCCCTGCGACGCTGTCCGACCAAGGTGGAGCGGCGCGTCCCTGCGACGCTGCCCGACTGACGGAATTGTAAGCCGGGCCGATTGGCGGCGCCGGGGCCGGGTTGCGACGTTATTTGGGATGATGTCCACCGGTTCGCTGCTCCGTTCGTCATTCCGCGCCATCTCGCGCCACAAGATGCGGTCGGCGCTGACCGCGATCGGCATTGTCATCGGCGTTGGCTCGGTGATCGCGCTGGTTGCCGTGGGGAACGGCGCGCGTTCCCGCATCGCCGAACAGGTCGCCAGCCTGGGGAATAACCTCATCTTCGTCTTCCCGGCGGCCATACGCGACGGCGCCGTCAGCACGGGATTGGGTGGGGCGGTCACGCTGGTGCCTGACGACGCGGCGGCGATAAAACGCGACCTGCCGCCGGTGACGGCGGTCAGCCCGGAGGTGCAGATCCGGAGCCAGGTGATCGGCAATGGGCTCAACTGGTACACGACCGTGATCGGCGGCTCCGCGGATTACGGGTGGATGCGCAATTGGCAGATCGCGCAGGGGGAAATGTTCAGCGAGGACGACGTCCGGGGGTACCGCCCGGTCGCGGTCATCGGGAAGACCGTCGCCGATAACCTGTTCCCGGATTCCTCGCCCATCCGCCGGAACCTCAGGATCGGCCGCGCCTCGTTCACGATCGTCGGCGTGCTCGCCCCAAAGGGGCTGAATTTCGCCAACCAGGACCAGGACGACGTGGTGATCATCCCTTATTCGACGCATATGAAGCGCGTCTCGCGGCGCCGGAACGTGCAATCGATCCTGGTGCAGGTCGAGGACATCGGGCAGTCGCCGAAGGTCCAGGCGGAGATCAACGACCTGCTGACCGACCGGCACAAGATCGTCGGCGCCGCCGACTTCCGGATCGCGGACCAATCGGAAATCACCGAGCGCGCGACGGCCGTCACGGAAACGATGACGGTCCTCCTGGGCTCGGTCGCGGCGATATCGCTCCTCGTCGGCGGCATCGGCATCATGAACATCATGCTCGTGAGCGTGACGGAGCGGACCCACGAGATCGGCATCCGCCTCGCGGTCGGGGCGCATGGCCGCGACATTCGCCGGCAGTTCCTCACCGAGGCGGTGGTCGTGGCCATGGCGGGAGGCTGCATGGGCGTCGCCCTCGGGATCGGGGGATCGCACCTGCTGGGGCAGTGGAAGGATTGGCCGGTCGTTATCACCGGCAAATCGGTGGCCCTCGCCGTAGGCTTCGCCGCCGCGATCGGCATCTTCTTCGGGTTTTACCCGGCCCAGCGCGCCTCGCGCCTCGATCCGATCGAGGCGCTGCGGCACGAGTGAGGAATGGCCCCCCGCAGGGCTTGCCTGGATCATTTCTGCGCGGCGCGTTCCTCGCGGTAGCGGAGGATGATCTCGGGGGCCGGTTCCGCCGCGCCATGGATGTGCGCGGCCTGCCGGAGGATCGAGAGTTGCTCGGGCTGCAGGAAGGTGGAGGCCTGCTCGACCGCGGCGGGATCTATCTGCAGGCCGGCGGTGGCGCTCACGCTCGATCCAGTCCTTACGAGTATCGCGGTGAGCTGCGCCGCCTGCTCGGGCGTCAGGCCCGAGCTTCCCGCCAGAAACAGCGGTTCCAATTGAAGCTGAAAGGCCCTGCCTATGACCGAGCGCGAAATGGCAAATTGCTGCAGGGCACCCGCCGCCTCTGCGCCAAGGACCGCCTCCCGCTCCCGGTCCGCGCGTGCCTGGACCTGGTCGATTCGCTCCTGGGCATCCGGATCGTCCGCGGCGCCGGGGGCGTGGATGATCTCCTGCAAGTCGAGGGTGGCATTGGCGGAAATCCGGGAGATCTCCTCCAGTTGTGCCGGCGTAATGCCGTGCTCCGAAGCGTAGTCGGAAAACTCGCGCTGGTGCCGGGCCACGAGCTGGGAAAACTGTATCTGCCTCTCCTCCGGCGGCGGCGCGGCACCGGCAGGCTTCACGCCTTCGCTTGCGATCCGCGCAAGCTTCGCGGCGGTATCCCGGGCGGCGCCCTCCACCTGGTCGATGCGCTGGACGACCGCGCCGCGCTTCAGGTCGAGCGCGGCAGCTTCCTGGGCAGCGGCGCGCGCCCTGCCCGACTGCCTCGAGGCGAAAACAACTGCGACCGCGGCGGCGATCCCGGATGCAATCGAAGGGAATTTCATCTCACCTGCGACTTGGCCGCCTGGATTTCCTGTGCCTTTTGCTCCGAGTCGGCCTGCATCTTCCGCTGCGATTCGATCGCCCGGGTCAGCACTTGGATCTGCTCCGCGGTGAGAAAGCCCGCGGCCCGGGAGGCGACCGACGGGTCAACGGCGGAGCTGAAATCCACCGTTGCCATTCCCCTTGCCGTTGGCGCCGTCGTCGCGATGAGCAGCTGGAGCAGCTGCGCGCGCTGGTCGGGGGTGAGGCTCGCCTTGTTATCGTCGAACCACGTCTGGAGGTCGTAGAGCTTGTTGACGGCGGGGCGCTCGGGAGATGTTGCGCGGTATGACAGCAGCGCCTGATAGCCCTCATCGCCGACGATCGATTTGATCGCGGCGATCGACGGTGCGCGCGCCGCCTCGAGGAAATACTGGAAGCGCCCGGGATCGCCGGCCAGGGTCACTCCTTCGCGGAGCGCGTTCCGCTGGGCGGCACTGTTGGCATTCCCGAAATCCGAGAGAGCCTGGGCGAGGTCCTCCGCGTCTTCCGGCGGCAGCGCGAACTGCGCGAGATAACCCGCGTGGGACTCCTTGATCTTCTGGACCATGCGTGCCCGGGCGGGCGTTTGCGGGGGGCGGACATAACTGCGCTGTGCCTGGGGGGCGGCAGCCGTTTCTGGCCGGGGCTCGGAGAAGGCGGAAGCATTGGCCTGGGCTGCGGCGAGCTGGCCGCTTAGATCCACGAGCTTCCCCTCGGCGGAAACCTGGCGGGAGTCGAGCAGGGCCAGTTCGCTCCTGGATCTGCCGGCGAGCTCTTCGCTCCTCCGCGCCTGCGCCGACTTGAAAACTCCAACTCCCGTCCCGGCCAGCGCGACGAGGGCAAGCGCGAGTGGAAGCGAGTTTTTTGCGGTGATCATAAACTTGAGAAGGGCCAGGATCATGGCGGTCCCGGAGCCGCCGAGGGCTGCGCTCGTGGCGAGCGCAGAGCTCGTCACCGCGGCGGAGAGGCCCGCCGGCGCGGCGAACGAGGGCTGGTTGGCAAGGATCTCGCCGATCACGACGGAACTCGAGGTGATGCCCCGGCGTGAGAATTGGAGCCGGAGCTTGTCGAGGGCGCGGTCGACGCGCTTCCGGGCGGATTCCTCGCTCGTGCGCAATGCCGCCGCGATCGTCGCGTAGCCGGATCCCTCAAAAAAACGGAGCAGCAGGGCCTCGCGGTCGTCGGCCGCCAGTTCGTCCAGCGCGCTGTCCAGGACGGGGCGCAGCCTTTCCCAGTCCAGGGCCGGCTCGGTGGCAGTTCCGACTTCTTCCATGGCGGAGGCTTCTTGCTCGCGCAGTCGGCGTCGTTGCTCGGAGACGCGGACCTTCAACGCGCCATTCCGCGTCGCAGTATAAAGCCAACCCGTGAGGGCGGGGTGGCGCGAAAGCAGCCCGGCGTTCTTTGCCACCGCGCAGAACACCGTCTGGGTGACATCCATGGCGGAGTGGGCATCGCCCCCAAGCCGCCGGAGGGCCGCGCCATAGACGAGGTTGATGTGACGGTGCACCAGGGTTGCAAATGCCGTTTCGGAGCGGTCCCGGGCAAAGCAGAGGAGCAATTCCGCGTCATCGGTCATGCTTGTTGCCATATAAACCGCGCCGGTTTGAAAACCGGACATTGTTTTTCATCGCGGCGGGGTGCGATTGAGGCGCTGCGGCACGAGTAATTCGCGAAAACGAAGCCTGTCACATTCCCGGGACGACCCTGCCCAGGCGCTGGATGCCGCCATCCGCGGGGCGCGCGAGTAGGAGCTCCGGCGGGGGAACTTCGCCGCGCCGGAGCGTGGTCGCGACCACGTGCGAGGTGCCTCGGATGGGATTTACGATCGAGTAGTCGGCGGAGACATCGAGGTTTTCGAGGAGCCGGCCGTCGCGGTCGAGCTTGAGCGTCACCCGGATGGGGCTGTTTCCCTCCTCGGCGCCGTTCACCGAGATTGTCGCGCCGATCGGCTTGGACTCCACGGTCATGCTCCGCGTCACCGGTCCGTTCGCCCTTTGTGACGCCGGTTCGCCGCCGCCGACGGTATAGGTCTCGTGCGACGCGCATCCCGCGAGCCCCGCGGCGATCGCGGCGAGGGCGAACAGGCATGCGGACGGCAGGCTCATTGCCGGATCTCGATCTCGCGAAACTTTGCGGTGGCGAGGCTCGCGGGGTCGTGGGAGGTGACGGCCAGCCCGAGCAGCACGCGCCGGGGAAGCGCGAACGAGGTGCGTGCAAACAGCGTCCAGTCGCCGCCCTTCATGCCGGCGTGCAGTTCAAATTCGTCCCGGCGGCGAACAAGCCGCAACCACGTGTCCGGGAATCGAACGGGAAAACGCGGCGGCACCGGATCGGGCTGGGGCGGATAGATCCCAAAGCTGGGCCCGTCGGCCTTCGGACGAAACTGTCCCTCGAAGCCGCCATTGTTGTTGTTGCGCGCGGCGTTGTCGTGGAAGACGAGGAAGAAGACGTGCCGGCTGCCCGACGCCAGCGACTCGCGGACCATCAGCCCGGCCTTGGCATAAAGGTGCGTGGCTTCGAATGCGGCTACACGCGCCCGGATGTCGAAATCCCCGTCATGGGCGATATAAGCCAAGTGTCCCTCGTCGGAATCCATCCAGATATCCGTCCCCGCCGCGACCACTTCGCATCCGTCCGCGGCCGGGCGCATCGCGCCGCGGAGCGCCGGTTTCCCCAGGGGCGACTCGGTGAAAACGGGCGTGCTCACGCCTTTGGGAATAAGCGCAAAAGGGCGGCGGCGGCGAGCTTGCTGTAGCCGGCCTCGTGGAGGCCGGAGTCCGGGGTTATCAGCCTTCGCCGAGCCTACGGCTGACGAGGCGATCCCGGCTACAACAACACCGCGTCGGCAACGACGCCCCTTGGGGCGCGCGTGCGCGCTGCTATTGTTGTAGCTGGCCTCGTTGAGGCCGGCCGACTTTGTGCCCTCTGTGGCTCCATGGTTAAAACCCCTGGGTTTCCTCGGTCTTGAGCATTGGCGGAGAGGGGCTAGGGTCGGGGCCAATCCCAAACCCCTGTTCGCCCCATGAATGCTTTCCCTCGCTTGGCCGGCGTCCTCGGCCTTCCGGCCCTCGCGTTATTCGGTGTCGGCGCAGCCTCTCCCGCGCCATCGTTCACCCGGATCGCGATCCACGGCCGATTCGTCGCCGAGGGATCCGCCATCGGCGATTTCAACAAGGATGGAACAATGGATATCGCGGCCGGCTATGAGTGGTTCGAGGGTCCCGACTTCAAGGTAGCCCACGTATTCCGGACCCCCCGGAGCGCGAGTAATCACACTTATTCGGAGGAAAAGATGACCTATGACCGCGAGAAATACTCGGACGATTTCCTGACGTTCACTTACGACTTCAACGGCGATGGGTGGATAGACATCTTGGTCGTCAGCACGCCGGGAGAAGATGCGACGTGGTTTGAGAATCCCGGGAAAGAGGGCGCGTGGAAAGCACACCTCGCAATCTCAGTGCTCGATACCGAATCGCCAGGTTTTGCCGACTTCACCGGCGACGGGCAGCCGGACATGATCGGCGCGACCGGTGGCCGACTCGGTTACTTTACCTTCGACGTGAAGAATCCCACAGCCGAATGGAAGTTTCATCCGGTGTCCGGGCCGGGGCACGGGCGGTACACCCATGGCATTGGGATTGGCGACATCACTGGTGACGGTCGTCCCGAGCTCCTGGAAGCCAATGGCTGGTGGGACCGTTTGGACGTGCTCGACGGAGATGGCCGCGAACAATGGACCTGGCGATTCCACGCACAGAAATTTGGGGCGCAGGGTGGTGCGCAGATGTACGCGTACGACGTCAACGGCGACGGCCGCGCGGATGTCATCACGAGTCTCTCCGCCCACGGCTACGGCCTGAGCTGGTTCGAGCAGGTGCCGGGTGCGCGCGAGCCCGGCTGGATCGAGCACCCCATTCTCGGGGTGAGTGCGGGTGAAGCGATTGGCGGCGTGCAATTCTCACAGCCCCACGCGGTGATGCTCGAGGACATGGACGGCGACGGGCTGAAAGACATTGTCACCGGCAAACGGTACCTGGCGCACGGCTCAACCGGCGACGTCGATCCGCTGGGCACGCCGGTGCTCTATTGGTTCAAGCTTACCCGCACACCGGCGGCAGACGCCGGTACCAGCGCGCTCAAGCTCGATATTTCCCGGAGTTGGGTTTCGAATGTCACGTACACCCCGCATTTGATCGACGATGCCTCGGGTGTCGGGACGCAATTTGCGGTTGGGGATCTCAACGGCGACAAAAGGCCCGACATCGCCGTCGTGAATAAGCACGGGGCGATCGCGCTAGTTCAGAAGTAGATTGTGCGTTTCCACTTGCTCGCCTGCGCGTTTGCCGCGGTCGCGCCCCTTTGGGCGGCCGATTCCATCGCCCGGCCGACGCTGGAAGCGAGCGTGCCGGGTGGCTGGCATGAGCAGCCCTTCGAGGTAACGCTGCGCGCCTCCCCTGGCGCAGCGATTCGCTACACGACCGACGGTTCGGAACCGAGTGCGACGCACGGCATGGAGTACACCGGGTCGATTCGCGTCGGCACCGTTGTCGTCCTGCGGGCGACGGCGGTCGGCGGGGGAACGGTTTCGCGCCCGTTAAGTTCCACCTACCTTTTCCTCGAGCAGGTCGTAAACCAGTCCGCGACGCCGCCCGGGTTTCCCGCGACGTGGGGATCCAATTCCCGCTTCGACGGCGGCCTCGTGCCGGCGGACTATGGGATGGATGCGGACCCCCTGAGGACCGATCCGCGGGATTCGCGCTCACCGATCGACCCGGCCAAGGTGCGGCGCCTCCGGGAAGGCCTGCGCGAACTGCCGGTGCTTTCCGTGGCGCTCGACACGCCCGGTTTGTTTGGGCGCGCAGGACTCTATCCCAATTCCGTCGTCAAGCAACCCGTCCTGGAGCGGAAGGCGGCGGTCGAGATGATCCTGCCCGACGGCACGACCGCATTCTCGGTCACCGCCGGCCTGCGGATACACGGGAACGCCAGCCGACAGGCCGAGAAGACGCCGAAACACGGGTTCAAGCTCTCGTTCAAGCCGGAGTTTGGCGACAAGAGCCTCCGTTACCGGCTGTTCCCGGATTCGACGGCGGAGAAATTCGACGACCTCGTCCTGCGCCCGGACTTCGGCGTGAGCTGGCTGCACTGGTCCAACACCGCGAACGAGCCATTCGGCGCGTTCCAGCGCGACCGCGCCGTGCGGTTCCGGGACGCGTGGCTCAAGGACACGTTCCGCGCCATGGGGCACCCGGCGAGCCACAATCGGTTCGTCCATCTATTTCTCAACGGCCTTTACTGGGGCGTCTACGACGTGACGGAACAGCCGACGGAA
>JADMIO011113588.1_pt1 | contig 20083 bp, 19 predicted proteins | sample 8958161 | NCBI WGS metagenome assembly JADMIO01 (sample SAMN16585339, study PRJNA669376) | soil metagenome | isolation source: Crop rotation soil | place: USA: Cullars Rotation, Alabama | collected 2011 | reverse complement strand
GGCTGGGAGCTTATCGTCGATACGCCGCGACTCATCGGGCGAAGCGCAGCCAAGGCGGACATGCGGTACGCAGGCAACAACCTGGCTTGCACACAGTGTCACCTCAATGCCGGCCTGCAGCGCTTCGCCGCGCCGTTCGTGTCGACTTACGGTTCCTTTCCCATGATGTCGAACGACAACGTCGTTACGCTCGAGGAACGCATCAACGGTTGTATGATGCGGAGTATGAACGGTCGGCCGTTGCCAGACGACGGACGCGAAATGGAGGCGATGAAGGCCTACCTGAGATACCTAGGAAAAGGAACGCCAGAGAACGTGCGCGTCGAAGGAATGGGCCTTAAGGCGCTGCCGACGGCGGAGCTGCCTCCTGACAGGGACCGAGGACAACTTGTCTACCAGCAGACGTGTGCCCGGTGCCATGGTGCGAACGGCGAGGGACAGCTGAAGGAGCCGCCCGGCGTTGGTTTTGCAATTCCATCGCTCTGGGGACAGGGATCGTTTAACGCTGCCGCCGGAATGAGCCAGCTCACGACCGCAGCAGCGTTCATTCACGCCAATATGCCCTACGTCACGGATTACAGGGCCCCCGCTCTGACTGTCCAGCAAGCATGGGATGTCGCTGCATTCATGATATCGCGACCGCGTCCTGCTGGCCCGTCGAAGTCCACCAACTAATTTAGTCGCGGGACAAAGTTTGCTTGTTAAGCAAAAGCCGGTATCGAAGAGCACGGTCGATCCCACTTACCGTGGCCGAAGCGCCGGCTGCTTTGCCTGGCTGCTATTTGCGGAAAAGATGACGTACGCCGCGTCGCTGTCGGGCGGTTTGACCCAAAGCGAACATGACAATCCAGCAGCAATTGGCGTCGCTGTTTGCGCGGGCCTAAATTCATTTGGTCTTGGCAATCCATTCGACACCGCGGCGCTTCGTGCCATCGAATTGCTCCTTGACGAACTTGCGCAGCAACGTCCGCACGGCTTCGCCAGCGGCGGCGAGCGGATGATCACTCGAGGATACGAGCGACCCTGTCATGAAGATGGCCGGTTCTATCGGCACCGGTTCAGCAAACGTCGCTTGTGGGAAGCTCGACATATTACCGGTTAACAGGAGGGCGCAACCGACACCTGCATTCAGAGCCGAGATTTCGCTTGGCACAGTGTCGGTCTCGACGACGATTCGTTGAGGAGGTGCGTCATGCGTTTCGAAGGCTCTATCGATCACCTGACGTCTGACCGTATCCTTTGTCGGAAGGATCAAGGGAAGTCCCGCCACCTCCGCGATCGAGATGGTGGCTTTGCTGGTGACCTGCTCGCGACTGATCAGGAAAAGGCGCTGCCGAAACAGAGGCAGACGTGACAGCGTCGCCACAAAATCGTCTTCGAACACAAGCGCTACGTCCAGCTTTCGGCCTTCGACGAGTGAAATAAGACGTTCACTGGTGCCGTCAGTGAATCGTATGGAGATCTTTGGAAAAGCCTTGCTGCACGCCTCTATGAACCGGCCGGCCATCGAAGGGGCCAGCGAAGAGGCGATTCCGAGCGCCACAACGCCCTCGGCCGCTCCTTCGGTTTGCGACCTCACGAGACCCGGCAACGATTCAACGCGCTTCACCAGCACCGCAGCCTCCTGATACAGGAGCTGTCCCGCAGCAGTTGGGCGCACGCCTCGTGCGCTACGCAGCAGCAATGAAGCACCGAGCCGCGCCTCCAGATCGGCGATCTGCTGACTCAAAGCGGGCTGAGCGACATGAAGTGTGGTTGCGGCACGGGAAAAGCTCCCTGCGTCCACGATCCCGACGAAATAGCGCAACTGGCGATACTGCATGACTTAAGTATCGCAGGACCTTACGCGATGTAAATGCGGCTTGTCGTCAAAGCTGCTGCCGAAAATTATCAAACCTCCAGACGAGCAAGCCGTCCGCGCGCAGAGTTTCCGGGTTGCCGAAGATCGGCAGCATCGGTCGCTCACCAATCGGTCCAACGCAGCCTGAGAAACGCGACGTGTCGACGGTGTCGATTGTCGGTCGTCTGTTTGGCCAGGTTCGGCTTTGTCATCTCTGCGCTCAAGGATTGCGTTTCGACGCAGATATGCCGCGCCGACTGTATCGCCACGGAGCGTTTGGCCTGCCATATCGCGCGCCGATACCTTCATATCGAAGCCGTATTTGCCTTGATATGGCGTCAGGCGCATGTAGCCGCCATCCAATGACGCGGCAAAATACAAAGTCAGACATCGGTCGGCGAAAATCGTCCGTTCAACGCATGGAGACAAGGATGACAGGTGCATCATCGAAACCACCGATCTGGCATGACGAACTGAGGGCAATTGTTTTCGACGTCTAGGGGACATGCGCCGACTTCTATCAACCGGTGCTGCGTGCGGGAGCCGCCATCAATCGCAGGAAAGAACTCGCGATCAACTGGGCAGAGTTCGCCGCGGAGTGGCGCGATCTCTACCGGGCGACGCTCGATGACGTGATTGCCGGGAAGCGGCCATGGATACGGGTGCACGAGATTTATCTCGAAGCCTTGGACACGCTGCTGGAACGGCGTCGTCTCGGCGGCGTCTTCGCCACGCACGAGCGTGACGAACTCAACGCGATCTGGACCAGGCTCGATGCGTGGCCCGATGTCATCGACGGACTGACCCGGCTTCGCCGCCGCTATACGACATCGACACTGTCGAACGCCGGGATGGCCGCGGTTGTCGCGATCGTCAAGCATGCGCACTTGCCTTTCGATGCGATCCTCACGGCAGAGCTGGCACGGAGCTACAAGCCGGCTCCGGCGGTTTACCGACTGGCCGTCGACTATCTCGGCTACACGCCCGGTCAGATCCCGATGGTCGCCTGTCACAAATACGATCTGAGGGCCGCCAGGGCTTTCGGCTTGCGCACCGCATTCATCGCACGTCCTCTCGAGTTCGGTCTTGAGGTCCGCCCCGATGTCGCGCCGGATAGCGCGTTCGATTGCAATGTCGACAGCTTTACCTCGCTGGCCGATGCGCTCGGAGCCGTTTGATCATCCAGGCCGCGCCGCGCTCGGTCGCCCGCGTGCCGTGCACCAGACCCTGATGTCAGTCAGCTGCGCGAACAGATGTCATCAACGCGCCGTTAAGAACCGTCTGCGTGATTTGCAGACGCGCGATTCGTTCTTTGAGAACGAAGCGAAGTCAGACGCAGAACGTTTTTGCGCGCAATCCTTCATCACCTCTTGCCGGTATGTTTGCAGGCAAGCGGATGAGTCACGCGTACCGCTCCCTTCTGGTGAGACAAGCACCCCGTCACCCACATGGCGGGGTGTTCGTCGTGAGAGCGCTAGTCGCTCAGGTCCGGTGCTCTTTCTTTCGTTGTACGGCCTTTTCGACGTCGGCCTCGCGCATTGTAGCGTCCGTACGGGCCGTTGCGGACAATGCGCCGAGCCGTTGCACAACCTCAGCCGGCGCCGTCTCGGGCGTACCTGCCGTGAACGGCGGCGACGGATTATATTCGAGCGCGAGCTGGATCACCTCGGCGGTGGTGCGATCCGATAACGCCTCTGCAAGCGTCAGGCCGAAGTCGATGCCCGCGGTGACGCCGCCGCCGGTCATGCGATTGCGGTCGATGCAGACGCGGGCTTTTTGCGGGATTGCACCCAACCGTCCCAGATGTCGCATCGCCGTCCAATGGGTCGTTGCCCGGTAGCCATCAAGCAGGCCGGCCGCCGCCAGCACCAGCGAGCCGGTACACACAGACGTGACGTAGCTCGCAGCCTTTGCCTGATGCTGCAGGAAGGCGAGCGTCTCATCGTCGTTCAAAAGCGGATAGGTGCCGAAGCCGCCGGGTACGCAAACGACATCGAGCTGAGGACAGCCGGCGAAGCTCGTGGTCGGCGGAATGTTCAGGACGGTGTCGCTTGCGACCGGCTCGAGGCGTTTTGCGACGAGATGCATTTTCGCACCGGGCACACGCGTCAGCACCTGTAGGGGCGCTGTGAAATCGAGCGGGGTCACGCGAGGAAAGATGAGGAATCCGATGTTGATTGTGTCGGTCATTGTCATTGCTCTGGCGGATCGGGGTTTGCACGAGGCGCTACCTCGCCTGGAGAACGATGAGGCCTTGAAGCTCGCGCGCCTTGTTCGAAGAAGACAACCTGACCGAAGCGACGACGCAGCACAAATACCGCTTCGCTATCGACCTATCGGTGCCGCTTATGGTTGATGCGACGCATCGCATGTCACATCCTGCGACCTGGTTCGGCTCTCGATCAGCCATCGCGATCTCCAATAGCCGTATAGCGAAGCAGTATTTGTTTTGCTTGCAGGCGCGGGCCTATATCGCCGTCGTCAACGAGCTGCCTTCGCCAGGACGCCTGCGGCAACGAAGCCATTCGCGTCGCGAAGCAGCCGAAATCTAAAAATTGGAGAGATCGATGAACCAGGAGCCATTCAAGCGGCTGATGTGTCTCGGCTGCGGTTTTAGCTACGATGAGTCGCTGGGCCTCGCCGACCACGGCCTCGCGCCCGGCACCCGCTGGGCGGACATTCCCGACGACTGGGTCTGTCCGGACTGCGGCACCCCCAAACACATGTTCGAAATGGTCGAGATCGGCTACGCCGCCGGCGGTGCCGACCTGGCCCGCGCCGCCTGAGCGGCCGGCAGAAGGAACACACATCATGAGCAGCACTTTCATCATTCGTGACGAAAACCGTGGTCACGACATGATCAAGTCCGACGGAACGCGGGCGTCCTATATCGCCGGCCATCCAGACGGCTTCATCACGCGCGCATCAAGCTTCAACTTCAACGACTACCAGGCCGGACGTCCGGGCTTCGGTCCTGTGCGCGTGTTCGGCGACGAGGTCTTTCACGGGGCAGGCTGCGGCTACAACATGCATCCGCACCATAATTTCGTCATCTGCGCCTTCGTGTTCGAGGGCGAGCTGACCCACATCAACACGGCCGGGAGCGGAATGGTCGATCGGCTGCGGGCCGGTGACTACTACGTCTTCTCGGCCGGCTCAGGTGGCAAGCATTCCGAGCTCAGCGTGACGCCGGAAGACATGCACGCGATCTATCTGTGGCTGATGCCGAACCAGCTCTACATGCCGCCGACCTACCAGCGCGCTCACTTCGATTACCGCAGGCGGCGGAACGAGATCGTGCAGCTCGTTGGCGACGCCGACGATGCCCTGCCGCTGCCGCAGGATCTGCGGGTGTCGCGGTTGATGGCGGACAAGGGCCGAAGCTTTTCGCACCGGCTTCGGACAACCTCGCATGGCGTCTACGTGTTCGTGCGCGAGGGAGCCATCAGCTGCGATGGCACCGTGCTCGGTCGCCGCGACAGCATGGGCGTTCGCGCCGCCGATTCGATCAAGATCGAGGTCCTCGACGACGACAGCGACGTGATGCTCGTCGAAACCATCATGATCGACGACGCGACCATCAAGACATGGGAGCGCGAGCATGCCGACCATCACCACTGAGATGGTGCAAACGCCCCGCGTCCCCGTCCCGGGAACCGGCCGTGCCGCCGAGGACGCGATCGGCACCTGCGCCTATCGCGATGTATGCAAACTGTGTCAGAGCCCGCGTCCAAACATGACGTGTCCTGGCCACCGGAAGGAGACGTGAGATGCCGATCATGGATGTGCGCTACGGCGCGGGTGACCTCGATGCGGCGGCCAAGGTCGACCTCGCGGGGAAACTGACTGACGTGCTGGTCCGCATGGAAGGCGGCGCCAACACGCACGGCGGGCGCGCCTTTGCGTGGGTGGTCTTCAACGAGATCCCGCGCGGCGACTGGTGGATCGGCGGCGAGGCCGGCGACGGCTACGTTTCGGCGCCCGGCCGCTTCCTGGTCCATGTCACCATTCCCGAAGGCTACATGAATGCCGTTCACAAGAGCGAGATTCATGCCTGGGTGACGGAAGCCATTCTTTCGGCGACCGGCGCAGGGACCGAAGTTGCCGGGCAAAGTATCCTGATCGTCGTCAACGAGGTCCCGGAAGGAAACTGGGGCGCCGCGGGCCGGACAATCAACCTCGCGAGCATCGCCGACAGCGTCGGCCTGTCCAAATCGGGACAGCGATTTGCATGGTCGGAGTCCTACTTTGCAGCCAAAGCGCGGGCGCGCGCTGCGGCGGGCTATCCGGCCGACACCGGCGGGCTTTGGGGCAACGCGCCGGCTGCGCATGCGCAGCCGAGGAAGGTGGCGCAGCTATGACCGACAGCGTCTTGATCTCGGGCGCCGGACCGGTGGGCCTGGTGCTCGCTCTCGAACTTGCCCGTTACGGTGTGCCGGTGCGGATCGTCGACAAGGCGCCGCAGCGAACGGACAAGTCCAAGGCGCTGGTGGTGTGGCCGCGCACCCTCGAGCTGCTGGAGCGGTCCGGCTGTGCCGGTGCATTCACGGCTGCGGGGCACCCTGCCACGGCGACAAACATCTTCGGCGGCAGCCGGCAGATTGCGCGCGTGACATTCGAAGGCGTTGCGAGCCCGTACCCGTACGCGCTCATGATCCCTCAGGCGGAGACCGAGCGGCTGCTCGAGGAGCGGTTGCAGGCGCTTGGCGTTCGTATCGAGCGCGGAATCGAGGTGGTCGCCTTCCGCGAAGATGGCGAGCGGGTGCATGCCACATTGCGTGACCAGGATGACCGCGAAGAGACCGCAGATGCTGCCTGGTTCGTCGGTTGCGACGGCGCGCACAGCTTCGTCCGCCGCCAGCTCGGTCTCGCCTTTGATGGTGACACGCTGCCCACCGACTGGGTGTTGGCCGATGTCCACCTTTCAAAGCCGCCCGCGGCCGAGATGGAGCTCGTCACCTATTGGCATGCGGACGGCGTGCTGGCGCTGTTCCCGATCTCTCCCACCCGCTACCGCGTGGTCGCGGATGTGGGCGCGTCGGTGGGTTCACACCCGGCATCGCCGACACTCGCAGAGATCCAGCAGATCGTCGATCGGCGCGGCCCGGGAGACATACGGGTTTCGGATGCGGTGTGGCTGTCCGGCTTTCGGATCAACGAAAGGAAAGTGAGCGAGTACCGCCGAGGCCGTGTTTTTGTCGCAGGTGACGCTGCCCACGTGCACAGTCCCGCCGGAGGCCAGGGCATGAACACCGGCATGCAGGATTCATTCAACCTTGCATGGAAGCTGGCCCTGGTGTGCCGGGGCACGTGCCCGGCAAGCTTGCTCGACACCTATAGCGAGGAGCGAAGTCCGGTCGCCGAGAAGGTGTTGCAGGGTACTGGACGAATGACCATGGTTGCGACACTGCACAACCCTGCCGCACGCGCCGTCCGGGACATCGTCCTCGGGCTGGCGCTCGGAGTGCCTGCCGTGCGTCATGCCATGGTCGACACATTCTCGGAGATCACCGTAGGTTATCCGTCGAGCTCCCTGAATGGGCAGCAGTCTCGCGCACTGCATGGACCTCAGCCCGGCGAACGGTTCGCGCCGCGGCCGGGCGAAGGACGAGGCGTGGTCGGCGATGCTCCCCGCTTCTCGCTCGTGGCAGCGCCATCCGCAGCGATCGCGGGTGTTCTGAAGGCGCACGCCAATCTGGTCGAGCCGGCACTGCAGGCGCCTCGCGACGATGAAGGCATCTGGCTGGTAAGGCCTGACGGCTATGTCGCGAGCTGTGTCAGGACGGGATCGGAAGCGACCATCGACCGATACCTGGCGTCGTTTCAAGCGAGGCAAGTCTTGTCGTAGTCGACGACGTACCAGGGGTTTTGGCGGTTTGTGCGCGTGACCAGCGAGCGCACTAGCTTCAGCGACCAAAAGACGGTTACGAATGCCTGGCCTCTCGCCAGGCAAGCCAGGAATGTCCAATGACCGGATTCGAGCACGAGATCGCGAGCGCTTTCGTGCTCGTTTATGCAGCGCTGTTTCCCGTCGTTAATCCCTTGGGGGTTGCACCCATCTTCCTGTCGCTCACCAGCGGCGCCGGAGAGGCTCGTCGCAGACGGCTTGCGCTCAACGTTGCGATCAACAGCTTCCTGCTTCTGTTGGGATCAATGGTGTGTGGTTCTTACGTCCTGCAGTTCTTCGGCATCACGATCCCGGCCGTCCGAGTTGCAGGGGGCGCGCTGGTCGCCAGCATGGGATGGAGCCTGCTGCACGGGTCGGCGCGCTCGGCGATGGAATCGAGCTCCGGGAACGATACGTCGGCAAAGGCAAATGAAGGCTTCTATCCCCTCACCTTGCCGCTCACGGTCGGGCCGGGCGCCATTTCGGTGGCGCTGACCCTCGGCGCCCATCACGCCAGCCACCCGGCCCTCAATCTCGTCTCTGCGATAGCAGGGCTATGCGCCCTGGTGCTCACGATCTACCTGGCCTATCGATTTGCTGCGTCTCTCGTCCGCTATCTTGGCGATACAGGCGTCAACGTCTTGCTGCGACTGTCCGCCTTCATTCTCGTCTGTATCGGCGTGCAGATTGCGTGGGGCGGCCTATCCGACCTGATCGGAAGTCTCCAGGGGGCCGCAGCCCGGCTGTAAGGCGACCTCTGCCCGAGCACGGTGCTGAACCAGTTGCCGCGCCATCGTCTTGATGGCCGCCCGGTCGGGCTTGCCCTGTTCGGTCAGCGGGACGCGATCCAGAGGTACAATCACAAACGATCCGGCCACGTCGCGGCCAAATCGCGCGGATACGGCTCTCATGCATTCGTCCGGATCGATGTGCACATTGTTGCGGGCGACGACGGCCGCGACCGTGACCTGCGCCTCGCTGTCACGGATGACGGCTGCATAGCGAACCGTCGGCATGCGGCATAGTTGGTCCTCGATTTCGGTCGGCATGACGAGGCGTCCATTGCACTCCTGCGCGTCGGTTGCTCGGCCCAGGATATGGAGGAATCCCTGGTCGTCGAGCCGGCCAAGGTCACCGGTCCCGTACCATCCGGACATGAAGTGCTCGGAGGTCAAGGCAGGATTGTTGCGATAGCCCGCGGCCACTGCTGCCGAGCGGACCTCGATAACACCTGTTTCGCCGCTCGCAGCCAGCGCGCCATCCGCTCGACGGAATCGTACTTCGACACCGGAGCGGATACGACCTGCGGTCACAAGACGCGCCGGATTGGTGTCCGCCTCTGCGGGCGGCAGGATGCTGACGATGCCCATCTCGCTCGCGCCGTAGAGATGGACAATGATCGGACCGAACCGTTTGCGTGCTCTCTCGCGGAGGCATTGTGGTGCGGACGCGCCGATGTGCGTCAGCGCGCGTAGCGAGGTCAGATCGTGCGCGTCGACCTCGGGATCATCCATCAGTTCAAACAGCTGCGGTTCAACGAGAAAGAGGTCGGTCACACGCTCGCTTTCAATCGCCGCAAGGGTGTGTTGCGGATCACAGGCGTCGTCGAGAACGATGCGGCCGCCGGTGAGCAGCGTGATATCCACCAGCACCTGAGACAGATAAGCAAGCGGTCCGTTGATCAGTTGAACGCGCCCCGGCGAGTCCGGAGCACTCACCATTGCGCTGTACGCGGCGAAGCTGCGACAGCTGCCCTTGGGAATTGCTGTGGAGCCTCCGGACGAGGCGACGATCGCCAAATCGATGGCTCGCGCCAAAACCTCCAGGGGCGCGCTCGATGCGGCTGATGCGAGACGATCCAGGCGCCCCACAGCCTCCGGCTGGTCGATGCCGATCGTCGCGACACGCAAACCGGGGCGGGAAGGGAGGCAATGCCTGGTCTCCGGAAAGACAACGGTCAGATCCGGAGCGATCGTTTCAAGCAAGGCTCGTCGTTGAGGCTCTGCCGCCGGAGCCGGCAGGAATGTTACTGCTGCTCCCAGAACATGAGCCGCATAGCGAACCGCCAGCGCTTCCGGCCTGTTCGGAGCAAAGATACCGAGCAGGGCGCCGCGACCGATTCCCATGTCTTTGAGGGCGTGAGCATACTGGAAGATCGACCGCAGAAGCGCTGCACCGGAGATGCTGTGGCCGCGATGGCGAATGACCGGCGAAGGCCCGGCACGATCCAGTGCTGCCAGAAGCCTGACGATATAGATTTCATGCTCGATCATGGTTCTCTTCCGCACGTTCGGCGCGCATCGCGGCCCACCGCAGGACTGCGGTGGGCACGCTCACATCACGACTTCCAGGATCCATCCGGAAGCCGGCCGTGGTAGGGGGTGTCACGGCAGTGGCCCCACGGACCGCGCCAATAGCCCCACGGACAGCCGTTGCTTCCGACTGCGTTGCGGTATGGTCCGAAGTATCCGTCCGGGAACGGCCCGTATCCGAAGCGGTGGCAAGCCCCGCCGGGCCCTCGATATTTTGCCGGACCGCATCCGTCTGCCGCAGCAGCAGGATGCGAAAAGGTCAGCGATGACGCCAGCGCCAACGCGGCGAGTGCGCCCAATGCAATCCTCGATTTGATCATCTCGATCTCCCATCGTGTGGCCTTCCTGTTGTGCTGCGGAAGGCGATGGCAGCGAGATAGCTGTCGCGGCAGGGCCGTTCAAATATGACTTTGCTATCCGGGTATTGCGGATCGATATAGCCGCGGCGTTCGAATCCGCTGTACATTGCCGGCTCAACGGGGCCAATCCCGGACGCTGGGGCCGGTGCTTTAGCGCAGGTCTGCGCAAAACGGAGAATGTTGGATTTCAGTTCCTCTCGCTCCAGCGAGGGAAACTAGAAGCGCATGAGCTTCTACACATTTGCCAAGGGTTGACGTCAGTCATGAAAGCGGGAGCCATGTTTCAATCTCCCGGTTTTGAACAGCCGGCTGCAAATAAATGATGCGGCTGCTTACGCACACTCATGCCGACATCAGAATGCCTTCACTATCAGGTTCATCGTTCGTGAGAGGTGATCGTCGATGAGGCGACTGATCAGCGCTTCGTCGCGCGCGAACGCGGCCTCCATAAGGCCCTTGTGTTCAGCTTCAACATCGCGATTGTCCCGCCTCGGCATGAGACCGGACAGCTGCCTGTATCGTTCGCTCTGGTCGTAAAGCGACGCGCGGATCTTTAGCAGCGAACGGCTCGTGCAAGCCGAAACGAGCGCAGCATGAAACGCTGCGTGCGCGCGAGACCACTGTTCGTTCGCAGCTTCGTTTGCCTCTGGATGCCCGTAGGGCGTGCGCGAGAGCGTGTGGAATGCGGCGATCACCCGGCTTTCCCATTCGACATTGCCATTCCTCAGGGAGTCGATCAGGCTGAGCGTCTCGATAGAGATGCGCGTCCGCGTGATGTCCTTGATCTCGCCGGCCGAGAGAGAGGACACCGAAAATCCCTTCTGCGCCGTTGCGACCACCAATTCTTCCATCGACAGCCGCGAAAGTGCTTCACGCACGGCGCTGACGCTGACGCCAAGTCGCGGCGCCAGCTCGTTGATGCGAAGCTTCGTGCCCGGCATCACCTTGCAAGACATGATTTCGCGGCGAAGCACCGAATAGGCGATTTCCGTCTGCGTCAGACCGGTGGCAATAACCTGCTCTCCAGAAAGCGTCATCCGGGCTCCGTCAAGCTTCGTCTGCCAGCGTGCGAGAGATCATTCGGCCAGCTCCGCCCTGAACCGATGCAGAGAACATTGCTGAGCATATGACTGCAGCGAGTTGTGAAGCTCGTGCAGGATTCGGTCCCGGTCGTCCACGCGCTGCTCGATCGCATCGATCAGCTGATCGAGATCGCTCTCATTGCCGGATCCGCCTGGGGACAACTGCCATCGCGTCTGGATGTGAAAGGCCAGCGCCTCCTCGAAATCGCGCAGTGAGATCGACGTTGCCGGCATCGCGCAGCCGCAGCCGGCAAGCAGAGCGATCGGCCGCCGTCTCAATCGTTCAAGCATTTGCCGGATTGCGAGAGAGGAAACCTGTGCGGACGTCTGTGCCGTCATCGATCATCAAGCCAGTGGTGACGGTACAACTGTAGCAAGGCGCAGAAAAAACGTCACGGATAAAGAAAATAGTTTTTATATTGACAAAACGTTTCAGCCTTGGGAGGCTGCTGAAAACAAAAAGGGAGAGCTGCATGTTCATCGCAAGAGTTCGCCACCACGGCGAAATCGGCCTTGGCGTTTCAACCGATGCAGCAGATTTCCAATGCGAGTTTCCGCCCGGCGGCGTCACTGACCAACTCGTCCTGGGCGCTGCGGGACGCGAGGGGGGAGGGAGACGAATTCCAGCGCGAGATCTGCAGTTTTTGCCGCCGCTCGCAACTCCCTCCAAGATTATTTGCGTTGGCTTGAACTACTTCGAGCATTCGAAGGAGGCCAACATTGAAACGCCGAGCTATCCGACGATCTTCGCGCGATTTCCCTCCAGCCTGATCGGGCACGGTCAACCGATCGTTCGGCCGGTTGCGTCAGCACAGCTGGACTATGAAGGCGAGCTTGCGGTGATAATCGGCCGCAGCGGCCGCCATGTTCCGAAACCGACGGCGCTCGAGCATGTCCTCGGGTATTCGCTGTTCAACGACGCATCCATTCGCGACTACCAGCGACGGACACCGCAGTGGACGGTCGGCAAGAATTTCGACGGCACCGGCGCCTTCGGTCCCTGGATCGTGACGTCCGATCAACTGCCGCCTGGGTGCGCTGGTTTGAAGCTGCAGACGCGGTTGAACGGCCAGATTGTCCAGCAGGCTTCGATCGACGACATGATCTTCGATGTCGCCACGCTGATTTCAACGCTTAGCGAGGCGTTCACGCTTTGCGAAGGCGATGTAATCGTCACCGGCACGCCGTCGGGTGTCGGCGCGGCGCGCAAGCCGCCGCGCTGGATGAAGCAGGGCGACGCCTGCGAGATCGAGATCGACGGCCTCGGTGTCCTCCGCAACGGCATCGTCGACGAACTGAAGCTCAGCGCCTGAAGACGAAAATATCCATGACACAATTCCAAACCGTGCGTCTGGCCGCCGACATCGGTGGCACTTTCACCGACGTTGCCGCTTTCGACGAAGCGAGCGGCGGACTTGTCCTTGGCAAAGCACTGAGCACGCCCCGTCACCTGATGACGGGGATCGCCAATGGGCTGGAGTCGGCAGGCACTAAGTTCGCCCACGTCGGGCTTTTCCTCCATGGCTCGACGATCGCTATCAACACGCTGCTCGAGCGCACCGGCGCCCAAACGGCGCTATTGACGACGAAGGGGTTCCGAGACGCATACGAGATCGGCCGTATCAATCGTCCGGACGCCTACAATCTCTACTTCAAGAAGCACGTTCCGCTCGTGGAGCGCGCGAGGCGATATGAAATCGCCGAACGCATCCTGGCAACCGGTCAGATACTGACGCCGCTCGATGAGCAGAGCGTACACGCAGCATGCGATGCGATGATCGCCGAAAAGATCGAAGCCGTCGCGATCCTGTTGCTGCACTGCTATGCCAACCCAGCTCACGAAATTCGTGTCGCCGAAATCGTCCGTTCGCGGCTTCCCAAAGCCTTCGTGACAGCGTCTCACCAGCTGTCGCAGGAGTACCGCGAGTTCGAGCGCTGTTCGACGACGGTTGCGAACGCCTACATTGGCCCGCGGGTCAGCGGCTACATCGCAGGTATCGAAGAGCACATCCGCAAGGACGGTTGCCGCGGTCCCTTCCTAATCGTCCAGTCCACGGGCGGCTTGTACGAACGGGTGCAGGCGCAGGAACATTGCGTGCGCATGCTGGAGTCGGGGCCGGCCGCCGGCGTCATCGGTGCACAGGCGTTGTGCCGAGAGCTTGGCCTGCAAGATGCCATCGCGTTCGACATGGGCGGCACTACTGCCAAGGCAGGGGTGATCTATGAAGGCAAGGTCCTGACAACGACCACCGCGCTTGTCGGTGGCTATAACCAAGCGCTGCCGATCCAGATTCCAATGGTCGACATCTTCGAGGTTGGCGCAGGTGGCGGCAGCATCGCCGAGGTCGCCACCGGCGGAGCCTTGCGGGTCGGGCCGCGCAGTTCCGGCGCCGAACCGGGTCCGGCCTGCTATGGGCGCGGCGGCACGGCGCCGACCGTGACTGACGCCAACCTGGTCCTTGGCCGGCTCGATGCGGGCAACTTCCTCGGCGGCGAGATGCGCCTTGACTCTACCGCGGCCGCAAATGCGATCGACCAATTCGTCGCAAAGCCCCTGGCGATCTCGCGGGAGGCGGCTGCGGACGGCATCATCCGGATTGCCGTGACCAAGATGTCCTATGCCGTGAAAGGCGTATCGACCGAGCGAGGTCTCGATGCCGCCTCGTTCACCTTACTCGCCTATGGCGGCGCGGGCCCTCTGCACGCAACAGCGATCGCCCGCGAGATCGGCATGCGGCGTGTCATCATCCCGCCATCGCCGGGTCATTTCTGCGCGTTCGGCATGCTGCATGGCGATCTTCGCTACGACAACGTCAAGAGCTGGTTTCAGGCGCTCGAGACAGTGTCCTTCGACGAGGTTCGCAGGATCTACGAGGATCTCGTTGCGCAGGGCCGCGCGTCCCTCGCCTCGAGCGGTGCGGCGCCGGCGAACGTCGACATCACCTATGCCGCCGACATGCGCTACGTCGGGCAGGAGCACCCGGTGGTGATCGAGCTGCCGAGCGAACTGATCGATAAGGCAGACAAGGCCGGCATCAAGCGCCAATTCGATCTCGTGCATGAACGGCGTTACGGAACCTGCGCGCCGCTGGAGCGCGCCGAGTTTGTGGGACTGAGGGCCACCGTGACCGGAGCGATGGCCAAGCCGGCGATCCGCCGCCAAGGCGTCGAGATCGATGCGGCGCCTGCCGGCCGGAAAGCTCGCAACGTCTATTTCTCCGGCGAGATCGGCTTTGCCGAAACGTCCATTTTCGACCGCGCAAGCCTGCGACCCGGCACGAAGATCGCCGGTCCCGCGCTGGTCGAAGAATATGCCTCGACGACAGTGATCTTTCCGACCGACATTTGCGAAGTGGACGCGCTCGGAAATCTCATCATCACAGTTGGAGATTAACTCGTGACCGCAATAACCGCTGCTGCATCGGTGAAAGAAAAAGCAGTCTACGCGTCCGACGCGGTGATGACCGAGATCGTCAGAAACGGTGTTCTGGCCGTGACCGAAGAGATGAAGCAGAATCTCATGCGGACGGCTTACAACATGATTATCTACGAGGCCCTGGATTTTACCGTGGGCCTGTTCACCGCCGATGGGCGCACGGTCTCGATCGGCATCGGTCTTCCGAGTTTCATCCGTGGCATGGCGAACACGGTCAGGGCCAAGCTGGATCACTACGGCATCGAATGTCTCGCCGACGGCGACATTCTAGTCACCAACGACGCTTATATCACCGGCAGCCACCTCAATCATTTCACGTTCAGCCTGCCGATCTTCCACGAAGGCAAACTGTGCGCGTGGGCTTGTTGTATGGCGCACTGGCTGGACGTCGGCGGCAGCCTCGCGGGCGGCACCACCGACATCTTCTCCGAGGGCCTGCAGATCCCGATACTGAAGTATCAGGATCGGGGCAGGGTGAACGAAGATCTGGTTTCAATCATCCGCACCAACGTCCGGATCCCTGAACGCGCGATGGGCGACCTGCGGGCACAGGTGATCGCGGTCAAAACGGGCGCGAAGCGGTTCGCGGAATTGCTCGATCGCTACGGTCAGGACCCGGTGCTCCGATCGATCGAGGCGATCATGGATCAGTCGGAGCAGGCAGCCCGCGAGCGCACGGCCAGTATTCCCGATGGAGTCTACGAAGCCGAGTCCTTTATGGATGACGACGGCGTCGAGATCGGCAAGCGCATTCCGATCAGGGTCAAGGTCACTAAACAGGGCGACGAGATGACCATCGACCTGTCCGATATCAGTCCCCAGGTCCCCGGGTTCTTTAACTCCGGACCAAGCACGGGCTACTCGTGTGCGCAGGTCGCCTACAAGTGCCTGACGTCGCCGACGGACTATCCGATCAATGAAGGCAGCTTCCGTGCCCTCAAGGTCGTCGTGCCGAAAGGGACCGTGGTGAGCGCAGCAAAGCCCGCGGCGATGCGAATGTGGATGACCTTCCCCATGACGGTCGTCGACACCGTCATCAAGGCCATGTCGCCTGCGATCCCGGATCGTGTCAGCGCAGCCCATCACGCGGATCTCGTGCTTGCGAGCTTTCATGGAATCCATCCGAAAGATGGCAGCTTCTTCATCGGCATGGTCGGCCCGAGCGGTGGCGGGTGGGGCGCCAAGGTTAGCGAGGACGGCATGAATGCCGTTGTTTGTTCGAACGACGGCGACACGCATAACAGTCCGTGCGAGCAGCTCGAGGTCAAATACCCGATCCTGATCGAGAAGCACGAACTTCGCAGTGACTCGGGAGGAGCCGGCCGTTACCGCGGCGGTCTCGGCACGGAGACCGTGGTTCGGGCCTTGTCGCCGATCATCGTCAGCTGCAATACGGATCGCATGCATTGCGCGCCCTGGGGATTGCACGGCGGGTCCGAGGGACTGGGCAACCTCGTGACCGTCGAACTCGGTGCAGGATCCGTCGTCGGAGAGAACTCGAAGATTCGTGCTCAGCGATTGAAGCCCGGCGAGTCCATAACGCTGAGAACGGGTGGCGGTGGTGGATTTGGCCCTGCGACGGAACGCGACCCTGCACGCGTCGCCGACGACGTCAGGCAAGGCTACATCGGCCACGACAGCGCCCTGAACAACTACCGCGTCGTTTTGAATACCGATTTCAGCGTAGACGTTGCGGCGACCGAACGACTGCGTCGCGACTAAAGTCGCGCGTCGAAAGCCAACAAGAAGCGGGGAGAGACGTCATGGATGCGAGGATTCCCTTGTCCGAAGCGACTATTGCGGCGCGGATTGAGCGCCTGCCACCGTCGAGCTGGCACGTTAGGATGCGCGTGATCATCGGCACGGCGACGTTCTTCGACGCGTTCGATCTGATCGCGCTGGCGACGGTGCTGCCCGTGCTGAGTAGCTTGTGGAAACTGACGCCGCCGGATATCGGCTGGCTGATCTCGGCGGGTTTCGCGGGTCAAGCACTTGGCGCGATCGGGTTCGGCTATCTGGCTGAGCGTATCGGGCGCATCAATGTCGCGGTCGCCTGCGTCGCCATCTTCTCCGTCATGAGCTTCGTGTGCGCGCTGGCGCAGAACTACGAGCAACTGGTCTGGTTCCGCTTCATCCAAGGCATCGGGCTTGGTGGCGAAGTGCCGATTGCCGCTGCCTACATCAACGAGATTGCCAAATCACACCGGCGCGGGCGATTCTTTCTGCTCTACGAATGCGTCTTCCTGTTCGGTGTTGCGACGTGCTCGCTGATCGCGGCAATCGTCGTTCCGCGCTTGGGCTATCAGTGGATGTTCATCATTGGCGCGATCCCTGCGCTGATCACAATTCCGCTGCGCCGCTATTGTCCGGAGTCGCCGCGTTGGCTCGCATCGCGAGGCCGTTTCGATGAGGCCGACAGGATCCTCACCGAGATCGAAACGACCATCGCGAAATCCAAGATCCTTCCGCCACCGGACCTTAGCCGCGTGAACGTACGCAAGCACAGCGGTACGCGGTGGACCGAACTCTTCAGCAACATCTACCGCATTCGCACCTTGTGCGTCTGGATTCTCTGGTTTTGCTCTTACCTGCTTGCTTATGGACTGAGCACATGGATGTCCACGATCTATCACCGCAATTTCAACGTTTCGGTGGAGACTGCGCTCTGGATCAGCTCGGCGGCCACCGCGACGTCGCTTTGTGCGGGTCTTACTTGCGCAATGCTCATCGATCACGTCGGCCGAAAGACGTGGATGTGTTTCGCCTTCGGTTTGGCCTCGCTGCCATTGCTGACCCTTGCCTACCTGATGTCGGGCTCGGTCGTGACGACGGCCATTCTGGTGACGATGAGCTCGGCGTGCAACACGACATTGACCATCACACTCTATCTCTACACGCCTGAGCTTTACCCAACGCGCATGCGTGCACTCGGCACTGCGTGGGCAACCTTCTGGCCGCGCCTCGCTTCAATCACCGGCGCGACGATGGTCGGCTATATCATTCCGGTCTACGGTGTCTCCGGCGTCTTCGCGGCCTTCGGATGCATCGCGCTCGTCGGCTGCATCACTTGTGTTCTGGGGGCCATCGAGACGCGGGAAAAGGTCCTTGAAGAGCTGTCGCCATGATGCGGAGGTTGCTGTTGCTGTCGTCATCACAGCTTTCTGTCGTCATCACAGCTAAAGGGTGACCGGGGCGTAGAACGCGGCGCTCCGCGTTCTACTGCCACAAACCAAATGCATTCGCAAAAGTACCCCAGTTTCAAAACTCAGTAGCTTTCTCTAAAAACATACTGAGTTAGCGGACTCGAATAAAATGCTGAGAGGTGGTTTGCAAGTCGGCGGGGACCACTGGCATCATTGCATTCTGTTGACCACCGCTACCTTGCGCTGAGGCGATTCGATGTCCGCAGATCAGTGCTGCGTGGCGGATGAGCGCTTGAATACAAGCGGACATCCCCTTGTGCGATCCGTGTGTTCGATTGAGCTCTTTCGACCACTTTCAGCTCGCAACCGACCGCGGTCGATCGGGCCACGGATACATCCTGTGGCCCACGAACGTCGATTGATCAGAAACGTTGTTGCCAAACTGAGCCGCAAGGCGCATGCCAATATCTGCGAGGGCAGGCTTGTCGGCCCACTCCGACATCAGCATGTAGAGCGGACGGTGCGACACATGCTTCGGCCCGGCTTTCGTTCGCATAGCCAATCTTACCCGCTTTGCGCCGGCAAGCAGGATGCGCTCCGCCTCGCCGTCGTCGAGATAGGCTGAAATCGCATCAGACGTGACATCACCGCTGTTGAAGCGGTCTACGCGCAGCCAGTCGCAATTCAGCAGCGGGCGTGTGTCCTCCGGTTGCGGCGCGACATAAAGCTGCGAATAGATCGAATGGGCCTTGGCCTTGCGATTGGCGAGGAGCGCCCCGGAATAGGGATCGTTCGCCGAGACTGCGCGATATTTCGCCGTGTCGAACACGTCGACAGTATTGATCTCGTAGAGATCGAAGATCGCCATGTCGCCTTCGATCGCCCGGTACGAGGTACAGACCTCAAAGCCGATCTGGTAGATGTCAGGGGCGTGGCGGTAGGCGTACCAGTCGAAGAACGGCTTGATGTGCTCCTCCGGCAAGTCGAGCTCGGAGGTGTAGAGCTTCCGCGTCGGATGGTTCTTCGAGGTCGTCACGCCTTTTTCTCCACGTTCCAGAACACCAGCATGTTGGCACGCACGAGGCCGCTGACCTCCTTGCGGACGGCGAACGGCGTAAAATACTCGCCGGTCAGGATAGCGGGCAACGAGCCCCACAGCGAGCGCGACAGATCGTCGAGGATCGCACGCTGCTTCGTTGCATCGGCCTCCTTCATGTAGTCGGCGCGAAGCTTTTCGACCTCTGCGTTGCAGGGCCAGCCGAAGTAGTTCTTGCCGCCGCAATCGCTGTCGATGACGAAATTCGTCACCGGCGAGGACAGCACGCCGCCGTTGAAGGCGGAGTGGATGATGTGCCAGCCGCCTTGTTCCGGCGACGCCTTGTTGTTGCGGCGAACCTGCAGCTGCGCGAAGTCGACGATCTGCAGGTCGACGTTGGCGCCGATCGACCGCAGCGCCGCCACCGTCACGTCGGCGAGCGTGCCCTGCGCCGGTAGCTCGCGCGTTCCCACGACGATTAGCTTCCCGCCGTTGTAGCCGGCCTCCGCCAGCAGCTTCTTGGCCGCGGCCAGATCCTGCTTCTGGTACGGCTCTGAGCCGGCATCCGACGAATTCGAGCCGCCGCAGGAGAAGAACGAAAAACATCCCTCGCGCCACCAGCCAGGAGGGCCATAGCCTGCTGCCATGTAGTCCGGCTGATGCACGAGCTTTGCGAGCGCCTGGCGCGCACGCAGGTCGTTGAAGGGCGGAAACAGGTTGTTCGTCCGCATGTAGCTCATGGAGCCGAACAGATAGAGCTTTTCGATGCGCACGTCCTTGCTGCGCTCGAGCAGCGGCAGCAGGTCTGCAGGCGTCTGGTCGATCAGGTCGATCTCACCCTTGATCAGCGCTGATGCGCGCTTTCCAGCACAGTGGGATCCGAAGCTTGGAATTCACGTGACTTGAAGTCGCGGCCGCACTGACCCTATAGTGAGTCGTATTAATTTAAATCATACCAACATGGTCAAATAAAACGAAAGGCTCAGTC
>JADMIO010828319.1_pt1 | contig 20083 bp, 18 predicted proteins | sample 8958161 | NCBI WGS metagenome assembly JADMIO01 (sample SAMN16585339, study PRJNA669376) | soil metagenome | isolation source: Crop rotation soil | place: USA: Cullars Rotation, Alabama | collected 2011 | reverse complement strand
GAAGTGAAGCGCATGGCGCGCGCCTACACGCGGCCGGATGGCGGGGCGGCCGGGCAGGGTCCGCTCGACGCCGTGACGCGCGAGCTGGCCGCCGTCGCACTCCTCACCGCGATGGGGACGCAGCCGGCGGCGCTCAAGCATCACCTCCGCGCGGCGCTGGCGGCCGGCGCCACCCGCGCGCAAGTCGTCCAGGTCCTCGAGCAGATGGCGATCTATGCCGGGTTTCCCGCCGCGCTCAACGGCGTGGCCGCCGCCCGCGAGGTCTTCGCGGAAAAGCAGGGTTCAAAGGGTTCAATAGGTTCATAGGGTTCTGGTTCAGGAGGTTCTGTCGAACCCAATGAACCCCATGAACCCTTTGAACCCAATGAACCCAGATAACATGACGGCATGAGCACTGAACAGAACAAGGTCGCCGTCCGCCGGTTCATCGACGAGGTGTTCGTCAAGGGCAATCCCGACGCCGTCGACAAGCTCGTGACGCACGATTTCACGCCGCACAGCTGGGGGAAGACGCCGCCGGGCGTCGAACCGCTCAAGCAGGCCATCCGCCGCGTGCACGCGGGGCTCGCGCAGGTCCGGTTCAAGATCGAGGACATGCTCGCCGAGGAAGACAAGGTGGCGGTGCGGGTCACCGCGCACGGCAGGCACCAGGGCGAGTTCATGGGCCTTCCCGCGTCGGGCAGGGAGTACACGATTTCCGAGACGCACATCTTCCACATGCGCGACGGCAAAGTCTGCGAGCACTGGCGCGACGCCGACATGCTCGGGCTGATGCAGCAGCTCGGCGCGCTCCCGGAGGCGAAGACCGCGAAGGGGTGAACCACGAAGAGCGCGAAGGACGCGAAGGTCTCTTGTTCATCAGGCACAAAGAAAAGACGCTCCTGTCCTTCGTGGTTCTCCTCGTCTTCGTGTCCTTGATCGGGCGCACCGCGGCGCAGCACTTCGATGCCGGCGCGCAGATCGTCGCCGCGCGCTCGAGCGAGTTCGATCACACCGACACGGGCATCGGCGGACGCATCGCGTGGCACCCCGTCGACTTCGTCGGCGCGGAGGCCGAGATGAACGTGTACCCCGGCTCGTTTCCCAGCGCGAGCGGGTTCAGCCGGAGCCGCATCGAAGGGCTGTTCGGCGTCACCGCCGGTCCACGCGTCGGGCCATTGCGCGTGCTCGCCAGGGTGCGCCCGGGTTTTCTCACGTTTCACGCACGGCCGACCGTCTGCATCCTGATCTTTCCACCGCCACTGTCGTGTCAGCTCGGTGAACGCACCGTCTTCGCGCTCGAGTTCGGCGGCGGCGTCGAGCTCTTCGTCGGGCGGCGAGCACTGATTCGCGTCGATGCCGGCGATCGCATCCTGAAATATCCCGGACCGTCGTTCCGCAACGGGCGCACCACGGAGGGGTCGTTTTTCGGTCACGACTTCCGCGTCGCGGCGGGCGCGGGCGCGAGGTTCTGACTCGTCGCAGCAACCGGTGTGCTTGGGAGTTGGGAGTTGAAGGTGGGAATTGACCGAGAGGAGGTGCCTGGATGATCTCCCTGTGGCTCCCCGTCATCGCCGCGGCCATCGGCGTGTTCGTGGCCAGCTCGATCACGCACATGGTGCTGCCGTATCACCGCACCGACGTGCGCAAGCTGCCGGCCGACAAGGAAGACGTCGTCCTCGACGCATTGCAACGCATCGCGGTCGCTCCCGGCGATTATGCGGTGCCGCACGCGGGCAGTTCCGCGGGCATGCGCGACCCGGCGTTCATTGCCAAGGCGACCCGAGGCCCGCTGGCGTTCATGACGCTCGCGCCCGGTGCGGCGCCGGCGATGGGGCCCTCCCTGGCGCTCTGGTTCGTCTACTGCCTCGTGGTGAGTAGCTGCACCGCGCTGCTCGTGTGGCAGATTGTCGGACGCGGCGGAGACCCACGGTTTGCATTCCACTACGGCGGTCTCATCGGCCTGCTCGCCTACGGGATGGCGTTGCCGCAACACTCGATCTGGTATCGGCGGAGCTGGGCGACCACGTTCAAATCCTTGTTCGACAGCCTGATCTACGGCCTCGTAACGGGCGGGATCTTCGCGTGGTTATGGCCGAAATAGCGGGCGGCGGGCAGCAGGCAGCAGGCAGCGGGCAGCAGGCAGTAAGGACACGAAGGCGAAGGCGGAATAGTCTTGCTATTGCGGCGCGCAAATTCGTAGATTCGTAAACCCGTGATCCCCGGGATAATTGCCAGCGACAGGAGACGTCATGCGCTACATCAGCTTCGGGCTTGTCGTTGCACTGCTCGCGCTGCCGTCGGCGGCCGACGCGCGCGTCAAGAAGATCGTCATCGAGAAGAAAGTGTCGCCGGCCTTCGAGGGCGCGACCTTCGGTCCTTCCGGCCAGTACGAGACGCTTGCCGGCCGCGCGTTCGGTGAGCTCGACCCGAACGATCCGCGCAACGCGATCATCACCGACATCAAGCTCGCGCCGAGAAACGCCGCCGGCAAGGTGGAATACATCGCCAGCTTCTACCTGGTGAAGCCGATCGACATGTCGAAGGCGAGCCGCCTGATGTGGCAGGACGTTCCCAATCGCGGCGGACGCGTCACGATCAACCCCGCGGAACGCGCCTACGGCGACATCGGCCTGAGCAGCGGCTGGCAGGGCGACAACTCGGGTCGCACGGCGCCGGGCCCCGACAACGACTGGGTGATCGTGCCGATCGCGAAGAACGCCGACGGCTCGCCCATCAGCGGCCTCGTCATCGGCCGCATCGTCAACGCGAGCGGCCCGAACTCGCAGCAGATGATCGTCAACGCGAACCCCGTGCCCTACAAGCCGGCGACGCTCGACACCACGAAGGCGACGCTGGTGACGCACACCGGCGAGACGACGGATGGAAAGATCATCGGCGAGCAGAAGGTGGCGGCGGCGGACTGGGCGTGGGCGAAGTGCAGCGCCGACAACCCGTTCCCCGGCACGCCGGACCCGACGCAGGTCTGCGTCAAGGGCGGCTTCGACCCGAAGCTGCTCTACCAGGTGGTCTTCACGTCGAACGACGACTACGTGCTCGGCATCGGCTTCGCGGCGTTCAGCGACGTCGCCTCGTTCTTCAAGTACGCCGCCAAGGATGACGAGGGCACGGCGAACCCGGTCGCGGGCCAGGTGCAGTGGGTCGTCAGCCGCGGCAGCTCGCAGTCGGGCAACATGCTCCGCCAGCTGATCGCGCTCGGCTTCACGCAGGACGAGTCGAAGCGCCAGGTGTACGACGGCGCGTGGCCGATCATCGCCGGCAAGCGCATCTCGCTGAACGTCCGCTATGCGCTGCCGGACGGCGCGCAGAAGCTGTACGAGTCGGGCGGCGAAGGCGCGCAGTGGTGGGGCGACTGGCCCGACCCGGTGCGCGGCCTGCCCGCGAAGGGGATGCTCGATCGCTGCACCGCCAGCAAGACGTGCCCGAAGATCATGGAGCACTACGGCTCGGCGGAAGCGTGGGCGCTGAACCTCAGTCCCGCACTCGTCGGCACCGCCGCCGACAAGGACATCCCGGTCCCCGCCAACGTGCGGCGCTACTACATCCCGAGCACGCAGCACGGCGGCGGGCGCGGCGGCTTCAGCGTCCTCCCGGAAGCGCCGCCGATGTGCCCGGGACCGAACTTCGGCACCGGCATCCTCGGCGGCAATCCCGTCCCGCACACCGAGACCGTGAACGCGCTGCGCTTCCACATGCGCAACTGGGTGATGAAGGACGTCGCGCCGCCGGCGAGCAAATACCCGACGCTGGCTGGCGGCTACCTCGTCGATCCGACGAAGGCAGCGGTCGGCTTCCCGACGATCCCGGGTCTGCCCGCCGATGCGCCGAACGGCCTGATCAGCGCGGGGCTCGATTACGACTGGGGCCCGGAGTTCAACTACGTCGACGGTTCCGGCGTGCGGACGAAGATCCCGCCGACGATCAAGCACGTGCTGAAGGCGAAGGTGCCGCGCACCGATGCCGACGGCAACGAGCTCGGCGGCGTCCCGGTTGTCTTGCGTGACGCGCCGCTCGGCACCTATCTCGGATGGAACATCGTCGCCAGCGGGTTCCACCAGGGAAAGATCTGTAACTACGCGGCGGGGATGGTGCCGTTTGCGCGGACGCGGGCGGAGCGGATGGCGAACAACGATCCGCGCCTCTCGCTCGAGGAGCGCTACCGCGATCACGCCGGCTACGTCGAGGCCGTGAAGGCGGCGGCGGCCCGGGCGGTCTCGGAAGGCTTCCTCCTGCAGGCGGACGCCGACCGGTTGATCCAGCAGGCGTCAGCCAGCAACGTCCTCGCGCCGCAGGCAACAGCCAGCAACCAGATCGGCCGATAACCCCCTCATGGCACGCCGGGTGGCTGTCGTCATAACGACCGTCGCGGCGGCGCTGGTGCTGGGCACCGGCGCCGCCTCGGCGAACGAGCGGCCGTTCTCGGCCTCGCTCGCGGGCAACGCGACCCTGTCGCCGACGTCCGACCCCTGCGTCTTCCAGAACAACGAGACCGCGACCGGGACCGGGACCCACGTGGGGCGATTCACGTGGTCGAGCGAGGAGTTCGCGAACTTTTGCGTCAATCCCAACGGCGTCGCGGTCATCGGGTCGTTCATGATGACCGCCGCCAACGGCGACCTGCTCTTCGGCGTCTACACGACGCTCGGGGAGTTCGACGCGGCCGGCAACCTGATCCTGCACGGCACCTACGAGCTCGACGGCGGCACGGGACAGTTCGCCGACGCCACCGGAAGCGGCGACGTCGACGCGATCGGATTCCTCACGCCCGGCCTGCCGGTCTACGGCAGCCTCGCCGGCACCATCGACTTTTAGCGGTTTCAGGCCGGGATCCGCGGGTCCGGATCCGGGAACCGAGGTGGCGCCCAACCCGACATCTGTGGGAGACTTTCGGTCGCCGGCGGGCGCACGCTCGAGGTCCGTCCCTGCGGGCACCTGGGAGTCTCCAATGAGTGTTTTCACCCTGAAAGTGAACGGGCAGTCCCATACGGTGGACGTGGACCCGACGACGCCGTTGCTCTACGTGCTGAGCGACGATCTCGCCCTGAAAGGGCCGAAATTCGGCTGCGGGCTGGGCCAGTGCGGTTCCTGCACCGCCATCGTCAACGGGCGCGCGGTGCGCAGCTGCCGGACGCCGGTCAGCACCGTCAACGGCGCCACGATCACGACGCTCGAGGGCCTCGGCACGCCCGAGAAGCCGCATCCGATCCAGAAGGCCTTCATCGACGCGCAGGCCGCGCAGTGCGGCTTCTGCCTCAACGGCGTGATTCTCACCGCCAAGGCCTTTCTCGATCAGAACCCGAAAGCCACGGACGAACAGGTTCACCAGGCGATGTCGACCGTGCTCTGCCGGTGCTTCACGAGCAACCGCATGATGGCCGCCATCAAGAAGTACTCAACGGAGCGTGCGTGATGAACAACGAGTCACGACACGAGGAACAGATGCACCTGACCGAAGCCGCCGCCGACGCGCTGCGCGAGCACGGCTTCTCACGCCGCCAGTTCCTGAAGGGATCCGGCGCGCTCGTCGTCGCGTTCAGCGTCGCGGAGTTCGCCGACTCGCTCGGGATCGCGCCGGAGAAGATGCTGGCGCAGGGCGGCAACACGCCGCAGGCGCTCGATTCGTGGGTGGCGATCGGCGCCGACGGCAACGTGGTCGTCTACACCGGACGCGCGGACATGGGCCAGGGCACCTACACGGTGCAGTATCAGCTGGCGGCCGAGGAGCTGTCGGTGCCGATGAGCCGTATCCGGCTCGTCGAATGCGACACCGCCATGACGCCGGACCAGGGGACGTCTTCCGGCAGCCAGTGTCACCCGGTGAACTTCAACCACGAGAACCTCGCCCAGGCGTGCGCGACCGCGCGCGAGTCGCTGGTCGCAATGGCGGCCACCAGGCTTGGCGCGTCCGCGAACGATCTGACCGTCGTCGACGGCGTGGTCACGCACAAGTCGGACGCGACGAAGAAGGTCAGCTACGGCGAGCTGATCGGCGGCAAGCGCTTTGACATGGCGATCAAGAAGGACGCGAAGCGGAAGCCGGTCCAGAACTGGACGGTCCTCGGCCGCTCGATACCGCGCGTCGAAATGCCCGCGCTGGCGACCGGCCGGTTCGAGCACGTGCACAACGTGCGCGTCCCCGGGATGGTGCATGGCCGCATGGTGCGCCCGCCCTCCATCGGCGCGACGCTGGCGAATGTCGACGAAAGCTCCGTCGCCGGCATGCCGGGCAACGTCAAGGTCGTCGTCAAGAAGAATCTGGTGGGCGTCGTTGCCGACAAGCCGTGGCAGGCGATCCAGGCGGCGGAGAAGCTGAAGGTCACGTGGACGCCGGGACCGGCGCTGCCGAACCAGCGCGAGTTCTACACCTACCTGCGCAATCACCCGGGACGGCGCGATGCCTACTCGGTCAATTCGAAGGACGTCGACGCGAAGCTGCAGGGTGCGGTGACGCGCGTCAAGGCGACCTACCTGCATCCGTACCAGATGCACGGCTCGCTCGGCAGCTCGTGCGCGGTCGCGGACGTCAAGGGATCGAATGCGACCGTCTGGTCGTCCACGCAGGCGGTCTATCCGCTGCGCAGCACGACGGCGATGGTGCTCGGGCTGCAGCCGCAGCAGGTGCGCGTGATCTACGTGCGCGGCTCGGGCTGCTACGGCCTCAACGGGTCGGATGCGGTCGCCTACGACGCGGCGGTGCTCTCGCAGGCGGTCGGCAAGCCCGTGCGGGTGCAGCTGACGCGCAAGGACGAGATGGCGTGGGGCGAGAACTACGGCCTGCCGTTCGTCGTCGATCAGCAGGTCGGCCTCGACGCCAGCGGCACCATCGTCGCGTGGGACTACGAGACGTGGTCGGCGACGCTCGGCAACCGCCCGGGCAACAACGCGCCGGGCAACGTGGCGTCGGGACAGCTGCTCGGGTTCGCGCCGCAGGCCGTGCAGCCGCGCGCGCAGGCGCCTGATCCGCAGAACTTCGACAACGGCAACAACGCCGTGCCGGCGTACGTGACGGGGCGCGTCGGCGGCGAGAACAACGGCACCGGGACGGTGGCGGCCGAGCGCGTGCTCACGCACACGGTTCCCTCGCCGTTCCTCACCGGTCCGCTGCGTTCGCCCGCGCGGCTGCAGAACGCGTTCGCGCAGGAATGCTTCATGGACGAGGTCGCCGCGCAGGTGAAGGCCGATCCCGTGCAGTTCCGCCTGCGTCACCTGAGCGATCCGCGGCTGAAGAGCGTCATCACCGACGCGGCCAGGCAGTTCAACTGGGACGCGCGGCCGTCGCCCAGGCCTGGCAATCCGCGCAGCGGCGTGGCGACCGGCCGCGGCGTCGCCTGCGTGCTCTACGAGGGCGACAACGGCTACGTCGCGCTCGTCGCGGAGGTCGACGTCAACCAGGACACCGGCGCGGTCCGCACCAGGCGGCTCGTCGTCGCGCAGGACGTGGGTCCGGTGTCGAGTCCCGACGGGCTCCGCAACCAGCTCGAAGGCGGCGCGCTGCAGGGGCTGTCCCGTGCGCTCGGCGAAGAGGTCACCTGGGACGACCAGAAGATCACGTCGGTCGACTGGGCGAGCTACAAGACGCTCTACGTCGGGTCGAACCTCCCGACGATCGAGAGTGTGCTGATCGATCGTCCCGACTCGGAAGCGATGGGCGCCGGCGAGACGGCGATCACGATCGTCGCGGCGGCGGTCGGCAACGCGATCTTCGACGCGACGGGCGTGCGCATCCGCGAGGTGCCGTTCACGCCGGAGCGCGTGAAGGCGGCGCTGGCGCAGCGCGCGGCCAATCAGACGGCGCAGGTGTAACGATGGGCCGGCTAAAGCCGGCCGCCACGTACGTCGGGCGGGTCCCGCCGAGCGCCGCGTGCACGGCGAAGGCGGACCCGCCACATGGGAGACAAATCGATGCATAGATTCGCGTTCGTGGGCGCGTTGCTGTTCCTGTCGGCCGGTGTGTTCTCGGCGCAGCAGTCGGTGAATCCCGAGCAGCTGCGGACACCGCCGCCGAAGGAGCCGGCGTGGGCGTTCCCGGTGCAGCAGGGATCGCTGCCGGCCGTGCCCGGCCCGAAGAAGCTCGCCGGCAGCGACAAGACCTACACGCCGGAGGAGATCGACAACCTGCTGGCGCCGCCGGACTGGATGCCCAACGACCATCCGCCCGCACCGTCGATCGTGACGAAGGGGCACGGCGGCGCGCTTGCCTGCGGCTCGTGCCACCTGATGTCGGGCATCGGCCATCCCGAATCGGCCGACCTCGCGGGCATGCCGCTATCCTACCTGAAGCAGCAGATGATGGACTTCAAGAGCGGCGCCCGCACCGACATCGCGCGCATGAACGGCATCGCGAAGGAGATGTCCGACGCCGAGATCGACGAGGCGACGATGTGGTTCGCGTCGCTCAGGCCGCGGAAGAACAACCGCATCGTCGAGGCCGACACCGCGCCGAAGACGATCGTCGCGCAGGGGCGCATGCGGTTCGCGGATCCGGCGGGCGGCACCGAGCCGACCGGCAACCGGATCCTCACCGTCCCCGAGGACATGCAGCTGGCGCGGCTGCGCGACCCGAACACGAAGTTCGTTTCCTACGTTCCGCCGGGGACGCTCGAGCGCGGCAAGGTGCTCGTCGAGACGGGCGACAACAAGAAGACGGTCGCGTGCGGCACCTGCCACGGCCCCGGCCTCAACGGGCAGGCGAGCATCGGCCGGACGGGCATCGCGGCGCCGCGCATCGCGGGGCAGCATCCCATCTACCTCGCGCGCGAGCTGTACCTGTTCAAGGACGGCAGCCGCAGCGGCATGACGTCGAAGCTGATGACGCCGGCCGTGATGAACCTGACCGACGCCGACATCCTCGCGATCTCGGCCTACCTCGGGTCGCTGGACCCGGGGCAGAACAAGTAGGTCGAGAACGATAGTGGTAGGGCGGGTCCTTTCGGACCCGCCAGATCTGGAGATCTCTCGTGAAACATACGTTCACTGGCATCATCGCCATCGCGTTCGCGGTGGTCGCGTGGCAATCGCCGATGGCGGCGCAGGATCAGGCTGGCCGCGGCCAGGGACGCGGCGGCCGCGCCGGCGGCGCGCCGGCGGAGGAGACGTTCCCGTCGGCCGAGCAGTTCGCCAACTCGAAGGACGCGCAGGCGCACGTCGCGGCCGCGACGAAGATCGGCGGCGCCGACATGGCCGACACCGCGAAGTGGTTCTGCACCGCGACGGGCCCGCAGCGCGTCGCGCTGGCGCGGCAGGCGCAGGGGCTGCCGCGGCTGCCGACCGTGCAGGAAGGGCCGATCAAGCTGTTCGACAACCTCACCTACATCGGCTTCAACGACGTCGGCGCGTGGGTGGTGCCGACGAGCGCCGGCATCATCCTGTTCGACACCTTGAACAGCAGCACCGACGCGATGGACGTGATCGAGCCCGAGATGCAGAAAGCCGGCTTCGATCCCGCGCAAATCAAGTACATCGTCATCGGGCACGGCCACGCCGATCACTTCGGCGGCGCCTCGTACCTGCAGAAGAAGTACGGCGCGAAGGTGCTGGCCGCGATGCCCGACTGGGCGGCGATCGAGCGCGGCGGCCGCGGCGGCGCCGCCCCCGGCCTGACGCCGGACACGGACGTGATGGACGGCCAGAAGCTGACGCTCGGCGACACCACCGTGACGTTGATCCGGCTGCCCGGCCACACGCCGGGGACCATCGGCATGATCGTGCCGGCGAAGTTCGGCGGCCGCACGCACAACGTCGCGATCATGAGCGGCACGCAGATGCCGACGCAGGCCTCGCTCGACGCCTTCCGGCACGTCTTCAACGACGAGCTGAAGAAGGCGAACGTCGAGACGTTCCTCGGCAGCCACCCGGACATCCTGATGAACAGCCTGATGCTGATGGAGAGCATCCGCGACAAGTACCCGTCGGGAACGCACCCGCTGCTGCTGGCGAAGAACAAGGCCGACCGCTACATGGACATCGTGCTCGAGTGCGCGCGGGCGCGGCTCGCGGCGCAGGGACGCTTGACGGCGACGAATTGACGGAGGACATGATGCGCGTGATACCGCTCGTTCCGGTCGCGCTGCTGCTGCTGGCCCCGGGTCCCGCGCGCGCGCAGGAGCCGTTCGACTACGTCAGCAAGCTCGATTACTTCAGCATCAACATGCCGGCGCAGCCGAAGGTCGAGGAGACGACGTATCCGGACGAGTACCGGCTGGCGCCGCTGCCGGCGCGCGTCTACACGGCCGACCAGGGCCGCAATCATTACAAGGTCACCGTCGTCGACTACCGCGACGTGCCGAAAATGCACGCGGCGAGAAACGCCAAGTGCGTGCACGACGCGGGCGCCGACAACCCGAAGCTGACGCAGCAGCAGCGCCGCGATCTCATCGGCGACGCGTGCCAGGACGAGACCGTGAAGGACGTCCGCGGCGCGATGATGTGGGCGACGTGGAATATCGTCGAGCGCGCAGCCAAGGTGACGCACCTCGCGCACTACAACGTGGACGTGATCGAGGGACACGAGGTGCACGTCGTCAACGCGGACGAATCGCGCACCTACGCCGCGATCCACATGTACGAGAACCGCCTCTACATCGTGGAGGCGACCGTGCCGAAGAACGCGCCGGCCGCGAACTGGTTCCAGATTTCGCTGCGCCTGCTCGACGAGGACATGAAGCCGGTTCGCTACCAGTACTCGGGGCTGATGATGTATTCGAACGGCTATCCCAAGCCGCCGCGCGCCAACCAGGGCAACCAGGGCGCGCAGGGACAGGCTGCGCAAGGACGGTAGATATGAAGAAGCTGCTCGGTCTCGCGGCCATCGGCGTCGTCGCCGTGGCCCTGCCCGCGTGGGCGCACCACTCGCACAACGCGTACGAGGTGACGAAGTGGACGGAGATGGAAGGCACCGTCACCGAGATCCACTACCTGCTGCCGCACTCGTGGGTCTACCTCGAGGTCAAGGATCCGAAGGGCGGCGAGGCGGTCACCTGGGCGCTCGAGGCCGCCGGTCCGCAGGCGATTCTCCGGAACGGCGTCACCAAGGAAGACGTGAAGGTGGGCGACAAGATCAAGGCGCGCTGCCACCTGCTGCGCGACAGCTCGCCGGGATGCCTGCTCGGCTTCGTCACGCCCATGCACGGCGACAAGGCGCGCGGGGACGGCGTGGAGCATCAGTGGGACTAACGGCGCCGGTCGGGTATCAGGTATCAGGTATCAGGTATCAGGTGTCAGGTGTCAGCAGGTGTCAGGTTTGAGGTGTAAGGGGAATCGCGGCGGTTTCTTAAATTGAGCGGCGTACCGGTCACGACGGGAGAGATGCCTCATGGTCCGAGTCGTACGGGTTTTCTGCACGTTCGCGTCGATCCTCGTTCTTGCCACTGTCCCGGCGCGGGCGCAGCTGGCGACTGCTGAACTCAACGGCCGCGTCACCGATTCGAGCGGCGCGGTGCTTCCCGGGGCAACCGTCACGGTCACGCAGACCGCAACGGGCCTGGTGCGGACCGTCGTCACCGATGGCAACGGGTCGTATCTGATCTCCAACCTGCCAACCGGGCCGTACCGGCTGGAAGTCGCGCTGCAGGGGTTCCGCACGTACGTGCAGACCGGCATCGTGCTGCAGGTCGGCGCGACGCCGACGATCAACGCGGTGCTGGCGCTCGGCGCGCTCGAGGAGTCCATCACGGTTGAGGGCGCCGCACCGCTCGTCGACGTCCGCAGCGCCGGAATCAGCAACGTCATCGAGAACCAGCGCATCCTAGAACTGCCGCTGAACGGGCGCAATACTGTGGATCTCGTCCTGCAGGTCGGCGCCGCGGTGCAGACCGGTCAGGTCAGCGCCCGAGGTTTCCCTGGCGAAGTGAATATCTCGGTGGCGGGCGGGCTGTCGACCGGTGTCGGCTACACACTCGATGGCGCAGCGCACAACAACCCCCAGCAGAACACGAACCTCCCGCTCCCGTTCCCCGACGCGCTCCAGGAATTCCGCGTGGCGACGAGCGGTCTCTCCGCGCAGAACGGCGTGCACTCGGGCGCGGCCGTCAACGCGATCACCAAGTCGGGATCGAACCGGTTCTCCGGCGACGCCTTCGAGTTCCTCCGCGATCATCGCTTCAACGCCATCAATTACTTCGCCGCCGTCGGTCCCGACGGCAAGAAGCTGGACGACGGGCTGAAGCGCAACCAGTTCGGCGGCACCCTCGGCGGCCCGATCGTCAAGAACAAGCTGTTCTTCTTTGCCGCGTATCAGGGAACGAGCACGCGCCAGCGTCCGACGTCGAACATCCAGTTCGTGCCGACCGCCGCCATGCTGGCCGGCGACTTCACGCAGATCGCGTCACCGGCGTGCAACGCGGGCCGGCAGGTGACGCTGCGGGCGCCGTTCGTCAACAACCAGATCAGCCCCTCGCAGTTCAGCCCCGCGGCGCTCAACATCGCGAAGCGGCTGCCGACGACGACTGATCCATGCGGCTTGATCAACTTCGGCGTGGCGAATAATCAGGATCAGCGCCAGCCGCTGGCGCGAGTGGACTACCAGCTCAGCGCCAAGCACGCCTTCTTTGGCCGTTACATGGCGACGCAGGTCCTCGCGCCGCCCGGCTACGCCGGCGGTTCGGACAACCTGCTGAAGACCGACTTCCCGGGCTTGAACGACATGATTCACTCGTTCACCGCCGGCGAGACCACGGTGTTCAGCGCGGCGGTGGTGAACGCCGTGCGAGTCGCCGTGAACAAAACCAAAGTCAACACCTACCAGACGCCGTTCTTCTCGCCGAAGGACATCGGGGCGAACCTGTACAGCTACCTGCCCGGGTTCATGCCGATTAACGTCACCGGCGGCTTCCGGCTCTATCAAGGCACGAACACGTACGCAATCTTTCTCAACAACACGTATCAGGGGGCGGACGACCTCACCATCGTGAAAGGCGCGCATCAGTTCGGCTTCGGCGGCAACGTGCAGTACTGGACCGGCGACTACACGTCCTCCTCGCGCGCCAGCGGCAACTGGATCTTCGACGGCTCGACGACCGGCCTTGGTCTCGCCGATTTCCTGACGGGGCGGCTGACCAGCGTGGAGCACGGCGGCCTCGGGAAGCTCCCTGTCGACAACTGGTACGTCGGGGCGTATGGACAGGATTCGTGGCGCGTGAGCAGCCGCGTCACGCTCAACTACGGCGTGCGATGGGAGCCGTACTTCGGCCAGAACGTGCGCAACGGCGTGATTTCCGTCTTCAACATGGACAACTTTACGAAGAACGTCCAGAGCACGGTGTTCCTCAAGGCACCCGCGGGCCTGTTGTACGCCGGCGACCCGGGGTTCCCGCCCAACAAGAAGACGGGGATGAACAAGCAGTGGTGGAACCTGTCGCCGCGCGGCGGTTTCGCATGGGACGTGCACGGCGACGGCCGCCTGGCGATTCGCTCGTCATACTCGATGGCCTACGACTTCATGGCGGGCGAGTACCACAACATCGACGCAAATGCGCCGCCGTTCGGCAACCGGTCGTTCCTGACGTCCGTGCCGTTCGACGATCCGTACCAGGGGCACGATCCGCACCCGGTCACCACCAACGCGAATACCGACTACGTGCCGTTCGGCACCTTCGGCACGATGAATCCCGGCATCAACTCCCCGCGCGTCCAATCGTGGAACGCATCGGTTGAGAAGCAGCTGGGCGCGAGCTGGAGCGTCTCCGCGGCCTATCTCGGAAGCCACTCCGATCGGTTGTGGGCACAGAAGGCGCTGAACCCCGCCGTGTACATGGGCCTCGGCCCGTGCACCATCCTGGGTGTCGCGTACCCGGTGTGTTCGACGACGGCGAATAGCAACCAGCGCCGCGTGTTCAATACGATCAACCCGGCGGCGGGCGCGTTCATCGGCGCACTCGACGAGAACACCGACATCGGCTACCAGAACTACAAGGGCGTGAAGTTGTCGGCTGTGCGCCGCGCTGGCAGAGGACTGTCGGTGAACGGCACCTACACGCTCGGCGTCTGCAGGGGCACGCCGACGGCGACGACGTTCAACCAGGCGAGCGGCGGTTACTTGAAGCCGAACGACCCGTCGTTCGACGAGGGCTACTGCGATCAGGATTACCGCCATATCGCGTCGGCCACCCTCGGCTACGAGACGCCGGAGGTCGGCAAGCGCGTCGTACGGATGATCGTCTCGCACTGGCGCGCCTCGGGCATCCTGAACGCGCGTTCGGGCGACCGTCTGAACATTACGACCGGACGCGACATCGCATTGACCGGCATCGGCATCACGGGGAACAACCAGCAGCGGCCGAACCAGGTGAGCACGGACTACTACAAGAAAACGCTGGCCACCTGGTTCAACGCCGCGGCATTCGCGCAACCGGACCCGGGAACGCTCGGGAACCTGAAGCGCAACGCGGTGGTGGGCCCGGCGTACTGGAACGTCGATCTGGCGCTCTCGCGGTTGATCCCGCTGGGATCGACGCGGCGGATGGAACTCCGGCTGGAGTCGTTCAACCTGCTGAATCACTTCAACTGGGGCAACCCGGTGACGAATTTCAACGTCGGCACGTTCGGCCGCATCACGACGATGGCCGGTCCTAACAACGGTCGCGATGCGCCGCGCATCATGCAGTTCGGGGTGAAGTACGATTTTTAGGCGATACGGGGCGGTCTTCAGACCCGCCCCCATGTGAGGGCACTCTCCAATGCAGCGATGGCACCTGATAGTGGCGGCAATAGTCCTGGCTTCAGCTGTTGGACTCGCTCAGGGCGGCAGAGGGCAGGGTCGGCAAGGACAGGGAGGAGGCGGACAGGCGCGAGGCGGCGGCGGTGGAGGACGCGGCGTCCAGTCCACCGCGGATTTGACGGTGGTCGATGGTTGGGGGAACCCGGTGAAGAACCCGCTGGCCGGAGGAAAGGCCGCGGGACCAGCGCCGGTTCACGATATTTCTGGTACCTGGGAGCCGGCAAACGGCCCCGGCGCGGGCATTCAGGCCAACGGTCCTGTGTCCATGCCGAGCGACGGCGTACACGAGCCGCCGTTCACGCCTGCGGGCAAAGCGGCGTATGACAGCCACAAGGCGCTCTACGGCTACCGCAACGTGCCTCCCTCGCTGAGCAACGATCCGCGCAATCACTGCGATCCGCTCGGCTTCCCGCGTGCCGATCTCTATCAACTGCGTCACACGCAGATTCTTCAGACTCCGAAGAAGGTCGTCCTCCTCTACCAGTACGACAAGCGCTACCGCGTCATCTGGACCGACGGACGCGATTTCCCCAGGGAGCTTCCGGACGACCGGTGGTACGGTTATTCCGTGGGCAGATGGGCGGACGACACGACGTTCGTGGTCAACACGATCGGCCTGCTCGGCGAGCCACGGACCTGGCTCGACGAGACCGGCCGGCCGATGAGCGATCAGATGAAGGTCGAGGAACGATTCCACCGGGTCAATGCGAATCTCATGGAGATCACGGTCACCATCGAGGATCCGAAATTCTTCACCGGGCCGTGGGTCGCCATGGACAAGTTCCCGATGAAACTGCAATCGGACGACTACGATGTCATCGAGATGCTCTGTGCGCCGTCCGACATGGAGTCGTACAGCAAGGATTTCGGCGATCCGGCAAGCGGTATCGTCAAGAAATAGTTCCGGCGAAAATGATCTGGTGAGGAGAAGCGCATGAAGACCTTCCTAGGGGTGCTGCTGGCCGGTGTGGTGGTTTCGACTCCCGTGTTCGCCCATCATGGCAATGCCTCTTTTGATGCGGGCAAGAGACTGGAGCTCACCGGAACCGTTACCGAGTGGGACTGGGCCAACCCGCATTGCTGGCTGAAATTCGACGTCAAGGATCAAAGCGGCAAGGTCGTCAACTGGGTCGTCGAGACCAGCAACTCCGCCGACATGGTGGAGCGCGGTTGGAGCAAGCGGACGTTCACGGCGGGGGATCGGGTCACCGTGACGCTCGAACCGGTCAAGAGCGGCCAGCCCGTCGGACGCGTTATTTCCGTGCTGCTGCCCAACGGAAAGACGCTGGGCTTGAACTACGTGGAACGCTAGTCGCAGCGGCCGGACCGGAGATAGAAAAAGCCGGATGTCACGTCGCGTGACATCCGGCTTTTTTCGTCACGGGCGCGCCGTGCGAGAGGCCTATTTTGCCGGGGCCGCTTCCGTCGTGTTCTTCAACAACTGGTTGAACAGCGCCTGTTGTGACACCGAGCAGATCATCTCTCGAATATCGAAGTCCGGCGAATTCATTCCCAGCCGGAAATTCTTCAGCGGGTACCACGGTTGTGTGTACATCACCGGGTCCGTGATCTTGACGGTCAGGTCCATATTCAGCTCGTCCACGCGATGGTAGGTTTCCTCCACCACCAGCTGGTCGCTGTGCGGCCGCCCGGTATTGTCGATCCACGTGCTCTCGTCCAATCCCGTGGTGGTGACGACCAGCGTCGTCGGGTCCGTCCACTTGCCCACCGAATAGCCGAACCATCGCGGCTCGGTAATCTCGGCAGGCTTTGGCAGCTCCCGGTCCGTCCAGATCGTGCGGAATGTCCGCGTGTTCTGGTAGAGCATCAGGACCTGTTTCGGGGTTTGCACGATCTGCACGGCCCGCAGGTTGAAGAGGATGATGCGCGGGAATCCAATCGGGTCACAGGTGTCGAACGGATCGTTGATCTCCGCAATCGGAGCGATGTTGACGCCAAACCCCGCTTTATGGGACGCCATCGCCTGCTTGCCCTGTGGCGTGTAGGGCATCATGGCTTCATGTGCGGCATCCGAGGGCATGTCCCGTGGGCCGCTCGCAAACACTCCGTCGCGATACCGCGGCGTCGGCTCCCAGATCCCGGACAGGTCACGAGCCGGAGCAGGTCCTGGCTTCTTGCCGGCTGCCTCCAGGGATTCCTGCTTCCTGTTCCAACCATCGACGTGGATGTTCTCGTTCTGTCCGTTCGGAGCAGGGGCGGCTGCGCCGCGCCCCCGGCCACCCGCCTGACCGCCTCTCCCCTGACCTCTCCCCTGTCCGCCCTGTGCCGCGGCAGGTGTCTGGGCGTGCACAACGGGTAAGAGCGTCAACGCCGCGACGGCAATCGCTGAGGCAACAAAACGCCGGGGCATTTATCTCACCTCGGAGTTCATGACATAGCCGTCGGCGAGGATGACCTTCGTGATACGCCCGGCAGGCGCGCCGCTCTTCGCCACGGCTGACATCACGACGGTGACTTCATCCCCGGCCTTGAACGTCTTGGCGGTGAAACCAAAATTGACGAGCGTGGATGGCGCGTTGTTCTCGCAGATCCAGTGCACGACTTTCCCGTTCTCATCGGTCACGTCGAGCATCAGGAACGAATGCGGATTGGTCCACAGCCACTGTGTGACTTTTCCCTTGATGGTGACCTGCTTGTTCTCGTACGACGCATTCCCGTGGTGCGCGAACAATGGGGTGGAACCGGCAAGGAGCGCCAACAGCAGCAAACTCGCCTGAAAGAGCCTTTTCATAGACCATGCTCCAAATTTGGGACGATACACACCGAACCGATGGCTAGCGGCCGCCCGAGTATATGTTCGCCGGAACGAGCGGTCAACGCGCCGGCGCGGGCGCCGGCGGTCTGGGCTTTGCGAACCGGGACGCATCCACCGCCGTATTCACCTGCACCGAATCCAGCTGAAAAACGGTCCGGCCGTCGGTCCATGTGGCCACGCGCTTGAACGGGACCTTGACACCGGAAACCGCCCGGTAGTCCGAATAATCGACGCGCACCGGAACTCGGCCGACGGGCGAATCCGAATATCGCACCGAGCGCAGCAGGAGGCCGGTCTTGCTGTCGAAATACAGTTTCACCAGGAACCCACCCGGCGTGCTGGCCTGAACGATTTGCACGTCCTGATCGTCCACCGAGCTCTCCGGGCCGACTCGCCAATTGGTGAGCGCCTGTTTGAGGCGTCCCGGGAACTCCAGGATGGCATCGACGCGCGCGCCGTCCAGGTTGCCTCCACTGTACTGAACGACGGGAAATGGCCGAATATCCCGTGGTGCCGCCATCCAGCCGTTCTTGCCGTCGTACGTGATCGTCATGTCCCCGTATGGCGAATGTTGGATGGTCGTGCGTTGATCGGGGGCCTTCGCGTAGAGGTCGAGCGGGGACAATTCGAAATCGTCGTAAGCGCGGTAGGACCCTTTGCCGGTGATGCTGGTGATTCCAGCCACTCGCTGCGCCCCGCCGAGGGCCTGCAGATACTTGTCCAGAATCTCATCGGCCGTCGGTGCGCCCGGGGTGGACCGCGTAATCTGGTCCGGGTCCACCGGCGGCGGTTCGCCATATTGCAGATCGAGGCTCGGCAGCGTGGCGGGAGCTCGCAGGCCGCGATGACATGTGAAGCACGTGACCAGCCGGCGTCCGCCGAAGGAGCTCTCGTTGAGGGCGTTCACCATGGCAACCATCCTGCGGGTGGTTCGTTTGAAGGCGGTGTCGTCGGCGTATTTCGCCCAGTCGCCGCCCGCATCCGACACATGGCAATCGACGCAGTTCATTCCCGTGGCAGCGGCAAACATACCCATCGTGTCCATGAACTCGTCAACCGGTATGCCCCGCAGCGCCTGAACGTTCTTGAAGTACTGTTCCGCCAGCACGACTCCGTCCGCGGGCGAAGGCGGGGATTGAGCCTTTGCGACCCCCGCCACGCTCAACGCCAGCGCCGCGCCCACGTTCATCGCTGCGCCCATTGCTCCCCGTTTCATGCCCAATTTTGTTCTCCTGATTGCCGCAACGTACACCACGATGTTGAGGATGTCATCGCCAAACTGGCCCATCAACACGGTGAGTGCCTGCGCGGTCGCACCGTATTGACAGCCAGAAATGGCGCGTGTTACTAAAGCCGCGGCCTTAGTCCGACAAGCTCGACGGAGTCATACGCGTTTGGTGCGGACCGTCAAAAAATGATGAGTGACAGGCGCCAGATCGGGGCGGACCAGCCGTCTGCAGGAGGACACGAGCGAATCGTGTACCTGCTGGTGGCGGCTCTCGCGTGCGCGACCGCCGCGTTCGCGCAGCGCGGCGCCGCGCCGCCGCCCCCGCCGGAGATTGCCGCGCCGGCCATTCCCGGCGTCATCGCCCCGGGGACGAAGATCGAGCTCGTTGCGACCGTCGGCAGGACGGAAGGTCCCGTCGCGATGCCCGACGGCAGCCTGATTCTCACCAACACCAACAGCATCACGCACGTTGACCTGTCGGGCAAGGTCTCGACGCTCGTCGAGGTGTCCAACGGCGCCAACGGGCTCGGGTGGGACTCGCACGGCCGGCTGATTGCCGTCGAGCGCAAGCCGAACGACGAGCGCGTCGGCGTCCTCTACCCGCCCAACGCGGTGACGACGCTCGCTGACAAGGTGGAGGGCAAGCCGTTCAGCCGGCTGAACGACCTGGTCGTCTCTTCGCGCGACGCCATCTACTTCACCGACGGCAACGGGATCTATTACCTGCCGCCCGGCGGAGGACCGGTGAAGAAGGTGATCGACGGGATACCGAACCCCAACGGCGTGCAGCTCAGTCCCGACGAGCGGACGCTCTACGCCAACAACAAGGACGGTGAGTACCTGCTGGCGTTCGACGTCCAGGCCGACGGCACGCTCACCAACCGGCGCAACTTCGGGAAGTACAAGAGCCTCACGCAGAAAGACAGCAAGGACCCGCTGCTGGCCGAGGACAACGGTGCCGACGGCCTCGTGGTGGACAACGACGGCCGCGTCTACGTGGCCACCAACGCCGGCGTCGAGGTGTTCAGCCCGAAGGGCGACCTCCTCGGCGTGATCCCCGCCATCTGGGGCGGCGAGCAGTTCATGCTGCGCAAGCCGCAGAACGTGGCGTTTGCCGGGTCCGGCAGGAAAACGCTCTACATGGTCGGGTCGGGCGCGGTCTACAAGGTTCAAACGCTGACGCAGGGTGTCAGCAAGAGGGGAAAATGAAGCAACTTCTCTGTCTCTGTGCGTTCGGGGTGTTCCTCTCGGCCGGCATCGCCGCGCAGCGCGGCGACGGAGCGCCGCCGGCTGCCGCGCCGACGGGCCCGGGGTATCCCGCGTGGGCGTACGCCATCACGCCGCCGCCGCCGCCCGGCGCGCCGCG